>LAHR01000416.1_pt1 | contig 77917 bp, 74 predicted proteins | sample 329641 | NCBI WGS metagenome assembly LAHR01 (sample SAMN03275701, study PRJNA271635) | activated sludge metagenome | isolation source: Sample C-3 Sludge from acetogenic chamber (third chamber) of Anaerobic...
TGAGGTTGAATTGCCAGTCGCAGGTCGGTGCCTGCAGCACGGGTTTTTCCCAGGCCGTCCTGCCCAGCTGCAGCTGCGTCGGCGCACAGCCGGCCAGGGCGCCCAGCACACCACGCAGCAACACGCGTCCGGCCAGGAACAGCCGCGCCGGCTCGGCACGGGCAAAACCGGCCAGCCGCGCCTGCTCGTCCGCACTGAGCCAGCCACGGCAGGCAGCCAGCCGCGCCGCCGCAGCCGTGCCGCCGGCATCCCAGGCCAGCACGGCCAGCGGCTGCCCGGCCAGTGCGGGCAACAGGGCTTCAAACGGGTTGGTCGGCATGCACGGCTACCGCGTGGCGATGACGGCCCACACTACCCGTTTTGCCACGGGGCGCCAACCGGGATGGCCATTGCGGGCCTGCCGGCAACCGGCTATCGTGCGCGTCCTGTCCCACCCACACGGATGCGCCCATGTTCAAGGTCAACCACTACTTCGACGGCCAGGTCAGCTCGATTGCCTTCCAGGGCGAACGCCTGCCCGCCACCGTGGGCGTGATGGCCCCCGGCGAATACGAATTCGGCACCAGCCAGCGGGAAGTGATGACGGTCATCAGCGGTGCACTCACCGTGATGCTGCCCGACACCAGCGGCTGGCAGACCTTCGAGGTCGGCCAGTCGTTCGAGGTGCCGGCCCAGGCCACCTTCCAGCTGCGCGTGGCCCACGACACCGCCTACCTCTGCACCTACGGCTAAGCGCGTGCCCATCTGGGTGGATGCCGACGCGCTGCCGGTGGCAATGCGCGACATGCTGTTCCGCGCCGCCGGGCGCACCGGCATCACCGTGAACCTGGTCGCCAACCGGCCACTGGCCACCCCGCGGCTGCCAACGGTGCGTGCCATCCAGGTGCCGGCCGGTTTCGATGTGGCGGACCAGTACATCGCCGCCGGCGTGCAGCCCGGCGACCTGGTGATCACCCAGGACATCCCGCTCGCCGCCGAGGTGATCGCCAAGGGGGCCGAGGCGATCAGCCCGCGCGGCGAGGTGTTCAGCCCGGAAAACATCCGGGGCCGGCTCAACATCCGCGATTTCATGGATACCCTGCGTGCCAGCGCAATGGCCCCCGGCGGCGGCCCCGCCCCGCTGGGCAGCCGGGAAAAACAGGCGTTTGCCAATGCCCTGGACCGCTGGCTGGCCCGCCAGCCGGCCGCAAATCCGCCGGGTACGGCTTAACCCCCCGCCCGGCTTGTGGTACTGTCCCCCCGCCACCTTCCCGCACGGAGAGCCCTGCCATGAAACGCCTGCTGAGCACCCTGGCCATGACGGCCGCACTGACCGCCCCGGCACTTGCCGACGGCAACTTCTACATTCCCTTCGGCGCCATGATTTACGACCACGACGACAGCGCCCGCCACCTCGACACCCATGTACTGCCCACCGCCGGCGTCGGCTACCGCTTTGACGAGCGCTGGGCTGCCGAGGCAATGCTGGCGACCGGCACCACCGACCTCGACCTGCGCATCGCCAACCTCGAGGCCGATGTGCTGCACTTCCGCATCGACGGCCTGTACTTCCTCGATGCCATCGGTGACTTCACCCCGTATGCCGTCGCCGGCCTGGGCGAGAACCGCATGGACTACGAGTGGTTCGGCAAGCGCAACGACACCTTCATCAATGCCGGTGCCGGCGTGCTGTACCAGCTGGCCGAGAACCTCGCCCTGCGCGGTGAAGTGCGCGGCATCCACAGCCTCGACGAGGACAACACCGAGGCTGCCGTGAACCTGCTGGCGCAGTACAGCTTCGGCAGCGCCAGCCCTGCTGCGCGCAGCGAGCCGGCTCCGGTAGCTGCCGCTGCGGTCGTCACCGACGGTGACGACGACCGTGATGGCGTGGCCAACAGCCGCGACCGTTGCCCGGACACGGCACGCGGCGTGCGCGTCAACGACAAGGGCTGTGAGGCCGTGAAGGCCGAGGACATCGAGCTGAAGGTCTACTTCGACACCGACAGTGCTGCGGTGAAAGCCCAGTACCGCAACGAAGTGCAGGCCGTCGCCGACTACCTCGAGCGGCATGACCAGACCACGGTCACCATCGAAGGCCACACCGACAACCGCGGTGACAGCGCCTACAACCGGGCCCTGTCGCAGCGCCGCGCCGATGCCATCCGCAACATGCTGGTGCATGAGTTCGGCGTCTCCGCCGACCGCGTCAAGGCCATCGGTTACGGCGAGGACCGCCCGGTCGCCGGCAACGACAGCGCCGCCGGCATGCAGCAGAACCGCCGCGTGATCGCCGTGTTCCGCTGATACGGCCCCGCACCAACGAGGCGGCCGCAAGGCCGCCTTTTTTGTGGGCGGCGCTCAGGCCGGCGCTGCCGTGTCTTCCGGCAACGGCAGGTTGGCGAACACCTCGCGCAGGCCCTCGCCCCAGCGGCGGCTCAGGGCACGGAAATAGGCATCCTCCTCACACAGGCGCAGGCGCCGCAAGGGCTGGTAGGCATCCGCCTGCAGCATCACCAGGTCGATCGGCATGCCAACCGACAGGTTGCTGCGCAGGGTGGAATCGAACGAAATCAGCGTGCACTGCATCGCCTGCAGCAGTGGCGTGTCGTGGCGCAGCACGCGGTCGATGATCGGCTTGCCGTACTTGCTCTCGCCGATCTGGAAGTACGGCGTATCCTCGGTGGCTTCGATGAAATTGCCTTCCGGGTACACCAGGAACAGCCGCGGTGCCTCGCCGGCAACCTGGCCGCCGAGGATGAAACTCGCCCCGAAATCCACTGCGCTGCCCTGCGCCTGCCCGCTGTTGCGCTCGACCACCTCGCGCAGGGTATCGCCCAGCAGCGCTGCCGCCTGGAACAGCGAGGGCATGTTGGCCAGGCTCGGGATGTCGGGCTCGCAGTCGCGCTGCCGCAGCAGGCTGATCACGCTCTGCGAGGTAGCGAGGTTGCCGGCGGTGAGGATCACCACATAGCGCTCACCCGGCTTGTTGAACACATGCATCTTGCGGAAGGTCGACACATGGTCGACCCCCGCATTGGTGCGCGAATCGGAGGCGAACACCATGCCGTCGGCCAGGTTCATCGCCACGCAATAGGTCATTGCCGGATCCCTCCCCCTGCTGCTGTGCCGGTTGTTGCCATGCGCCCGGTTACTGGTCCATCGCGGTGGAAGCTTCCACCAGCGACACCGCCGCGTGTGCCGTCAGGCATTCGTTGTTGCCGCCCCAGCGCACGCCGCGCACCGGGCAGGCTTCGAGGTAGTCGAGGCCGATGGCGAGCTTCAGGTGACGCTCGGGCCGCAGCAGGCTGTTGGTGACATCCACCGTTTGCCAGTGGCCGTCGACCCAGGCCTCCACCCAGGCATGGCTGGCCAGGTGTCCCTCGGCTTCGTCACTGTGCAGGTAGCCGCTGACATAGCGGGCCGGCACGCCGAGCACGCGGCAACAGGCGATGAACACATGCGCGTGGTCCTGGCATACGCCCTGGTGCTTGGCGAAGGACTCCGCCGCCGGCTCGCTGACATGCGTACTGCCGGGGGTATAGGGCATCTGCGCGCGCAGGTCCTGCATCAGGGCCTCCAGCAGCGCGACCGTGTTGCCGTAGCCGGCAAACCCCTCCGCATACGCCCGCAGGCCGGCATCGGCTGCCGTCAGGCGTGTCTCGCGCAGGAAATACATCGGGTTGATGCGCGTACCGGCATCGTCCTCGCCGTCGGCGATGTCCACCATGCCGCGGGCGCGAATGGCAATGCCGTCGTGCGGCTTGTCGAGCGTCATCACATGCACGATGTTGCCGTAGGCATCCTGCAGGCGGCTGCTGTTGGCCGGCAGGTCCAGCTCCCAGTGGTAGACGGTCTGCCGGCGCGAGGACAGCGGCGTGAGGCGGATGTACTGCGTACTGCGGCTGACGGATGCCGCGTAGGCATAGCTGGTGTTGTGGCTGACGGCGAGTCTCATGGCGGCTTTTCCCTCCCGGGTGGCGTGGTCAGACGGCTTCGAGGTAACCCTTGCGGATGCTGTCGCCGATGGCGGCGATGTCATGCACGAACTGGTTCAGGTAGGGCATCAGCCCCAGGGCCACCACATCGTCCATGTGGCCGTAGTTGAGGCGGGCGAACAGCTCGGCCGACTGCCGCTTGGCGGCCAGGCCGGCGTCGCCGCGTATCTTCACCAGCACCGAACTGATGCTGTCTAGGCACCAGCGCAGCGAACGCGGGAAATCGGGCCGGAAGATCAGCATCTCGGCGACATTGCGCGGCGTGATCTCGCCCCGGTACATTTCCTGGCAGGCCTCGAAGGCCCCCACCGAGCGCAACAGCGCCGTCCATTGGTACAGGTCGGTGGCCGACGCCGGCCGGTCGTAATCCGACACGCCATGGAACTTCACCGACAGGATGCGCGCGGTGTTGTCGGCGCGCTCGACGAAAGTGCCCAGGCGGATGAACTGGTAGGCATCGCTGCGCATGCTGGTGCCGTAGGTGGCACCGCGGAACAGGTGCGAGCGCTCCTTGACCCAGTCAAAGAAGGAGCTGGCATTCCATACGCCGAACTCGCGGCTGCGACGCAGGCGCATGTCCAGCCAGGTGCTGTTGATGCTCTCCCACATTTCGGCGGTGATCTTGCCGCGGCCGGCATGGGCGTTGTCGCGCGCCATGCGCAGGCAGCTGTAGATGCTGCCGGGGTTGTCCTCGTCGATGGCGAAGAACAGCAGCAGGGTCGGCAGGTCGAGCTGGCGGTTTTTCGCGTGGTACTGTTCATGCAGGCCGGAAATCTGCAGCAGGGCCCCGAGATCGCCACTGCCGGATCCGGCGGGCATCAGCGACACGCTTTGCGTCACATCGAGCAGGCGCACGGTGTTCTCGGCGCGCTCCAGGTAACGCGACATCCAGTAGAGGTTGTCGGCCATCCGGCTCAGCATGGTGATGCCCCCAGGACCCAGGTGTCCTTGGTGCCGCCACCCTGCGAGGAATTCACCACCAGTGAGCCCTCACGCAGTGCCACCCGCGTCAGGCCGCCCGGCACGATGCTGGTCTCGCGGCCGCACAGCACGAAGGGGCGCAGGTCGATGTGGCGCGGCGCAATGCCCTCGTCAACAAAGGTCGGGCAGGACGACAGGGCCAGGGTCGGCTGTGCAATGTACTTGTGCGGCGCGGCCTTCACCCGCTTGCGGAATTGCGCGATCTCCGCCTGCGAGGCCTTCGGCCCGATCAGCATGCCGTAACCGCCGGCACCGTGGGTTTCCTTCACAACAAGCTCATCAAGGTGTTCCAGCACATAGCGCAGGTCATCCGGCTTGCGGCATTGCCAGGTCTCCACATTCTTCAGCAGCGGCTCCTCATCCAGGTAGAAGCGCACCATCTCCGGCACATAGGGGTAGATCGACTTGTCGTCGGCGATGCCGGTGCCCATCGCATTGGCGAGGATCACCCCGCCCTGCCGGTACACCGACAGCAGGCCCGGCACGCCCAGCATCGAATCGGGGTTGAAGGCCAGCGGGTCGAGGAAGGCATCGTCGATGCGGCGGTAGATGACATCGACGGGCTTCAGGCCGGAAGTGGTGCGCATGCAGACGCGGTCGTTCTTTACCATCAGGTCGGCGCCTTCCACCAGCTCGACACCCATCTGCTGCGCGAGGAAGGCATGCTCGTAGTAGGCGCTGTTGTGGCGGCCCGGCGTCAGCACCACCACGCAGGGATTGTCGGCATGGGTGGCATGGCGCAGGGTGTCCAGCAGCAGCGAGGGGTAATGCGCCACCGGGGCCACCGGCTGGCGCGCGAACAGCTCCGGGAACAGGCGCATCATCATGATGCGGTTGGCGAGCATGTAGGACACGCCGGAGGGGCAACGCAGGTTGTCCTCCAGCACATAGAAGTCGCCGTCGTTGTTGCGGATGACATCGATGCCGGCAATGTGGGTATAGATGTCGTGCGGCAAGTCCACGCCCTGCATCGCCAGCTGGTATTCGCTGTTGGTGAACACCTGCTCGGCCGGCACCACACCGGCCCGCACGATGTGCTGCCCGTGGTAGATGTCGTGCAGGAAATGGTTCAGCGCCCGCACCCGCTGCAGCAACCCGGCCTGCAGGCGCTGCCATTCATCGGCCGGGATGATGCGCGGCAGGCTGTCGAAGGGGATCAGCCGTTCCGCGCCGCGCTCGTCACCGTAGACGGTGAAGGTGATGCCGACGCGGTGGAACAGCAGGTCGGCCTCCTTGCGGCGCTGCGCCAGCCAGGCCTCGTCCACGCCTTCCAGCCACTGCCCGTATGCGCGGTAGTGCGGGCGCAGGCTGCCGTCGGGCAGCAGCATCTCGTCGTAATGGCCCGGTGCGGGCGAACGGATTTTCACGGGTTTCCTGGCAATGGCCTCATCTGCCAACAGGGCTTGCAATTACCGTACCAGCACACAAGTGCCGCTTTGCTGGCCCTGCCCTGCCTGTGACGCACAATCGCGGTGCGGTCCGGCAGGCAAGGCGCACCGGGAACGGACAGCGCGTGTCCGGCTGAGCCGGGTTTGCCCGCCGGCACGCTTTTCGGTACCGTAGCGGCCTGTTTGCCACCCCCCGACCCAGGATGCCTGCCCATGAGCACCCCCGAGATCGATTTCAGCCTGGACGCCAGCGGCCTCTACCGCGAAGACGTCTTCACCGACGGCAAGGCCGGTACCCTGCGCCGCATGACGCCGGTCACCGCCGACGGCCAGGACGATGCCTCCCGCCCGGTGGTCTTCCAGGGCCAGGCCCAGGTCTATACCCCGGCCGGCGTGCTGCCGATCCACTTCGAGCTGCAGGCCGCCACCCTCGCCGAGGCCGTCGCACAGTTTGGTGCCGCAGCGCAGAAAGGCCTGGAAGACACCCTGCACGAGCTGCAGGAAATGCGCCGCCAGGCCGCCAGCCAGATCGTGGTGCCCGGTGCCGGCGGCGGCATGCCGGGCATGGGCGGCCCCGGTGGCGGCAAGATCCAGCTGCGCTGAGCGCAGCAACCAAAAACCGGCCCACAAGGCCGGTTTTTTCATGGGCGCCCGCCGGGGGCGGGCACTTCAGGCAAACGCGGTCAGCTGCACCCAGCCGCGGATCTTGCCGATGTAGACGAACGCCACCCCCACCTTGGTGACGAAGCGGGCATCGCCGGGCGCCGGCGGGTCGTAGGCCTCCAGCCCCTCCAGCGCCAGGGTGCTGTCGATCACCGGCTTCCAGTGCAGCGCCTTCGGTGCCTCCGGCAGGCCCAGTTCGTCCGCCCGCCACACCAGGCCATCGCGCTCCACCGGCGACGGCCCCTGGTAATCGGCGGCGAGGAACACGGCCGCAGTGCCGGCCATTTTCTTGTAGCAGCGTTCCGTCATGGGATGCACTCCGCGGGGTACTACCGACTGTATACGCGGGAATCCACGCTGCTGCCTTGAGGCAAATCAGGGCCGGCGCAGGCGCCTATACTGTCGCGAGCCAAAACGGGGAACCTCATGTGCGGGATCGTCGGCATCATCGGTGAACCCCCCGGCGAAGCGGCGCTGCAGGCGGCGCTGGCGGCCCTGCAGCACCGTGGGCCGGATGGCCACGGCCTCTACCGCGACACCGGGGCCGGCGTGGTGCTCGGCCACACCCGCCTCGCCATCATCGACCGCGCCGGCGGCCACCAGCCGCTGCAGGCCGACGACGGCGATACCGTGCTGGTATGCAACGGCGAGCTGTACGGTTTCGAGGCACTGCGCGAGCCACTGCAGGCACGCGGCCACCGCTTCCACACCGCCAGTGACAGCGAAGTCCTGCTGGCGCTGTACCGCGACTGCGGCAGTGATTGCTTCAGGTACCTGCGCGGTGAATTTGCCTTCCTGCTGCATGACCGTCGCCGCGGCATCGTACTGGCCGCGCGTGACCGTTTCGGCATCAAGCCGTTGTTCCATGCACGCACGCCGCAGGGCCACCTGTTTGCCTCGGAAGCCAAGGCACTCTTTGCCGGCATCGGGGCAGTGCCGCCGGCCAGTTATGTGTGCATCGATCTCGCGCACGGCACGGCCCAAACCGTACGCTACTGGGACCTGCAGCTGTCGCAGGGCGACAGCGCGGCGGATGAGCAACCCTTCAGCCACTACCGCGATGCACTGCGCCAGCAACTCGACGAAGCGGTGCGCCTGCGCCTGCGTGCCGATGTACCGGTAGGCATCGCCTTGAGCGGTGGCATCGACTCCGCCGTGGTGGCCGCACTCGCGCGCCGCCACCACGCAGGCACCCTGCACAGCTTCAGCATCGCCTTCCCCGACCGGCCGGCACTGGATGAATCGGCCCGCGCACGCGCCACGGCCGTGCAACTCGGTACCACGCACCACGAGGTCCATGCCAGTACCGATGCCCTGCTCGGCATGCTGGAGCGCGCGCTGTGGCACAGCGAATTGCCCACGCAATCACTGAACGGCGCCGGCAAATGCCTGCTGGCGCAGTGTGCCGCCGGCCATGTGCGCGTGCTGCTGTCCGGCGAAGGCAGTGACGAGCTGTTCCTCGGCTACGGGTATTTCCGCACACCGCGTCGCCGGCGCCGCCACTGGCGCTGGCTGCAGCAGTTGCCGTACCGGCGCGCACAGCACCCCCGCTGCCGATGCGGCGTGGCCGCCACGCCCGCCTCGACCACCTGCTCGATGCCTGCCTGTCGCCGGCGGCCGTGCGCTGTTTTACGCCCTCACGGTGCAGGTGCTGCAACGGCAGTTCGTGGCCGGCCAGGGGCTGCGCGATTGACGCGGCAGCGTGCAACCGCCGCAAACGACAAGGGCCGCATCAGCGGCCCTTGTGTGCAATGCATTGCCGGCATCAGGGATAGCCGGCTTCGTTCGGGTCGGGCATGACTTCCATCACGCGCCAGATGCTGGTGTAGTGCGAGGAATTGGTGAACACGATGCGGCCCTGGCCCTTGTACAGGTAGATGACGCGCACGGTGTCGGCACCGCGGTAGTTGAACGGGCGGAACTGCTTGCCGGTGATGTGCGAGGTTTCCGAGGTCGGCGGGCCGAGCAGGGCAATCACCTCATCGGTGGTCATGCCGTTGACGATGTCGCCGAACTTGCCACGGCTCTTGCCGGCACTGCTTGCTGCGGTACCGCGCGACGATGCGGCCGGGGCGGCACTGCCCTTGCTGCCGCTGGCGGCCTTGTTGCGCAGTTTCTCGATGCTCACGCTGCCGGGTTTGTACGGCTGGGCACTGGCGCCCTTCGGCAGGCTGTCGAGTGCCTTCTCGGCGTAGTTGCTCAGTTTGCGCGGGGCATTCTTCTGGATTTCCTCCAGCACCGGGCGGTAACGGGCATCGCCGATCTGGCCCAGGGCACGGCAACCCCAGGCCACGGCATCCTGTGCCGTACGGTCGGGCTTCTTGTAGTCGCGCAGCATGACCTCGGCCAGCACATCGAGCACTTCACGCTCGGTCATGTTGGTGTTGTAGATGCCCTTGGCGGCATCACGGATGCTGCCCGGGCCGCCGTTGACCATCATGCGGATGTATTGCTCGCCGGCAGGGCTCGCAGCCTGGGCCGGCAGGGCCAGCAGGGCGGCGATGGCCATCACGGCCGACAACAGGATGTGCTTCATGGCGGTGCTCCTTGCAGGGGTAACGAGGACACCATGCTAGTCCCGCAGGGCCTGCGCTGTCCAATCACGCGGCCTGCGGCGGTGCCCCTGCGTTTTTTATTGTGCGGCCGGCCACACCGTACGCCCTTCCTTGATGGTTTCCACCACGCGGATGTCGCGCAGGGTGGCCGGGTCGGCGGTGAGCGGGTTGCGGTCGAGGATCACCAGGTCGGCCAGCTTGCCCACTTCCAGCGAGCCTTTTTCACGCTCTTCGTGGTACTGCCAGGCAGCATTGAGGGTCAGCGCCTTCAGGGCCATGCCGACATCGATGCGGTATTCGCTGCCCACCTGCCAGCCACTGCGGCTGGTACGGTTGGCCGCACTCCACACCGTACCCATCGGATCCAGCGGCGTGGCCGGGTAACCGGTCTGGTTGCTCATGCGCATCAGGTGCTGCACGGCGCGCATCGGTGTCATGAATGCCATGCGCTCCTCGCTGATGTCCTGCCGCAACTGGTCGGCCCAGGCATGCAGGTGGTTGCTGGAGAGCGACGGCATCACCCCCAGCACCTGGAAATCCTCCAGCTGGTTGCGGCGGAGGAGCTGCGCGTGCACCAGCCGGTCGCGGCGATCCTGTGACGCCTGCACGCCGTTGTCCTTCAGCGCCTGCAGCGCCATGCCGATCGCGGCATCACCGCTGGCTTCCATCACCACCGGCACGCCTTCGCGCACCAGCACGCCCACCTGCTGCACGAGGGCCGCAGCCGGCAGTGCGGGCTCGCCGCGCCAGATCAGTTCGCCATTCGGCCCGGCCCCCAGCAGCGGCACCGACGACAGGTTGGCAAACGCCGGAACCGGTGCGTCGATCACGAATTTCACGCCGCCGAGTTTCAGGCGGCCTTCATACGCCGGTTTTGCCAGGGTGACGCCACCGGCCCGGTAGGCACCCAGCTCCGTTGCCAGCGGCAGGCCCACCAGGTCGAGCTGCAGGCGGCCCTGCTGTGCCGCCTGCCGCAACACCAGGTACGCGTCATAGTGCAGCGCCGTTTCGTTGACGGTGGTGTAACCGTGGCGCGCGTAGTACGCCTGCACGGCCGGCAGGTTTGCCAGCAGCGTGGCATCGAAGCGCGGCAGCAGGCCCAGCACCGATACCAGCACATTGCCGCTCACCAGTCCGGCCGGCTCCCGCGAGCCGGGCTCGCGCACGATCACGCCACCGGCCGGTGCCGGTGTCGTCGCCGTGATGCCGGCTGCGACCAGTCCCGCGCTGTTGAGCATGCCGGCACTGCCGGCTGCATGCAGCAGCAGGACACGGCCGGTGGGGAACACGGCGTCGAGCTCGGCACGCGTCACATCGCGCCCTTCGGCGAGCGCGGCGGGGTCATAGCCCCAGCCGACGATCCAGTCGCCCGGGCGCACCTGGCTTGCCTGCGCCCGCAGGGCCTCCAGCAGGGACGGGATGTCCTGCACGCTGCCCAGCGGCGGTGCAGCCAGGTTCGCCCACTGCGGCAACAGCATGGCCTGCACGAAATGGCTGTGCGTGTCGATGAAGCCCGGCAGCAGGGTCTTGCCGGCCAGGTCGACCATCTGCGTGCGGGAATCCCGGGTGGCCATCACCTCGGCGGCCGACCCCACGGCGATGATGCGGCCACCGGCCACGGCCAGTGCCTCGGCCACCGGTATCGCCTGGTCCAGGTTGCTGCCACCGGGTTCGGCCATGGTCAGGATGGGGCCGCCCACATAAATGCGTTCCGCCTTGACGGGGCCGGCTGCGGCATCGCTGCCCAGCCCGGCCAGCTTGTCGCAGGCGGTGAGCCACACGACCGGCAGCAGGCAGGCAAGGGCCAACAGGGAACGGGCAACGCGACGGGAACGACGGCAGGCAACGGGCTGCATGGGCAATCCTCTCCTTGGACGGTTGGCGAACGACGGCCACATCGGCCATCCCAGCTGGCGATTCTGCCACAAAAATGTGCGGTGCATCACACTGCCTTGGGCTGTGTTCCCGCTGGCTGCGGCAGGCGGTCCGCTGCCGTGTTGCGCACGGCGTTAGCGCACCGCGCCCGGCGCCTGCTGCAGCCGCCCCACCGCAAAGCCCTGCGCCTGCGCCTGTGCCAGCAACCGCTGGTACACCGCCGCCTCCAGCGGCAACTGCCGCGCCAGGATCCACAGGTAGTCACGGCCGGGGTGGCCCACCACCACCCACTGGTAGCCGGCATCCAGCGCCACGATCCAGTAATTGCCGTCGTGGCCGGTGAACAGGTTCGACGGGAAGCCGAAGCTCACCTTGAACTGCGCCGGCCGCCCCGCCACCGGCACCGCCCGGCCAAGCGCCTCGCGCACCGTGCCGCTGGCCGTGGTACAGCGGTTGGTCACGGCAATCACCCCGTCCTGCAGCGCGTAGTCGGCCGTCGATTGCACGCAGCCGCGCTGGAAGCCGTGGTCGAAGCGCGCCACCTCGTGCCAGCGGCCCTGGTAGCGTGCCAGGTCGACTGCGGCCACCGTGGCCAGCGGCGCCTGGCTGCTGCAGGCAGCGAGCCCGAACACGGCACATAACAGCAACAAACGGCGCATGGTGGCGTCCCCCGGGAACCTGTGGAAGAATTCAGCTGCCCGCAAGCATGGCCCGGCAACATGGGCCCGACAACCCCCCGCAGGAGCCTGTCATGAACACGTCTACGCCCGCCCGCTACCACCGGATCTCGATCGCCCTGCACTGGCTGATGCTGGCGCTGATCGTGGCCGTCTATGCCTGCATCGAGCTGCGCGAGCTGTACCCCAAGGACAGCGACCCGCGCGAGGCCCTGAAAACCTGGCACTTCATGCTCGGCCTGTCGGTACTGGCGCTGGTGACCGTGCGCATCGGCACCCGCCTCGTGCTGCCTGCCCCGCCGGTCACTCCCGCGCTGCCGCTGTGGCAAACCGTGCTGGCAAAGCTGGTCCACCTCGCGCTGTACGCGCTGATGCTGGGCCTGCCGATCGCCGGCTGGCTGCTGCTGAGCGCCGCCGGCAAGCCGGTGCCGTTCTTCGGCCTGGAACTGCCGCCGCTGACCGGCAAGAACCCCGAACTCGCCAAGCAGATCAAGGGGCTGCATGTGCAGGCCGGCCAGGCCGGCTACGCGCTGATCGCGCTGCACGCCGCTGCCAGCCTGTACCACCACTACATCCGCCGCGACGACACCCTCACGCGCATGCTGCCGGGCCGCTGAATCACGCCGATACGGCGCGGAACGCAGCAATCGCCCGCGCGCGGGAGGCCGTGAGGTCGACGATCGGCAGGGGGTAGCCCCGCGCGGCACGCACCGCATCGGGCGGGCAATGGATGTCCGGCGCCCCCAGCCCCGCCAGTTCCGGCAGCCAGCGGCGGATGAAATCGCCCTGCGGGTCACACTTGCGTGACTGCGCCAGCGGGTTGAACACGCGGAAATATGGCACCGCATCGGTGCCGGTGGACGCCGCCCACTGCCAGCCGCCGTTGTTCGCCGCGAGATCGCCATCCACCAGCTGCTGCATGAAGAACTGCTCGCCGCGGCGCCAGTCGATCAACAGGTTCTTTGCCAGGAACATCGCCGTGACCATGCGCAGGCGGTTGTGCATCCAGCCGCTGTGCGTGAGCTGCCGCATCGCGGCATCCACCAGCGGGATGCCGGTACGCCCCGCACACCAGGCCGCAAAACCGGCCTCGTCGTCGCGCCAGCGCAGCCGCTCGGTGTGCTCACGAAAGGCGCGCCCGCGGCTCACGCGCGGGAAACTGGCCAGGATGTGCGTGTAGAAATCGCGCCACACCAGCTCGCTGATCCAGCTGCTGATGCCGGCACTGCCGCCATCGAGCCGGCCGCGGTTGGCCACCAGTGCCGCCTCCAGGCACTGCCGAGCCGACAGCACACCTGTCGCCAGGTACGGCGACAGCGCACTGGTGCCGTCGAGGTCGGGACGGTCGCGCAGCCGGTGGTAGTCCGCCACGCGGCTATCGATGAAGCGCTGCAGGCGCGACAGTGCCGCGTCCTCGCCGGCCGGCCACAGCGCATCGGCCGCCGCCACCGGCGGCAGCGGCAGTGCATCGGGCGCAAACGGCAACGGGCGCGGCTTAGGCTGCGGCAACACCCCGGTGGGCGCAGCCTGCCAGTGCCGCTGCCAGGCACGCTGGTACGGCGTGAACACCGTGTACGGCGTGCCGGACTGCGTGCGCAGGCCCGGCGGCAGGATGGTGAAATCGTGCGACAGTACGAATCCCACGCCCTGTGCCGCGAGCCCTGCGGCCACCTGCGCATCGCGCGACTGCTCGTTCACGCCGTATTCGCGGTTGGCAAACACCGCAGCGATGCGCTGCTGCGCGCACAGTTCCGCCAGCAGTGCCGGCAGCGCGGCAAAGTCCTCGGCCGCGCGCCACAGCAGCGGGATGCCCAGGCCGGCCAGCCGGGCCGACAGCAGCGGCAGGTTGCGGCCGATGAAGCGCTCGCGCACCGGCGCCATGCCGTGCGCCCGCCACTGGCCGGGGGTCGCCACGAACACGGCGATCACCTCCGCCGCCGGATCGCGGCAGGCCGCACTGAGGGCCGTGTTGTCACTGGCGCGCAGGTCACTGCGGAACCAGACCAGGTGGCGCATGGGGCTACTCCTCGGGAGACTGCCTACACTACGCCACCGGCAGGGGAATGGTTCAACGGGGACACCAAGATTTGCCTGCAATCAGGATTCTAGTAGATACTTTTAAAAAGGCGATGCCTGGCACAGGCCGCCAAGAAGGGTCTCCCGTTCCAATTGCAGAGCTCTGCTTTAAGTCAGACCAATGGCAATATGAGGAAGAGGTGCGCCTAGTAAGAAGTCTGGGTGACTGTACCCGGCTCGGTGAAGCGAATGGCCACCCCGTGTACGTCATGAATGTTCCGCTTGAATGCATTAAGTCCGTCACTCTGGACGAAAGAACCTCGCTTAGTGACCAGAAAGATGTATGGGCCTTAGTTAAAGACACTAGAGTCGTCCTTTCATTGGCGGCTATCTCAAACTATGGGTACGAGTTCAGGCCGGAGCTGATCAAAATGAACGAAGCCGGTGGTAATCCTTGGCTTAGCCCACGAACAGCACACATATTCAAGGATGATCCTGGCGCACTGGGCGAGGTCGCTCGCAAAATCATTGAGTCGCACGCGCTCACCGAAATTGCAAACAAGCGCGCTTAGTAATTAAAGAATTAAAGGAGTCGGAGGGATTATTTTTTAACCAGCAGCGCAGTTGATCGACATTTAATCCCTCCGACCCTTCTTTTTGTTTGTTTTTTTGACCCCGATTTCCGGAGCCCTGCCATGAACCGCCGTCACCTGCCCTACCTCGCCGGCCTGGCCTGCGCACTCGCGCTGGCCGTCGCCTGCCTGCTGCAGGACTGGTCGCAGCACGCGCTGCGCATCGAGAACGCCAGCGGCCAGCCGGTGCTGGACCTGCAGGTGACGGTCAGCAGTACGCACACCACCATCACGCGGCTGCCGGAGGGTGCGCACCTGCGCCTGGGTTTTGTGGTGGACCGCGATTCGGCTTACCACATCCGCGGTCGCCTGCAGGACGGTACCGCCTTTGACCGCCGCTTCGGCTATGTCACGCCGGGCGTGCCGCACTACCGCGCCCGTGCGGTGATCGGTGCCGGTGGCACGGTCGATGGCCATGCCCTCTGGTGAGGGCGGGCCGGCGGTGGCTTCACACGCCGGGGCGGTGGCGTTTACGATGCGGCTTTGCCTGCGAGGAAACCCCATGACCCAGCCCATCACCGCGGTGTATTCCGGTCCGTTTGCATCGCTGCCCCGGCGCGGCGGGGTGCGGCCATGATGGACGAGGCGTATTTCGAGGACATCGTGCTGGATGCACCGTCGCGCTCGCGCCCGTACCCGGTCAGCGAGGCCGAGATCATCCGGTTTGCCGGTGAATGGAACCCGGAGCCCTACCACCTCGACAAGGCCGCCGCCGAACGCTCGCGCATCGGCCGCCTGTTTGCCTGCGGGCCGCACCTCATCGCCATCTGCACCAAACTCACCAACGAGCAGCGGCCCCGGCCGGTGACGGTCGCCGGCCTCGGCTGGGACGAGTTGCGCTTCACCACGCCGGTATTCCCCGACGATGTGCTGCAGGTGGAAATCACGGCCATCAGCAAGCGGCTGTCAAACGGCACGCCCGGTGCCGGCATCGTCACCTACCGCCTGCAACTGCTGAACCAGCACGGGCAGGCCGTGCTCAGCTACCGCGTCACGGCGATGGTGGAGTGCCGCCCGGCCGGCTGACGGCCGGCGAAATGTTGCCCTGACCCCCCGATTCCTTTCCCCAGATTCCCCCATCCTGGCCGCCTTCCATATAAGGAAGCGGGCTAAGCATAGCGCCAAAAAATATTTTTAATTATAAAAAACTGGTTTTATTATTCCTTTCGTCGCATTTTCGCGACGCCCAAACAGGAACGCGGCCATGCGCACGATCATTTTTGTGCCGGGCCTGCACAACAGTGGTCCCGACCACTGGCAGAGCCGCTGGCAACAACAGCTTCCGGACAGCCGGCGCGCAGAACAACACGACTGGGACACCCCGGACCTCGATGCCTGGACCGATGCCGTCAGCGATGCCCTTCGCGGCAGCGATGGCGCCTGGCTCATTGCCCACAGTTTCGGCTGCCTGGCCAGTGTGCAGGCGGCTGTCCGCAACCCGGCCAGCGTGCGCGGCCTGTTCCTGGTGGCGCCGGCCGACCCAGAAAAATTCGGTATTGCGGGCCGCTTGCCGCAGGCCGCGCTGCCGGTGCCGGGGCTGATGGTCACCAGCACCAGCGACCCCTGGCTGTCAGTCGCCCGCGCCAACCTCTGGGCAAGGCGCTGGCGCCTGCCGGTGCTCGATGCCGGGGATGCCGGGCACATCAATGCCGAATCCGGCCATGGAAACTGGCCCCGTGGCTGGTTCTGGTTCCAGCTCTGGCAACCCCGCGCGGCACAACGGCAGGTTGCTGTTTCCGCCAGGCACAACCACACCGTGCGGTGGCACCTGCCATCGGCACTGTCATCCACCCCAAGGAGTTCCGAACATGGCTTTGAGATTAGGTGATACCGCGCCTGATTTTGTGCAGGCGTCGAGCGTAGGCATCCTGCGCTTTCATGACTGGCTGGGTGATCACTGGGGCGTGCTGTTTTCGCACCCGGCAGATTTCACCCCGGTGTGCACCACCGAACTGGGTGAAACAGCCAAGCTGAAGCAGTCGTTCGAGGATCGGCGTGTCAAGGCCATTGCCCTGGGCGTGGACCCGGTGGAATCGCACCTGCGCTGGATCAGTGACATCAACGATACACAGCAAACCGAGGTTGATTTCCCGATCATCGCCGACGCCGACCGCAGCGTGTCGGCGCTGTATGACATGATTCACCCGAAGGCCAGCGAAACCACCACCGTACGCTCGCTGTTCATCATTGACCCGAAAAAGAAGGTGCGCCTGATCATCACCTACCCGGCCAGCACCGGGAGAAACTTTGACGAAATCCTGCGGGTGATCGATTCGCTGCAGTTGACCGACAACTACAAGGTGGCCACACCTGCCAACTGGCAACACGGTGATGATGTCGTGATTGTGCCGTCGCTACAGGATGAAGCGGAAATCCGCGAACGCTTCCCGAAAGGTTACCGTGCGCTCAGGCCCTGGTTGCGCCTGACGCCGGATCCGGTTCGACACTAGAAGAACCTTGCGTCCGGTGGCATGGGATGTCTCCCCCGACTTATCTCCCCATGCCACCATTTTTTATCCGCGTGCAATCAGGAAACGAATTAAAGGGGTCGCATGCCCGCTTTTTTCACCGGCATCATCATCGCCATGCTGCTGTCCTGCCCGGTCGCAGCCTGCCCGCCGCAGGCGCCCCCGGCGCCGGCCACGGGGATCCGTATCACGCCCGACATACTGTATGCACAACGCGGCACGCAGGCCCTGGGTTTCGATGTCTATGCGCCGGCCAACCCCAACGGGGCCGGCGTTGTTTTCATCAACAGCGGCGGCTATGTATCGCCTGCCTGCGTGTTCCATGCACAGGCAGGCGGTGATCCGTACTTGTTGGACGATGGCGACCTCACGCCGGTTTGCCGCCAGGCCAGCCCGCAGCGGTTGCTCGCGGACGGCTTTACGGTATTCAACCTGCGGCATGGCAATGCGCCGGACTTCACGCTGGAGGATATGGTGGCCGCTGTACGCGGGGGGCTGGATGCGATACGGTCGGCCGCGCCGTGCTGGGGTGTCGATGCCACACGCATCGGCCTCTGGGGTGCCAGCGCCGGCGGGCACATGGCCCTGCTGCTGGGCAGCAGGGCTGACAGTGCCGCCCACCTGGCCGCCGTGGTGGCGTATTTCCCGCCCACCGATCTCGAGACCCTGGTCACGCCCAAGCTGCAGCAACGCTACCCGGCCCTGGATTTACCGGTTGTACAGCAGCGCCGGCTCTCGCCGCTGCACCATGCGGGCGCCGGTGATCCGCCTACCCTCATCATCCATGGCGAACGTGACACACTGGTGCCGCTGGAGCAGGGCCAGCTGATGCATGAACGGCTGCAGGCTGCCGGAGTACCGGCACGGCTCCTTATCATCCCGGATGCCGCACACGGCTTCACGGGGCGTGATGCGGACCTGGCATTGGCACAATCGCTGGCATGGTTCCGGCAATACCTGTCAGTGCCGAACGACGATACCGCCGGCCATTGATGGCCCTCACGGGGCAGCCCCTGGACTTGCCCCTGCTGCCCTGACCCCAATTATCGCTGCGGGTACACCGGCAGGTCATCGGCCAGTGCAACATGCACGATGTCGCCCGGCTGCGGCAGCGCTGCCGATCCGTTGACGGATGTCTCCAGCAGGTCGTCGATGCCGTCGATCTTCAATTGCACGCGGAAGCCGCCGTGGCCGGGGTGCACGCGGCGCACTTCGGCGCGCGGTGCGCCGGCATCCGGCACCAGCAGCAGGTCGTCGCTGCGCAGGTGGGCCTCCACCGGGCCGGGCGGCAACTGGCGGCGGTTGGCAACCCGCCAGGGGCCGACCTGGATGGCCTGTGCCGATGCAGTACCCGGCAGGAAATGCCCGCCGGCCACGAAACGGCTGACAAACGCCGTGGCCGGGCGGCGGTAGATCTCCACCGGCGAGCCTTCCTGTTCGAGGCGGCCTTCGTTGAAGATCACGATATGGTCGGCCACTTCCATGGCCTCTTCCTGGTCGTGCGTGACGAAGATGCTGGTGACGTGCAGCTCATCGTGCAGGCGGCGCAGCCAGCGGCGCAGGTCGCGGCGCACGTTGGCATCCAGCGCGCCGAAGGGTTCGTCCAGAAGCAGGATTTGCGGCTCCACCGCCAGGGCGCGGGCCAGGGCGATGCGCTGCCGCTGGCCGCCGGAGAGCTGGTGCGGGTAGCGGTCGGCCAGCCAGTCGAGCTGCACCAGCGACAGCAGCTCGTGCACTTTCCTGGCGATCGCTTCCTGCGACGGGCGCTCGTGACGCGGTTTCACGCGCAGGCCGAAGGCGACATTCTCGAACACCGTCATGTGGCGGAACAGCGCATAGTGCTGGAACACGAAGCCGACGCCGCGCTCGCGCACGTGCGTGCCGGTGTGGTTCTTGCCATTGAGGATCACATCGCCGCTGTCGGACTTTTCCAGGCCGGCAATGATGCGCAACAGCGTGGTCTTGCCGCAGCCCGAAGGCCCCAGCAGGGCGACCAGCTCGCCCTCACCAATCGACAAGTTGATGTCCTTCAACGCCTGAAAATTGCCGAACGCCTTGTCGACATGACGGATTTCAATGCCCATGACTACGCTTCTCCAAACGGGTTTCCAGAATGCTTTTCACAACCAGTGTGAGCACGGCCAGGGTCGCCAGCAGGGACGACACGGCAAAGGCCGCCGTGAACTGATACTCGTTGTACAGGATCTCGACATGCAGCGGCAAGGTGTTGGTTTCACCGCGGATGTGCCCCGACACCACCGACACCGCACCAAACTCACCCACGGCGCGCGCATTACACAGGATGATGCCGTACAGCAGGCCCCACTTGATGTTGGGCAGGGTGACGCGGAAGAAGGTCTGCCAACCACTGGCGCCGAGCGTAATGGCGGCTTCTTCCTCTTCCGGCCCCTGCTCCTGCATCAGCGGGATCAGCTCGCGCGCGACGAAGGGGAAAGTCACAAACAAGGTGGCCAGGATGATGGCGGGCGCTGCAAAAACAACCTTGATGCCGTGCTCGATGAACCAGGGGCCGAGGTAGCCGTGCGCACCAAACAGCAGGATGAACACCATGCCGGCGATGACCGGCGATACCGAAAACGGCAGGTCGATCAGGGTAATCAGGAAGCTGCGGCCCGGAAAACGGAAACGGGCGATGGCCCAGGCTGCCGCCACACCAAAGACCGTGTTCAAGGGCGCCGAGATCAGCACCACCAGCAAGGTCAGCTTGAAAGCCGCCCAGGTGTCCGGCAGGGTCACGGTTTCCACCCAGACATCGATGCCCTTGCCGAAGGCCTTGACCAGCACCGCCGACAGGGGCAGCACCAGGAACAGGAGGACGAAGAGCAGGGCAATGCCGGACAGGAGCCAGCGCGCCCACAGCGGGTCGGCCAGGGCCGGGCGCCAGGCCGTGGGGTTGGTGTTGCGTTGCGTCATGATGCCTCCCTCACGTCACTGCGGCTGCGGCTCCAGCGTTCCAGCAGGTTGATGATGAACAGCAGCGCAAAGGAGATCAGCAGCATCGCCAGGGCCACCGCCGTGGCCTGGGCGTATTCAAACTGCTCCAGCTTGGTGATGATGATGAGCGGCACGATCTCCGACACCATCGGCATGTTGCCTGCGATGAAAATGACCGACCCGTACTCGCCCAGGCCGCGCGCAAAGGCCAGCGCGAAACCGGTCAACAGGGCGGGAACCAGGTTCGGCAGCAGGATGCGGCGGAATACCTGCCCCCGCGACGCGCCCAGGCTGGTGGCCGCTTCTTCCATCGCCGGGTCGAGATCGCGCAGTACCGGCTCTACCGTACGCACCACGAAGGGCAGGCCGATGAAAATCAATGCAACCACGATGCCCGTCGGCGTGTAGGCTACCTTGATGCCCAGTGGCTCCAGGTACTGGCCAATCCAGCCGTTGTGGGCAAACAGGGCCGTCAGTACGATGCCCGCCACTGCCGTCGGCAGGGCAAAGGGCAGGTCAATCAGGGCGTCGATCACGCGCTGGGCCGGCAGGCGGTAACGCACCAAGGACCAGGCCAGCACGAAACCCACCACCAGGTTCACCAGGGCCGCAGCCAGGGCCGTGCTGAAGCTGACGCGGAAAGAGGCCAGCACACGAGGCTGGGTGACCACTGCCCAGAATTCCGCCAGTGACAGTTCGGCGCTCTTGAACACCAGCGTCGACAGCGGCACCAGGATCAGGAAGGTCAGATACAGCAGGGTGAAAGCGAGTGCCGGGCCGAAGCCCGGCAACACGCCCGATGAGGAAAACTTCATGAACTTGCCTCAGTCTGGGAAAACAGCACGATCGGGCCTCACTTCAGGTAGATCTGGTCGAAGGTGCCGCCATCTTCAAAGTGGGTCTTCTGCGCTTTTTGCCAGCCGCCGAACACTTCGTCGATGGTGATCAGATTGACCTTCACGAACTGGCCGGCGAACTTGGCAGCCACTTCCGGATCGTTCGGCCGGTAATAGTTCTTGCCGGCGATGGTCTGGCCTTCTTTGCTGTACAGGTACTCCAGATAGGCCTTGGCCACTTCCGTCGTACCGTGCTTGGCAGCGAACTTGTCCACCAGGGTTACCGGCGGTTCAGCCAGGATGGACAGCGAAGGCACCACGATCTCGAACTTGTCCGGACCCAGTTCCTTCAGCGCCAGGAAGGCTTCGTTTTCCCAGGACAGGAACACGTCGCCGATGCCACGCTCCACGAAGGTCGTGGTCGAGCCGCGCGCGCCGCTATCCAGCACGGGTACGTTCTTGTAGAGCTTGCGCACGAATTCCTTGGCCGTGGCATCGTTGCCACCCGGCTGCTTCAGGGCATAGGCCCAGGCTGCCAGGTAGTTCCAACGCGCGCCGCCGGAGGTTTTCGGGTTCGGCGTGATGACACCGATGCCCGGCCTTACCAGGTCACCCCAATCCTTGATGTTTTTCGGGTTGCCCTTGCGCACCAGGAACACGATGGTCGAGGTGTAGGGCGAGCTGTTGTATTGCAGGCGCGATTGCCAGTTGGCCGGGAACAGCTTGGCCTTCTCGGAAATGGCGTCGATGTCATAGGCCAGGGCCAGGGTCACCACATCGGCTTCCAGGCCGTCGATCACTGCACGCGCTTGCTTGCCTGCGCCACCGTGGGACTGCTTGATGTTGACGGTCTGGCCGGTCTTGTCCTTCCAGTATTTCGTAAAGGCCGCGTTGTACTCGCGGTACAGCTCACGGGTCGGGTCGTAGGAGACGTTGAGGATCTCCACGTCAGCCGCTTGCACCGCCGCAGCGGCGGTGCTCAGGACCAGTGCGGCCACAGCGGCCTTGAAAGTCTTCTTCAGCATGGCATTGCTCCTTGGTGATAGTCAGGCAAATTTCAGAAGTTGTGTTCGAAACCAACGGCAAGGGTGTCGTCATTGACCTTCACGCCGGTATTGGCCTTGTCGACATCCAGCGTGGACCAGTAGGTATAGGCGCGGGTCTTGGGCGTGAAATACCAGTCGGCACCGACGGCCCACAACTGGCCTTCGTTGTCATTGATCTTGCCGGTCGAATAACCGCCCTGCGCCTTCAGTTTCAGCTTCCTGTCGAGCAGGTTGACCGCGCCCGACAGCAGGTAGCTGTTGTCCTTGAGGTCACTGCCCGGCGTCAGGTCGCGGTCCTGCTGCAGCAGCACGCCCAGTTCAAACGGCCCCGGCTTGACGGTGGCCACCAGCCGGTAGGCTTCGGCGTATTTCTTCGCAAAGCCGTCCGCACTGCGGCGTGCGGAAACATCCTTGTCGTAAGCAATCGCGCCGTAGAAGATGCCGCTCTCGGCAACCACGGATGCCGAAATCGAATCGCCCAGGTCGTCGTCTTCATGGCCGTCGTAATCGACATCCTTTCCTTCGGCCTGGATCAGCGCCACATTTGCCGTGACGATGCCGCCAAGCTTCGGGGTGCTGTAGATGATCGAATCGTTCGAGCGGTTCTGCCCGCCGGCCAGATTGTCGATATCGGCACGCAGGTCGTTGAACTGGTCGACCTTGCCTTCGGCCGTCTTGAACGGCGTGTCGATCTTGCCGGCAATGACCGTGCCGAAGGTGCTGCTCTTCAGGCCGGCGTACACATTGCGCTGGCTGAAGGCACTGTCACCGGTACCGCCGTCATCGGTATTGATTTCATACTCGGCCAGGTAAACGGCCTTCAGCGCCGGGCTGCCCAGCTCAACCTCACCCTTGATGCCGAAGCGCGAGGCAAACGACTCCACGCCCAGGCGATCGGTCGGCGCGCCGGCTGCGTTACCGGCGAGCAGGCGCTCCGCGCCTTCGAGGTTACGCTGCTCGGCCGCGATGTTGATCTTGCCGTAGACGGTCGGCAGCAGCTTGGCCTTCTTGTCGGCATCGGCCTTGTGCTTCGCCACATCGCCCGTGGCCTTCTGCAGCGCCTCCTCCGTCAGCTCCAGCTTGCGGTCGATGATGCGGACTTTCTGGTCGAGCTCCTGCGCGCTGGCCGCCGGGGCCGGCTGGTTGGCCAGCTTCTGCTCGAGCTCCTTCACCTTGCGGCTGAGGATCTCCAGCTGTTTCAGCACCTCCGGCGAAGCCTGTGGTCCGGCCGCCAGGGCTAGCGGTGAAAACACACCCAGTGCGAGCGTGAATGCAGTTGCGGTCAAAACGGTGGACGGTTTCATCGTCGAATCCCCTGTCTCTGGAATCCGACTTCCGGTGGTCCGGTCAGCCAGTGGAATGGTTTTTTGGCTTTGGCCGCCGGTGGTCCGGCAGCGTGCGAAGGCGATGGCGGCAGGCAGTCAGCCGAGCCGGATCTTCTTCTTGCTTTCGATCTGGGTCACCTTGCCGTCATGCACCGTGATCTCGACCGAGCCGAACCGCAGGCTGGCCAGGGCACGGGCGACTTCCTCCAGCACACGGCGGTCGACCGTGGTGGCAGGTGCCGCCGGCACCGGGTCCTGACTGTTCTTGCGTTCGCTCATGATCGGCTCCACGACGGGGGTTACCAGACGGGGAGCACGATACAGGCCGCCCTAATAACTCAAAAATATTATTTATTCATTTGCTTATTCCATTTTAAAAATACCGGCCCACCCCGCCCCGTTTGGCCGCAATACGCCACCCCGAGGGTGTTACTAAAGAGACGGGTGGTTATAACTTTGAGGCATTTGCATAGGCCCATTCATTATTGGCGCCGCCTGCCGATATCCGGCTTCATGCGCTCCCCCGGCAACTCCACACGGAGAGCGACTGATGGATTGGCACGGCTGGCTGTCACTGGCATTGACCCTGGGCACCCTGCTCACCCTCACGCTGACGCGCATCGGCCCGCACCTGGTGCTGATGGCGGCGCTGACGATCCTCAGTGCGGTGGGCATCCTCACCGGCAAGGAGGCGCTGGCCGGTTTCAGCAACGAGGGCCTGATCACCGTGGCGGCGATGTTCGTGGTGGCGGCCGGCATCCATGCTTCCGGCGGCATCGACCTGCTGGTCAACCGGGTGCTGGGGCGGCCATCGGGTACGCGCGGTGCGCTGTCGCGCATGCTGCCGCCGCTGGTGGTGCTCAGTGCCTTCCTGAACAACACGCCGGTGGTGGCGACCATGATCCCGGCCATCCATGCCTGGTCGCGCAAGCTGGGCATCGCGCCGTCGAAACTGATGATCCCGCTCAGCTATGCGGCCATCCTCGGCGGCACCATCACGCTGATCGGCACCAGCACCAACCTGGTCGTCAACGGCCAGTACCAGGCGCTGACCGGGCAGCCCGGTTTCACACTGTTCTCGATTACCGCGGTGGGCCTGCCGGTGGCGCTGGCGGGCATGCTGTTCATGTGGCTGTTCTTCCCGCGCTGGCTGCCCGACCGCAGCGACAAGCAGGCCTTCGGCAACCTGCGCGAGTTCACGCTGGAAGTGTCGGTGGCCCACCACGGGCCGCTGGTCGGCAAGACGGTGGAAGAAGCCGGCCTGCGCCACCTGCAGCGGGTGTACCTCGTTGAAATCGAGCGCGAGGGCACCATCGTCACGGCGGTACCTTCCGAGGAGCGCCTCAAGGGCGGCGACCGCCTGGTGTTTGCCGGCGACACCGAAGCCATCTCCGACCTGCTGCGCATCAACGGCATCGTGCCGTCGGAAGGCGACGGCGCTGCCGACAGCCTGGCGCACAACCGCGCCGAGCGCCGCCTGATCGAGGCAGTGGTATCACCGCATTGCGATGCCGTGGGCCAGGCCATCCGCGATGCGCGCTTCCGTGACCGCTACGGGGCCGCCGTGCTGGCGGTGGCGCGCAACGGCGAACGCGTGCAGGGCAACCTCGGCACCATCCGCCTGGAAGCGGGCGATACCCTGCTGCTGGAGGCGCGCCCGGCGTTTGTCAGCCGCCAGCGCCACAACAAGGATTTCCTGCTGATCAACGACCTCGATACCGATGCGCCGCGCCACAGCCGCGCCTGGCTGTCGTGGGCCATCCTGGTTGCGGTGGTGCTGGCAGCGGGCCTGGGCCTGATCAGCATGCTCAATGCGGCGCTGATCGGTGCCGGGCTGATGCTGCTGACCGGCTGCTGCTCGGTGAGCCAGGCCGAGAAGAGCCTGGACTTGACCGTCATCATCACCATTGCCGCCTCGTTTGCACTCGGGGTGGCGCTGCAGAAAACCGGGGTCGCGGCCTTCCTCGCCGAGAACATCGTCGCGCTGAGCGGCGGCCGGCCCTGGCTGCTGCTGGTGCTGGCCTATGTGACGATCTCGGTGCTGACGGAAATCATCACCAACAATGCCGCTGCGATGCTGATGCTGCCGATCGTGCTGGAGGTGACGGCCAAGGCCGGCCTCAACGACGAGCCGTTCGTGTTCGCCATCATGATGGCGGCCTCGGCCAGCTTTGCCACGCCGCTGGGCTACCAGACCAACCTGATGGTGTACGGCCCCGGCAATTACCGTTTCACCGATTTCCTGCGGGTGGGGCTGGTGATGAATGTCTTCATCGGCGCCGTCACCCTGGGTGTACTGCTGCTGGGCTGGCCGCTGGTGGCCGCCCCGTAATGTGAATGGCATATGCTTGTGACGATTCAGTCTTTGGCGTTTGCCGCCGGCGCGGGTATCCTGCGCTTCCTTGACTGATGTCCACCCGGAGTCATCCCATGTCCGCCGCCGCCCTCGTGGGTTCCAGCAGCAACAGCGCCGGCCTCTCCGCCGAGGCCATCGCCCGCCTGAACCACGACTATGCGCCGCTGGGGTTCGAGGCGCGCATCCGCCGCCTGTACCGCGATTTCCCGCCGGCCAAGGTGCTGGTGACCTCGTCGTTTGCCGCCACCTCGGCGTATTTCCTGCACATCATCGCAAGCATCCGGCCCGCCCAGGTGATCACCTTCGTCGACACCGGTTTCCATTTCCCGGAGACCCTGCAGTACCGCGACGCGCTGGTGCAGCGCTTCGGCCTCACGGTGCAGGACATCCACGCCGATGCCTACCAGCATGACTGGAGCGTGAAGGAACGCCTGTACGAAACCGACCCGGATTTCTGCTGCTCGATCAACAAGGTGCAGCCGCTGGAGGCGATCAAGCCCGACTACGAGGTGTGGGTGTCCAGCCTGATGGGCTGGCAGACCGATCACCGCGCGGGGCTGGCGATCTTCGAGGAGCGCCGCGGCATCATCAAGTTCAACCCGATGATCGATGTCACGCAGGCCGAGCGCGATGCCTACATCCGCGAACACGACCTGCCCTTCCACCCGCTGGTGGCCCAGGGGTATTCGTCCATCGGCTGCACGCACTGTACGGTGCCTGGCGAAGGCCGCAGCGGGCGCTGGGCCGGCAAGCCGAAAACGGAGTGCGGCCTGCATTTCTGAACCGCCGGCGGCCGGTCGCCGCCACGCGAACACCGCCTAGTGCTTGTGACCGCCGGTGCCGTGCACATGGCCGTGCGCGCGTTCTTCTGCGCTGGCGGCACGCACTTCCGTGATCTCGATGTCGAAGGTGAGGTCCTGCCCGGCCAGCGGGTGGTTGGTGTCGACGTCGATCATGAACTGCCCGGCCTTCACCACCGTGACCTGGCGCGGGCCGTGCTCGGTTTCGACCCAGGCCACCGTGCCGGGTTTCGGCCGGCCCTTGCCGGACAGGCGCAGGTGCTTGGCGGGAATGCGCTGCGTGCTGTTGTCACGGCGCTCGCCGTAGGCATCGGCTGCCGCGATGGTCACGGTGAAGTGCTCGCCGGCGCTGCGGCCGGCCATGGCCGCCTCCAGCCCCGGGATGATGTTGCCGTGGCCGTGCAGGTAGGCCGCGGGTTCGCCGTCCTTGTCCGAGCTTTCGAGTTCGGCGCCGGCAGCATTGCGCAGGCGGTAGTGGAACAGTACGACACAGTCGGCCTGGATGTGCATGACGGGTTCCTCCAGCAGGCGTTCATCACCCCGGCGGCCAGGTCACGGGCCGGTGCGGGCGAAAAGGGCGGCCAGTATCAACAGCCGCGCGGCGGCTGGCAAGCACCGCTCAGGACAGCAGGCCCAGCTCGGCCTGCAGCCGCTCCAGGGTTTCGACGGTGTCCAGCCATTCCTGCTCGCTGCCGGCAAAGCGCTTCTTCAACGCACCCTGCTGCTGCGTCAGTTGCTGCAGGCGGGCCTTGCCCTCGGGCTCGTACAGCGCCGGGTCGGCCAGCGCGGCCTCCAGCGCCTGCTGCTCGGCCTGCAAGGCCTGCAGGGTTTTTTCCAGTGTTTCCAGCTTCGCCTTCAGCGGGCTGACCTGTTGGCGCAGCGCGGCCGACTGCTGGCGTTGTGCCTTGCGGTCCTGGCGGTTGCCGCTGCCGGCGGTCGGGGCAGCACCGGCGGCCGCGGCGGTGTTGTCGCGGCCTTTCAGCCAGGCGTGGTAATCGTTGAGGTCGCCGCTGAAGGGCTCCACCGCGCCGTTGGCCACCAGCACGAATTCATCGACGGTGTTGCGCAGCAGGTGACGGTCGTGCGAGATGACGACCAGTGCACCTTCATACCCCTGCAACGCCACGGTGAGCGCATGCCGCATCTCGAGGTCGAGGTGGTTGGTGGGCTCGTCGAGCAGCAGCAGGTTGGGCCGCTGCCACACCACCAGGGCCAGGGCCAGGCGCGCCTTCTCGCCGCCGGAGAACGGCGCAATCGGCTCCAGTGCCTTGTCGCCGTGGAAGTTGAAGCCGCCGAGGAAATCGCGGATCTCCTGCTCGCTGGCCTTCGGCGAGATGCGGCGGATGTGCAGCAGCGCGCTGGCCTGCACATCCAGCGCCTCCAGCTGGTGCTGCGCAAAATAGCCGATCTTCACGTGCTCGCCGGCGATGCGCTCGCCCTTGATCAGCGGCACCTCGCCCACCAGGCTTTTCACCAGGGTCGACTTGCCGGCGCCGTTGGGGCCGAGCAGGCCGATGCGCATGCCCGGCCGCAGGCAGAAATCCACACGCCGCAGCACGGCCGCAGCACCGTAGCCGATGTCGGCCTGGCGCAGGTCGAGCAGCGGGTTGGACTGCTTCAGCGCGGGGCGGAATTCGAAATAAAACGGCGAGTCGACATGCGCGGGCGCGATGCGCTCCATGCGCTCGAGCTCCTTCAGGCGGCTTTGTGCCTGGCGGGCCTTGGTGGCCTTGGCGCGGAAGCGGTTGACGAACTGCTGGATCTCCAGCACGCGGCGCTGCTGCTTCTCGAAGCTGGCCTGCTGCTCGGCCAGGCGCGCTGCGCGCTGCACCTCGAAGGCGGAATAGTTGCCGCGGTACAGCGTGGCCTTGCGGTGTTCGATGTGGATGATCTCGTCGGCGACATTGTCGAGGAAATCACGGTCGTGCGAGATCAGCAGCAGGGTGCCGGGGTACGCCTTCAGCCACTGCTCGAGCCACAGCGTGGCATCGAGGTCGAGGTGGTTGGTGGGCTCGTCGAGCAGCATCAGGTCCGACGGGCACATCAGTGCCTGCGCCAGGTTGAGGCGGATGCGCCAGCCGCCGGAGAAACCGCGCACCGGCAGTTCGACCTGGTCCTGCGTGAAGCCCAGGCCGTGCAGCAATTGCTCAGCCCGGCTGCGTGCAGTGTAGCCGCCGTGCGCTTCGTAGTCGGCCCAGGCATGCGCCAGCGCGTGGTCGTCGCCGGCAGCTTCGGCCGCGGCAATCGCTGCCTCGGCCGTGCGCAGGGTGGGGTCGCCGTCGAGCACGTAGTCCACCGCTGCGCGTTCGGTGGTGCCGACTTCCTGCGCCATGTGCGCCACGCGCCAGTGCGCCGGCACCGCAATCTCGCCACCGTCCAAGTGCAGCTCGCCGAGGATTAGTGCAAACAGGCTGGACTTGCCGGTGCCGTTCTGGCCGATCACGCCGATGCGGCGGCCGGGCAGGATGCTGAAGCTGCTGTCATCGAGCAGGACTTCGGTGCCGCGGCGCAGGGTGGCGTGCTGGAGGGTAATCATGGGCGCGCATTCTAGCGGGAAACCGCAGCCAAGCCCATCGCCGCATCAGCGCGGCCGCAGCCGCAGCGGCAGCACGCCGTTGAACAGCGCCAGCCCCGCCAGCACCAGCGCACTGCCGGCCCACACCAGGGCACTCACCGGTTCGCCGTTGATGGCCGCACCCAGCAGCAGGGCCAGCACCGGCGTGATCAGCGGGATCAGCGCCACCGTGGTGGCACGCATCTTCTGCAGCAGGTAGAAATAACTGACGAAGCCCACCAGCGAGCCGATCACCGCCAGGTACAGCACCGAAGCCGCCGAACGCAGGCTGACGGTGGCCGGCCAGTGGCCGTCGAGCAGGTACCAGCCGAGCAGCAGGCCCGGCAGCGCAAACAGCAACGAGCCGTTCAGCTGGTTCAGCGGGCTGGCGCCGCTGGCATGGCGCTGGATCAGCACGCCGCTCAGTGACCAGATCACCGTCGAGGTGAGCATCAGCGCGATGCCGGTGCCGGCATGCTCGCCCAGCGCGGTGCGCCCGGCAAAAATCACCAGCAGGCCGGCCACCGCCAGCAGCAGGGCGAGGTAATGCCGCAGGCCGAGCGCCTGCTCGCCCAGCAGCCAGCGCGACAGCAGCGCCACCCAGAACGGCGACAGGCCGAACAGCACCGCAATCAAGCCCGACGGGATATACAGCGCGGCGGTGTACACCAGCGGCATGTTGGGGAACAGGCCCAGCGCGGCCGCGCCATACAGCTTCCAGTGTTGCCGCAGGCCCAGTGCCGGCTGCCGCAGCAACAACGCGAGCAGGCTGCCGAGTGCGAGGGCAATCAGCATGCGCGAGGCCACCGCCGCCATCGGCGACAGCGAGTCGTTGCTCCACTGGGTCGCCAGTGGTGTGGTGGCCCAGACAAAAATCACGACCACATAGGCCGCCGGCACCGGCATGGTGCGCACTCCTCTCAAGGCTGCCATACGGCAGCAACAAAAAAGCCGCAGGGTCTGCGCCGCTGCGGCCTGGTGGTGAAACGACGGGTCAACCGTTCATTGCACCCTGGCCACAGGCCGGCCACGCAGCACGCACGCCGCCCAGTGGGCGGCGCGGGTTTGCGGGGCATGAAGGCTGTGCAGGCAATGCATGGATCGTCTCCTGATGTGGCGATTCTACGCCCGCGCCCTGCAAAGACAACGGCAGGGTCAGGGTTTTTTTGCGGCCAGTGCCTGCTTGGCCGCACGCGGCAGGGTGCGGATTGCGTATTCGCGCCGCGCGGCCTCGGCGCGGCTGGCCGCGGGCTCCTGGTAGGCCAGCACCACCGGACGGCGGGCACGGGTGTAGCGTGCGCCCTTGGCGGTTTCGTTGTGCTCGTGCAGGCGGCGCTGCGGATCGGTGGTGATACCCGTATAGAAGGTGCCATCGGCACATTCGAGCAGGTAGATGAACCAACCCGGCATTCAGCGCTGCTCCTGCACCAGCACCCAGGGGGCGATGACCACCGCCCACACCTGCGCACCCTGCTGCAGCCAGGCCTGGGCCTGCGCATCGCTGGCCTTGCCGACCAGGCCTGCGGCCATCCAGGCCTTGAGCTGCGCGGCATCGTCGCGGTGGAAGGCCTCGGCCACCGCCACCAGGTCGAGTGCCGCATCCGCCACCACCACGGCACCGCGGGCAAAATGCGGCAGCAGTTCCGCCCAGGCAATGGTGGCGGTTTCCAGCGTGATCTTTGCGCGTTCGAGTTCGTCGGGTGTGGTCATGGGCAGTCGTCATCAGCCAGTCCGGGGACCGGCCCAGTATAAAAGGAATCACGCAGGCGCCGTATTGCCGGCCTGCGCGGTTTGCCGCACACTGCGTGCCCACCCCGGAGCGCACCCATGGCACTGAAAGCCACCATCTTCAAGGCCGAGCTGACCGTGTCGGACACCGACCGCCAGCACTACGCCACGCATGCGCTGACCCTGGCCCGCCACCCGTCGGAAACCGACGAGCGCCTGATGGTGCGCCTGCTGGCCTTTGCCCTGCATGCCGATGAGGCCCTGCACTTCACCAAGGGCCTGTCGACCGAGGACGAACCCGACCTGTGGCAGAAATCGCTGACCGGCGACATCGCGCTGTGGGTCGATGTCGGCCTGCCCGATGAAAAGCGCATCCGCAAGGCCTGCGGCCGCGCATCGCAGGTCGTCATCTATGCCTATGGCGGCAGCAAGGCCGAGCTGTGGTGGGCCGGCGTGCGCGAGGCACTGGCCCGCTTCGACAAGCTCACCGTGTACAACCTGCCGCGCGAGGCCACTGCCCAACTGGCGGCCATGGCCGAGCGCAGCATGCAGCTGTCGTGCAGCATCGGTGACGGCAGTGCCTGGTTCAGCGATGCCAGCCACCACGTGTGCGTGGAGCCGGTGACCTGGATGGCGCCCGGCCACACGCCGGGCTGACCCGCCGCCGGCACGCTAGCCCGCCCCCAGCAGCTGCCGCGCCAGTTCCTTGCCACCCTTGAAATCGATCTTGCCGCTGCCCAGCCGCGGCAGCGCGTCCACCGCCAGGTAGACCGAGGGCAGCATCAGCCCCGGCAGGCCGCCATCGACCAGGCGCTGGCGCAGGCCATCGGCATCGGCCGCGCCCTGCACGAGCAGGGCAATCTGCTCGCCCTTGCGGCTGTCGGGCAGGTTCACGGCCAGCACCTCGATGCCCTCGTCGGCGAGGATGCTGCGGATGCGCTCCTCCACACTGGTCAGGCTGATCATCTCGCCGCCAATCTTCGCGAAACGGCTGTAGCGGTCGACGATGGTGAGGAAACCGTCTTCATCCAGGTGTCCCTTGTCACCGGTCTTGTACCAGCGGCGGCCGTCGATCTCGACGATGACCTCGCGGGTCTTCGCCTCATCGCCGAGGTAACCGAGCATCACCTGGGTGCCGGAAATGAGGATCAGCCCGTCCTCGCCCAGCGGCAACTCCTGCAGGCTCTCCGGGTCGACGATACGGAAACAGGAACCCGGCAGCGGCATGCCGACCGTGCCGGGCTTGCTGCCGACCTGCACTTTCCAGTAGGCGGTGTCGATGCGGTCGGGGATGTTGACGCTGGCCACCGGCGTGGTTTCGGTAGCGCCATAGCCCTCGCAGATGGCCTTGCCGAACTGCATGCGGAACCCGTCGCGCACTTCCGGCGCCAGCTTCTCGGCACCGGCCACCACCACCCGCAGGCTCTCGAACATCAGCGGGTCGATCTTGCGGTTGCGCAGGTAGAGGCGGAAGAAGGTCGAGGTACCGCACAGGATGGTGGCACGGTAGCGCGCAACCGCCTTGGCGATATTGAGCGCATCGGTGGGATCGGGATGGCACACCACCGGGATGCCCTCGATGAGCGGCAGCAGGCTGGTCACCGTGAGCCCGAAGGAATGGAATGGCGGCAGCGTGCCCATGATGACATCCTCGCTGCGCGTATCCAGCACATCGGCTATCTGGCGGATGTTCGCCATCAGGTTGCGGTGGCTGAGCACGATGCCTTTCGGCGTACCCTCGCTGCCGCTGCTGAACAGGATGGCCGCCGGGTCGTCCAGCTCGCGCGGGCGACCGAACAGGTGGTACAGCGCGGCGACCGGCAACAGCAGCACGGTGAGCAGTGCCAGCAGCTTTTCCGCCGCGCGGATCGACTGGCCGAGTTCCTCCAGCCGCACCACGCGGATGCCGTCAAACAGGCCATCCAGCACCACGCCTTTCGCCGCCAGCCGGGTGAGGAACTTTTCCGAGGTGTACACGGTGCGGATGCCGGCTTTTTGCAATCCGCTGGCAATCGCCTCGCGGCTGACGGTGTAGTTCAGGTTGACGGCCGTCTTGCCACGCAGCAGCACCGCGAGGTTGGTGATGAGGCCGGCGCTGCTGGCCGGCAGCAGGATGCCGACATTCGCTTCCGGGCTCAGGCGGGCAATGCGCCGCGCAAACAGCAGCACGGCCGCCGCCAGCCGGTAGTGGCTGAGTGGCTCACCCTGGCTGTCGGCAGCCGCCATGTGGATGCCCTCGCGGCGCATGGTCTTCAGCCAGGCCAGCGGCAATGCATCGAAATCATCGGTGTGGCGCTGCCAGGCGGTGATCGACAGGTCAAACACCTTTTGCTTCAGGCGCGCAGCCGGCGTGTCGATCGGCAGCGGCGTACCGAATGCCACGATGAGGTCACGGCGGGCGCCCGTACTGCGGCTACGGCGCAGCCCGGCGTTGGCACGCGAGAAGCGGCTGCCCCACAGGCCGCGCAGGTAGAACGGCACGATCACGCCGTCGACGCCCTCCACCGTGCGCTCATAGCCACGGTGGAAAGCCCCGAGGTGCCCGTTGCGGCTGATGGCACCTTCAGGAAACAGGCACACCACCTCGCCGCGCTTCAGCTGGGCATTGACGGCGGCCAGCGCCTCGCGGCTGCTGCCGCTGGCAATCGGGATCACGCCGACACGCTTGAACAGCGGCTTCAGCAGCGGGTTGTTGTAGATCTCGCGCTGCATCACGAAGCGCACCGGGCGCGGGCAGGCGATCTGCACGATGGCCCAGTCGATCCAGCTGATGTGGTTGCCCAGCAGCAGCACAGCCCCCTGGCTCGGCAGGTTCCCGAAACCCAGCACCTGCAAGCGGTAGCGCTGGCGCAGCACCACGCTCGCGACGACGCGCGCCAGCGCATGCGGCAACACCTGCAAGGTGTACACGGCACCGGCCAGCGCAACGGCCGTGAGGATGTAGAACAGCCCGATGCTGTCCAGGCCCAGCAGGGCAAACAGCACGGTCAGCCCGAGGAAGCCGAGCATCGCGACATTCTGTACCCAGTTGTTGCCGGCTATCACGGTGCCCAGCCGGGTTTCATCGGCGTGGTACTGGATCAGGGCATTGAGCGGGATGATGAACAAGCCGCCACAGAAACCCACCACCAGGAAATCGGCCATCATCGCGGCACGGCTCTCCAGCGCCGGCAACACCAGCAGGGCGAGCGCAATGCCCAGCGCGCCCACCGGAATCAGGCCGGTCTCGATGTGGCGGCGCGACAACCGCCCGGCCACGATGGAGCCGAGCATGATGCCCAGGCCGGCGCAGGCCAGGATGCCCTGGATCACCACCGTGTTCATCTCATGCAGGGTTTCCTTCGCAAAGGCCGGGAATGCGGCCAGCATCACCTGCGACACGGCCCAGAACATCGACAGGCCGATGATCGACATCCAGATCACGCGGTGGCTGCGGATCTCGGCAAGGTTGTCGCGCAAGTAGCGCAGCTGCAGGTAGTCGCGGCCGGCAAAGCGTTTCTGCGGTTCGCTCGCCGGCTGCGCCGGCAGGCGGTAGGCCAGCCACAATTCCAGCGCCGTGCAGGCCATCAGCGCCCAGCCCAGCGGGGCGATCTGGCGGGTGATGAATGCCGGGTCCGTGGCCGGCAGGCCGTCCAGGCGCTGCTCGAACAGCACCGAAAACACGAAGATGCCGGCGAGGATGGCAATGGTGGTGGCCGCCTGCACCACGCCGTTGCCGGCCGCGAGGTTCTCGGTGCCGACCAGGCCCTTGATGTAGCCGTACTTGGCCGGCGAGTACACCGCGCTCTGTGCCGCCAGCAGCAGGGTCATGCCGAAGGCCGCCCAGAACCAGCCCTGGTAATAGCACAGCGTGATCACGCCGGTGATGCCCAGTGCCAGCCAGGCCGCGAGCTGCATGATGCGCTGCCTCGGGTGACGGTCGGCGAGGAAGCCGGACGGGCTGAACAGGAAGATGAACGGCAGCAGGATCAGGGCATTGACGATCGCCGTCAGAACGACCTGCAACTGGCCGTCATACACCTTGAACACCGTGTTCTGGATGGCGATCTTGTGGCCGAGGTCGACGAAGGCATTCAGGAACAGCATCAGCACATAGGGCAGGAAGCCGCGGATCCGGAACAGGTAGCCCATGGGGGTTCTCCTTGGTAATGGCTGTCGGTGTGCTGCCGCATTCTGCCAACAGGCTTGTATTTTGCTACGGAAACCGGAAAAGTGGCGGCACAGTCCACACAAAGTATCGCCAGGTGATACCCATGCCTCCCGTCCCGCAAAGCCGGGCCCTGCTCACCACCCTCAAGCGCAGCCTGCGCGCCCGCGGCAGGACCTACGCCGATGTCGCCCGTACCCTGGGGCTGAGCGAGGCGAGCGTCAAGCGCCTGTTCTCGCGCGGCGACCTGTCGCTGGGGCGGCTGGAGGCCATCTGCGGCATGCTCGGCCTCACGCTCACCGACCTGCTGACCGAGCTGCAATCCGGTCAGCAGGCCCTGCACCGGCTCACCCCGGCGCAGGAAGCGGACATTGCCGGCGACCTTGTGCTGCTGCTGGTCACGGTCTGCGTACTGAACCGCTGGCGCCTGCAGGACATCCTCGCCCATTTCCGCCTCGATGAGCCGGCCTGCATCCACCGGCTCGCACGGCTCGACCGCATGGGCCTCATCGAGCTGCTGCCCGGCAACCGTATCGTACTGCGCACCTCGGCCAATTTCGCCTGGCTGGAAAACGGGCCGATCCAGCAGTTCTTCCAGCGCAACATCCAGCAGGAGTTCTTCGGCAGCCGCTTCGACCAGCCGGGCGAGAAACTGCTGGTGCTGAACGGCATGCTGTCGCCGGCCTCGCACACCGTATTCCAGCGCCGGCTGGAGACACTGGCGCATGAATTCGAGCAGCTCAACAGCGCCGATGGCTCGCTGCCGCTGGACGCCCGCCAGGGCGTCACGGTGGTATTGGCCATGCGGCACTGGCGCTATGGTATCTTTGCCCACCTGCTGCGCGAGCCCGGTGCCTGAACGATGCTGGACGAGCAACACCTGCTGAAACTCGCGCGCCTGCGCATGCCCTTCGGCAAGTACCAGGGCCGCGTGCTGATCGACCTGCCGGAAGACTACCTGCTGTGGTTTGCACGCAAGGGTTTCCCGCAGGGCGAACTCGGCGACTTGCTGGCACTCGCGCTGGAGATAAAATCCAACGGCCTCACGCCGCTCATTACCCGGCTGAAAACCGATGACAACCGCCGCTGACGCGCCCTTCCCCTACCGCCTGGTGCGTTCGCGCCGGCGTTCGGTGGCGATCTATGTGCGTGACGGCGGCATCGAGGTGCGCGCACCGCAGCGCGCACCGCTGTACTGGATCAACCGGTTCGTGGCCGACAAGGCCGCCTGGATCGAACGCCGCCTGGCCGAGGACGCCGTGCGTGCGCAGCAGGTGCTGCAGTTGGCACCCGGCGAGCGCATCCCGCTGCTGGGCGAACCGAAGACCCTGCACATCGAGCGCGCAACGCGGCATGGCGTGCGCATCGAGGGTGATGCGCTGGTGCTGTCGGCCCGCAACGCACGGCCCGAGACCCTGTTGCGCGTGTTCCGGCAATGGACCAGCACGCTGGCTGCGGACTACATCCCGCCGCGCGCCGCCGCACTGGCCGCGCAGCTCGGGGTGGCCGCGCACCTGCAGGGCGTGCGCTTCCGGCATACGCGCTCGAAATGGGGGCACTGCACCAGCCGTGGCATCCTGCAGTTCAACCCGCTGATCATGCTGGCGCCGGAACCGGTGGTGCATTACCTGGTCGCGCACGAAGTGGGTCACCTGTTGCACATGAACCACTCGGCAGCGTACTGGGACAGCGTGGCGCAGGTCTGCCCCGATCATGCCGTGCAGCGCCGCTGGCTGCGCGCCAACGAGCACCGCTTCCGCATCGGCTGAGCGTCAGCCGGGCGTGATGCCACGGCTGGCACGCCCCGTCACCCGCACATGAAGGTACCCGTCCGGCCGGCATGCGGGCAGTGCGCACCGCATCCAGCCGGCCAGGCAACCGGCTCAGCGGTTGCCGTTGACGTTGGCGTTGCGGCGTTGCGGCGGCTTGTGGCCACCGTCGCTGCCGCGGCCGGCACTGCTGCCCGAACCACTGCGGCCACTGCTGCGGCCACTGCTGCGACCACTGCCGGCACTGCTGCCGGAACCGCTGCGACCACTGCCGGAGCCGCTGCGGCCACCACCTGCCGTCGTGCTGCTGCCGCTGCGACGGCCCTCCGCACTGCCACCGTTGCCGGCAGGACGGCGGCCACCACCCCCGCGGTGCTGGCGGCTGCGCTCCTGGGCGCGTTGCTGCTGCAGCACATGCGGCGGCGGCTCGGCCGGGGCATTCGGGTCCGGCTCGAAGCCGGGCACCACTTCCTGCGGCAACTGCTGGCGAATCAGGCGTTCGATGTCGCGCAGGTAACCGCGCTCGTCGGGGCTGAGCAGCGACAGCGCCCGTCCCGGGCAGCCGGCGCGGCCGGTGCGGCCGATGCGGTGCACATAGTCTTCCGGCACGTTGGGCAACTCGTAGTTCACCACCTGCGGCAGCTGGGCGATGTCGATGCCGCGCGCCGCGATGTCGGTGGCCACCAGCACGCGCACGGCCCCGGCCTTGAAGTTGGCCAGCGCCCGCGTGCGGGCTGCCTGGCTCTTGTTGCCGTGGATGGCGGCGGCTTCGATGCCGTGCTTCTCGAGGTATTCGGCCAGGCGGTTGGCGCCGTGCTTGGTGCGCGTGAACACCAGCACCTGCTCCCAGCCGTTGCGGTGGATCAGGTCCGCCAGCAGTTCGGCCTTGCGGGCCTTGTCGACGGGATGCACCCACTGCTCGACGGTTTCTGCGGCGGTGTTGCGCGCAGCAACCTCCACCTTCACCGGGTCGTGCAGCAGCTCATCGATGAGTGCGCGCACTTCCGTGGGGAAGGTGGCCGAGAACATCAGGCTCTGCTTTTGCTTCGGCAGCAGCTTGATCACCTTGCGCACATCGTGGATGAAGCCCATGTCGAGCATGCGGTCGGCTTCATCGAGCACGAAGATCTGCACCTGGCTGAAATTGACCGCACCCTGGCCGTGCAGGTCGAGCAGGCGGCCCGGCGTGGCGACGAGGATGTCGACGCCCTTGCGCAGGGCCTCGATCTGCGGGTTGATGTTGACGCCACCGAACACCACGGCCGAGCGCAGCTGCAGGAAGCGGCCGTAATCGCGCACGCTCTCCTGCACCTGGGCGGCGAGTTCACGGGTGGGGGTGAGGATCAGGGCACGCACCGCGCGCCCGGGGTGATTGGGGTCGGTAGCCAGGCGCTGCAGCAGGGGCAGCGTGAAACCGGCGGTCTTGCCGGTGCCGGTCTGGGCAGCGGCCATCACATCACGCCCGGCCAGCACGGCCGGGATGGCCTGCGCCTGGATCGGGGTGGGGGTTTCATAGCCCTGGTGGGCAATGGCGCGCAACAAGGGTTCGGACAAGCCGAGGGAACTGAACGACATGGGTGTTTTACTCTGGGAAAGCGCCGCAGGGTGCGGCAAACGGGTCTTACAGATGGTGTGTCAAACGCAAACTGCGTCGGCAGCATACCGCAACGGGCGCCCACTGGCCAGACAATAATCCCCCCCCGCAGGCCGCTCAGGCAAACCACACCACCAGCACCACCGTGGCCAGCAGGTTCATCACCAGCCCCGCGCGGCGCATGGTGGCCGCCGGCACCAGGCCCGTGCCGTACACCAGCGCATTGGGCGGGGTAGCTACCGGCAGCATGAAGGCACAGGAGGCCGATACCGCGATCAGGCTCACGATCACCGCCGGCTCTACCCCGGCCGTGATGCCGATCGGCAACAGCACGGGAATCAGCAAGGCCGTGCAGGCGGTGTTGCTGACCAGTTCGGTGAGGAACACCACGAACAGGGTCATCAGGGCAATGAACAGCAGTGCCTGCCCGGCCGGCAGCCAGTGGCCGAGCGCCTCGCCCAGCCAGGCACTGCTGCCGCTGCTTTTCATCAGCGCACTCAGGGCAATGCCGCCGCCGAACAGAAGCAATACGCCCCAGTTGGTATCGCGTGCGAGCTTGTCCCAATCGGTGCAGCCGGTCATCGCCAGTGCCACGGCCGCCAGCAACGCCACCAGCGCATCCTTGTCGCCGTGGATGCCCAGGGCCTGCGCCAGCGGGTCACCGGCCACCCACAGCAGCACGGTCACCGCAAACACCAGCAGGGTGATGATACGGCTGCGCTGCCACACCAGCGCCTCCCTTTCGGTGCTTGCCGCCACGGCCGGGAACACCGGGCGGATGAGGGCCCACAGCGCCAGCAGCGACACGGGATACAGCAGCGCAAAGGCCGGCAGGCCCACCGCCAGCCAGTCGCGGAAACCCCAGCCCAGTTCGGCGGCGGCAATCGCATTCGGCGGGCTGCCCACCAGCGTGCCGATGCCACCGATGTTGGCCGACCAGGCGATGCCCAGCAGGGTGAACGCATACAACGCCGGCTGTTCCTGCGGCGTATGCCCGCGCAGCAGGCCCAGCGCCAGCGGCAGCATCATCGCCGCCGTGGCGGTGTTGCTGATCCACATCGACAGCAGTGCCGTGGCCAGCAACAGCAGCAGCACGCCGCCGCGCAGGGAGCCGCCGGCCAGCCGCAGCAGCGAGCGCGCAATCCAGGCATCGAGGCCCTGCGCCTTCAGCGCCGAGGCCAGTGCAAAGCCGCCGAAGAAAATCGCAATCACCGGGTTGGCGAAATGGCTGAGCGCACCGCTGACATCCATCAGGCCGAAACCGACGGCGAGCACCGGCACCAGCAACGCGGTGACGGTGAGGTGGAAGGCTTCCGTCAGCCACAGGCCGCCGATGAGCACAAAGATGAACAGGCCGTGGCGCACCGCATCGGGGGCGTCCAGGCCCAGCACCAGGCTGGCCAGCAGCAAGACCGCGATTGCCTTCCACCCGCCGTGCATCTGCGCTTCCTTGTAGGGCATCCTGCAGCGGATTGTGCCGCAAGCCGCTGCAGCACGCACGACGGCCGTTTTGGCCTAGAATGGCCGCCACACCCCCGCTGCCGCCATGGAGGCCGCCATGAAACACCTGTCCGCCCTGATCCTTGCCCTTGCCGCCAGCCTGCTGGCCCTGCCCGCGCAGGCCGCCAGCGTGAAGGAAACCGCCATCACCCTGCCCGATGCCCTCGGCAGCGCCGTGCTGTATACCCCGCGCTGGGCCTTCGAGAAGCGCCCCGGCGTGATCGTGGTACATGAATGGTGGGGCCTGAACGACTACGCACGCAGCCGCGCCCGCCAGCTGGCCGAAGCCGGCTTCCCCGCCATCGCCGTGGACATGTACGGCACCGGCTCGGTGGCCGAACACCCGGATACCGCACTGGCCTTCATGAATGCCGCGCTGGCCGACCCCGCCCGCATGAACGCGCGCTTCGCCGCTGCCCGCAGCGTGCTGGAAGCGCAACGCCTGGTGGACCCGGCACGCGTGTATGCCATCGGTTACTGCTTCGGCGGCGCGGTGGTACTGAACCAGGCGCGCGCCGGTGCCAGCCTGGCCGGTGTGGCCAGCTTCCACGGTGCCCTGGCCAGCCCGTCACCGGCCAAGGCCGGCACTGTGCAGGCCCGCGTGCTGGTGGCCACTGGTGCTGCCGACCCGATGGTACCGGCCGAACAGGTCACGGCCTTCGTGCAGGAGATGACCGCCGCCGGCGCCGAATTCGAGTTGCTGAGCTTCCCCGGCGTGACGCACGGTTTCACCAACCCGGCGGCTACCGCGACCGGTGCCCGCTTCAACATGCCACTGGCGTATGACGCCAACGCCGACCGCAGCAGCTGGGAAGCGCTGCTGCGCTTCATCCGCTGACGGCCCGGCCATGCTCGGCACACTCACACCCCAGGCCTTCATCGCACAGTACTGGCAGCAGCAGCCGCTGCTGCTGCGCGGCGCCTGCCCGGATGCCGGCAACCTGGTCGATGGCGATGACCTGGCCGGCATCGCCTGCGAAGCCGACGGCGATGCCCGCCTGGTGGTTGCCGACGGCGGCGACTGGCGCGCCGAGCACGGCCCCTTCGATGAACGCTTTTTCGCGCAGCTGCCGCCCCGCGGCTGGACCCTGCTGGTGCAGGCGGTGGACCAGTGGATTCCCGATGTGGCCGCGCTGCTGCCGCAGTTTGCCTTCCTGCCGCGCTGGCGGCTGGACGACATCATGGTCAGCTATGCCACCGACGGCGGCGGTGTCGGCCCGCATTTCGATTACTACGATGTGTTCCTGCTGCAGGCCAGCGGCCGCCGCGAATGGAAACTGGGCCAGCACTGCGATGCGCATTCGCCGCTGCGCGACAACCCGTACATGAAACTGCTGCGCGATTTCGACACGCAGCAAACGCAGGTGCTGCAGGCCGGCGATGTGCTCTACCTGCCGGCCGGCGTGGCGCACTGGGGCACCGCGCTGGGCGACGACTGCATCACCGTCTCGATCGGCTTTCGCGCACCGTCGTGCGCCGAACTGCTGGAAGCCGCGCTGGCGGATGCACCGGATCACCTGCCGGAACACCAGCGCTACCGCGACACCGCGGCCTCCATCGATGCCGACCCCTGGCGCATCAACGAAGCCGCCGTCGACAACCTCGAGGCGCTGTGCCGCCCGCAGGCCCCCGCAGTGACGCGCGACGCCTTGCTGCAGGCGCTCGGCCGGCTCGCCACCGAGCCGCGCTACCCGCAACACATCGCCGCCGAAGACGGCATCACGGTCGGCGGCCTCGATGCCCTGCTGGCGCGTGGCCCGGTACTGGCACTGGAACACCACCCCGCCAGCCGGCTGGCGTATTACGCCGCCGGTGATGACGCGCTGCTGTTCGTCGATGGCGAGGCTTGGCAATGCCCCACGGCACTCGCGCAGGGCCTGTGCCACGGCCGCGTGACGCCGGCCCTGCTGCCGGGGCCGGACGAACGCGCCCTGCTGCTCGCGCTGCTCAACCAGGGCAGCCTGTGGCCGGCTGGATAAACCGCCGCGCGGTTTGTCACAGGTAATCGCGCAACACCGACCACGCCGCAATTTTCTGTGCCAGCGACAGGCGTGCATTCGCCGGGCTGGTGGACGGCAGCCGCAGCAAGGGCGGCAGCAGTGCCGGTGCGATGGCCGGCAGTGCATGGCGGCGGAACAGGGCCTCCACCGACGCGCCGTTGAACACCAGCAGGCGCAGTGACGGGTAGCGGCGCAAGAATGCATTGAAATCGTTTGCCACCACCGATGCCGGCACGATGGCACTGTCGAGGCTGCCACGCCGCTCGCAGCGGGCGATCACATCCCACAACGCAATGTGGTTTTGGCGCAGCAGGGCCAGGCGCTGCGCATACGGCACATACACGCCGCCGGCCGTGGTGAAACGCGCATCGAGCGCGGCCATCACGGCCCAGAAGGCATTGCGCGGGTGTGCGTAGTACTGCTGCGCCGCCAGCGAGGCCACACCCGGCATCGAACCGAGCACCAGCACGCGGGGGTTATTGCCCACCACCGGCGCGAAGGCGTCATCACAGCGCCCCATTCATGGCTCCTGCGCGGGCGGGCAGCGCCTCACTGCGCCTTGACCTTCTGCTTGCCGCAGCGCTCGCAGCGGTACACGGTGATGAGCTTGCCCTGTTTCACATCGAACTGCTTGTCCTGCCACACCACCCACTTGTGGTGGCCGTGCTGGCAGAGGCCCTTCGGCTGGGCACGCGGCTTCTTGAACGGGAGGATGTCGGCCATCGGGGATGCTCGTCGCTGTGCTGCCGGCGGCAGCGCAGCGATTATGGAACGGCCACGCGCCTCATGCCAGCGGCAGGCCCAGCCACTGGCGGTAATTGCGGTACAGGCCCTGCAGGCCACTGCGCAGCGGCGGGCTGGCCGCATGGCCGGGGTCGCAGGCGGCTTCCAGCAGGCTGCCGAACAGGCGCACGGCATCGCGCGAGGCATCGGGCGGGCAAGTTTCCTTCAGGGCATCGAACATCAGCCACCAGTACGGCAGCAGGCCGCCCAGCTCGTGCGCCAAGGGGTCACGCAGCGGCAGCAGCGCGAGGTAGAACGAGTCGTTATGCTGCGACTCCGGCACGCGCACATTCGGGTGCCGGCGCAGGTAGTCCCCCACCCACTTGCCGACAAACGCACTTGCGGTCCTGGCCAACACGGCTTCCGGCATGGCGGTACGCACCCCGTGATTGCATGCTTACCTGCAGCTTAGCCCCCTGCGACCACAAGTCCCGCAGCAATCCGTATCGCTGTGAACCGGTTAACACGCTTGGCACCTGCCACGCCCTTGTTTATCGTGTACACCCGCCTGCCACAGCCGCGATGCCCCATGCCGGTGCGTACTGCCTTCACCCTCGCCGACCTCGAACGCGACTGCCACATCGAGCACGGCTGCCACACCCTGGACGGCCGCGCGCTCGGCCTGCGCATCACCGTGCCGGCCGCCCTGCAGGCACGCTACCCGTACAACGCCAGCGCGTATGCCTTCCTGCAGCAGCTGCGCGAGGCCATCTTCAGCTACGGCACGATCGAGTTCCCCGGCCTGCCGGTGAACCCGTGCAACCACACGCTGGCGCAACGCGCACCGGAACAGCACCGCTACAGTGCCAACCCCTACCTCACTGACTACTGCCAGGCCCCGCACCAGGACACACCGCCCTGGCCCACCGCCTTCTGGCTGGGCGAACGCCGGCGCTACTTCGCCACCTGGGTGGTTTCGCGCACGGGGCTGGCACGCTTCGCCGACCACACGCGCAGCCACCCGGCCGGCACGCTGGAAGACGCACACCGTGTACTGGTGCCGGAGAGCCTCGCGCACGGCAGCGGCCTGCTGCTGAACCGCGAACCCGGCCTGCTGCTGCTCGACAACAGCGAACACCGCCGCCTGTACCACGCCCGCACGGCGGATTTTGCCGTGCTGGCGCACACCCCGCGCCCCACGGCCGAAACACCGCTGTATGCCTTCAACGAAGTGGGCCTGCTGCATTACATCGACAGCCTCGATGAGCGCCGCGGCCCGCAGGACCGCGACGCCGGCGACCTCGCCCTCACACGGGCCTTCATGGTGGCCGAGGGGCTGGCCGGCTGAGCCGCCGGCGGGCATTGTGCCGCGCAGCGCGGTACAGTAGGCCCATGGCACACACCGGCACAAAACCCCGACCGCTCGTGCGGGTACACCGCGCCGAACCCGTCACCGACGGCGACGGCGTGTGCATCCACCGCATCGTCGCGCACCGTGCGCTGCACACCTACGACCCCTTCCTGCTGCTCGATGAACTCGGCTCCGACGACGCGGCCGATTACATCGGCGGCTTCCCCGAGCACCCGCACCGCGGCTTCGAAACCGTCACCTACATGCTCGAAGGCCGCATGCGCCACCGCGACCACCTCGGCAACGAGGGCGTGCTCGAGGCCGGCAGCGTGCAGTGGATGACCGCCGGGCGCGGCGTGCTGCATTCGGAAATGCCCGAACAGCAATCCGGCCGGTTGCACGGCTTCCAGCTGTGGGTGAACCTGCCGGCCGCCGAAAAGATGCAGCCCCCGGCCTGGCGCGAATACCCGGCTGCGGACATTCCCGTGGTACCGCTCGGCACACACAGCGAAGCGCGCGTGATTGCCGGCAGCCTGCCGGCCGGCGAGCGCTGCATCCGCGGCCCGGTGCAGGGCGTGAGTACGCAGCCGGATTATTTCGACCTGCGGCTGGCCGCCGGCGACACCCTCACCCTGCCTGCCGACCCGGCCAGGCGCGTGCTGCTGTATGTGTACGCCGGCAGCGTGCAGGTAATGGGCAGTGACGGCCCGCGCAGCCTGTCGGCCCAGCAACTGGGCGACCTGGGCGACGGCGACTGCGTCACCGTGGGCAGTGCGGATGGCGCACGCCTGCTGTGGCTGGCCGGCTGGCCGCTGCACGAACCGATCGCCAACTGGGGGCCCTTCGTGATGAACACCCGCGACCAGATCGAACAGGCCATCCACGATTACCGCAACGGCACCCTGGCATCCACCACCGGAGAAACCCCATGAACATCGTCGGCCTGTCCGGCAGCCTGCGCCCGGGCTCATACAACACCTTGCTGCTGCACGCCGCCGCAGCACACCTGGGCGATGCGCACGGGTTTGCGCTGCTCTCACCCGATTTGCCGCTGTACAACGAAGCGCTGGAAGACGATGCACTGCCGGCCAGCGTGCGCAACTTCAAACGGGCCATCGCCGAAGCCGATGCCCTGCTGATCGCCAGCCCGGAATACAACCACAGCTTTTCCGGCGTGCTGAAAAACGCGCTGGACTGGGCCTCACGCCCGGCGTTTGAATCGCCACTGAAAGACAAGCCGATTGCCCTGCTCACCGCGTCATTGAGCCCCGTGGGCGGCGTGCGCGCGCAAGCGCAGTTACGCCCGGTGCTGGCCTCCACACTGGCCACTGTGTATCCCGGCGTGGAGTTCTCGCTGCCCTCGGCCAGCCAGGCCTTCGACGCGGCAGGGCGCCTGACCGATGCCGCCGCACAACGCCGGCTGGAGCGCTTCGTGCACGGCTTCATCGCCTGGGCACAGCCGCTGCTTCGGTAGGCCCGGAACGCCGCACTGCACCCTCATTGGGCAGGCCCACGAAGGCGCTTTCTGGGTAGACCCGAAGGGTCGCACCGCACTGGGCGTGTCGACGTGTATCGAAGGCGCTCCCTGAGTAGACCCGAAGGGTCGTATCGAAGGGGGACGCCGCACAGGCGCGGAGTCCGCATCCATCATCCCGGCCCGGCATCCAGCCGGAACTCCACCAGCACCGACGACTGCACCGCAGCCGCCAGGCCATCTGCCTGCGGTCGGCGCAGGTTGTCCAAGCGCACGCCGTAGTACGCAGCATCCTGCGGGTATTTGGCGAACATCGCGCACAACGCGGCACGCACCGCCGGCTCACCCTGCCAGACGGCCTGCGCCGTGGCCGGCTGCCAGCGGCCATCGAGCAACAACTGCACCGGCGCAGGCTGCCTGAAGTTGTGCCACCAGCGCCCCTCGTGCCCGGTGAGGCAATACAGCTGGCTGCCCTCGCGCAGGTAGCGCACCGGCGTAGACAGCGTGCGGCCGCTCTTGCGGCCGGTGAAGCGGATCACCAGCACGCTACCCGACAGGATGCCGCGCAGCGGTGAGCGCAGCAGCAGCTTGACCGTGGGATTGATGACGGCAAAACAGGATTCGGGGATGGGCATGGCATTGCGTCCTTGCTATCTGCTGGCACTGGCCATCATGCCATGCCGCGGATTTCGGCATCACTGGATTCATGCAATAACCAGCTGACCGCCCTTGCACAAGTAGCGCAATGGTTAATTGCGCACCCAACAATGGCCTAGGTTTTTCTTTTAGGCCTCACTTATGACCGTCATTCTTACCAAAGATTGCAAATGGTCGCCCAGCAGTCTGGGAATGTGCCCACCTGAGATGAGGACGCCAGCCTCCATGTTTTTCTCCATTGCATGACCAGTGAGATTTGCGCTGGTGATGAAGCACATTCTGCCGTCGGCGACAGCGACTTTGGCATGGACGCGCCCGTCGGAGAACGGATCGGCTTTGTCACGCCAGGCAAAGAGTCTCGCGGCGGGGACCAGCGCTCTCATCTTGCCTATCGCATCGAAGGTGATGCTGCCGCCGTGGCCCTGGGACAACTCGAGCAGCATGGAGATGACTACTCCTCGATCACTTGCCGCATTCAGTGCTTTTACGATGGTCGATACGTCGTAGGCCACGAAACTGGTTATGAACAGGGTCTGCTCGGCGGCGTTGATGACTTGCAGCAGCGCCTGCTCCGTTCGACGAGCCGAGACGAATGGGGTCGTCGGTCCCGTCCACACGAGTTCGGTGGACTGCTGGTTCGCAACCTTGGTGAATACATGACCGGCGGCGAGCAACATCGATGCCAGCTCATCGGCGCTGACGGCGGTCGCTCGCCAGGCATCGACGAGCTGATCTACGACCCCAGTCGCTGCAGGTGTGCTGAACACGTCTGAAAGCGCACCGGCTACTTTGCTGGTATCGGCTCGGCGAATACGGCTGGCGATGGCATGAACCTTCTCCGGAGAGACGAGACAAACCACGGCTGCGACGGCGTCCAAGAGCTTTTCCATTTCACGAATCCTTGAAGAAAGCCGCGTCGATGCGTTCCAGGGTCGGAACCACTAATGATCGATCCAAGTAGCGATTGCCGCGTTCACAGGATGTCTCAGCCACCAAGCTGCAAGCGTGGCAAGCCGCAACATGAAGGGAACGGTCTTTCTCTGGATCGTGCTCGGAGCAGAGCGGGTCCGATGAACAGATTTTCGAGCGGTTCAGGGCCTGCTCCAGCAACGGCCCAAGGTTCTCCGGCTTGCCGAGATCGACGAGACCACCCAGCGTTCCATCAGAATCGGCGGCCGCCGTGTAGATGAGGATACCGGCCTGCGGATTCTCGCCGGAGGCGTCGGCATAGATTCGCTCACGAATACTTGCGGCGTTGTAGCCGCACTCCAGCGCCAGCTCACGGATCAGCAGGTGCGAGAGCGTGTGGAGCATGGCGTAGCGAATGCCGGGATAGCCCTCATCAGGATCTAGATGACGTGAGTTGCGCCATCCCCGGTGGCCGCCCTGGAGCATCTTGTCGACCTGCTTGACGGCAGGAAGCGCCTCCCAGGCCACCAGCGCCTGTTCGTCGAACTGGATGAAGATGCCTTCACCATGGACTTGGTTCGCGGGAACCCAATCCGGTCTGCCTCGCGAGAGATTTGCCATCTGGGGTCGCTTGCTAGGGTCACCCGACTCTTCGGGCGCCTCCACCCGCGTGAATCCCAACAAGGCATTGACTTCGCGCAGCCGCTCGAGGAGCAGCACTCTGCTGATGTGTTTCGCAAAGCCCGGTGGCGTGCCGACCTTCTTGCTCATGAAATGCGGGTAGTCCGTGGGAGGATTCGCCTCCGTCAGCACTTCCCACTCGGGGCCCTTGATATCGGCTTCACCTACGACATCCTGTCCGCCACCGGTGTGGTGCGCTTCGATGGCCGACCAGATGGACGCTGCCGGATATTTGTCGATCCCTGGCAATGCCCCGGTCTTCTTCAGCGTCTTCACCGTCACCGACACCTCGGCTTCGGATTCCAACTCTTCGAAGAACTCCCAGCCATCCTGGACGAGCTGACTCAGCGGGTCTTTGGTCTGAGGGATGGCGAGCGCCGAGAGTGTGATCGGGAACCAGCTATTCGTAGCGCCTAATAGCACCGCGCGCGCTTCCTCGTCGCACTCGTTGTCGAAATGGTCGAGGTGGGGGTGACGTCCCCGGCACGCCGGCAGGTTCTCTTTCCCTGCCTTGCCAAAAGCGTGTGCCATGCTTCGCGATGCGCCGCACGCATCACATTTGACCCACAGGTTTTCAGTCTGCAGCGATGCGCCGCTCTCGAAGAATCGCAGCGTGCCCTTACATGAGCTGTTACCGCCATGGACGAAGTAGTGCCAGGGAAAGTCGTCGAGGTGACCATCGCGGCAGGCCAGCAGGAAACGTGCGGGGACGGCATCCGCATCCTTGGCGGGTTGATCCCCCTTGGAGCCCCGACAGCTTTTGTGGACGAAGCGGGTTCGTTCGGGCCTGAATCGGTTCTCTTTGATCTCGAACAGTCCGGCATCGAAGGGCGATAGCAGGCCGCATTTCACGCAACGCATCCAACGCGGGAACGGTCGGACGGGAACCCCGATGTTCGCCTCTGCCGACCACGGATCGACGAGTTCGCTCTTCGGGAAGGGCGGCATCCGCAGGTTCTCGACCTGTCCGCCCAGCACCTTCCTCACGGCGGCCAGCAGCCTGGCTTCCTGGATCGGCTGGCAGCGATCCTTCTCCCAACGGTCGATCCCGAGCGTCACCACAGACAGGCTCGGCAGGTCGATCAATGCCCCCGGTCCATAGGTCCAGAGCAACTGGCTGGGTCTCACTTCTCCGACTGGAGTCTTGTTATTCGTCGTCATGCTCAATCTTCATCCTTCGTCGCGGGACGAGGTTTCCAATCGTGGTCGTCCGTGATATGGCCGGTATTCATGATCAGCCGCACGCCGGGTTCCACCTCGCGCATCGACATGGGCACGGTCCAGTTGTCCCATGGCTTGATACCGGGTGCCTCGATAAGATTCTTGGTCGTAGCTGCATTCGGCCCACGCCTTTCATAAGCCAACATTCGGCCGGGGACGCTGACCTCCTTGGCCCACTCGTCTGCGCGCTCCTTGAGTTCCTGTTCGGCCATGCTCTTCGTGCTGGACAGTTCGCTGACATTCCATGCCCGCTTGACCAGGACGTCGATGGCATCGAGGATCTCACTCTGGTCGGATTTGTCCAGCTTGCCGGCCCCCTCGTTGGGGCTGAATACATCGTTCTCGAGGCGCATCAGGCTCAGCAACGAGCCGGTGAGTCCACGGTCCATCGCGCGCGGCGAGAAGGGTGTCACCGACTGCGCCTCGACGTGCTTGTAGAAAGTGGCGTGGTAATGCTCGAAGGTCTCGTAGTGTGAGAGGTCGCGTGGCCGTGCCCAGGTGAGCACGGTGCAGACCAAGCCGGGGAAGGAGCGTCCCACCCGGCTGGTGGCCTGGATGTATTCCGCCGTGCCCTTGGGTTGGCCATTGACCGCCATGAGCCCCAAGCGATTGACGTCGACGCCCACCGACAGCATGTTGGTCGCCAGCACCACATCAATGGCGCGCGTGTCACCCTCCTGCCAGCGGGTCACATACTTGCCGGCAGCCGTGTCGAACTCGGACTTGAACTTGACCTCCAGATTGTCGAGGTACTTGGGGATGTCCTGGCTCGATACCCGAGACGTCAGCTCGCGAATACTACTGACGCTGCGCTGTGCCAGTGCAGGCCGCTCCACCATGCTCATCTGTACCCGGTAGGAACGCGTCTGCACATCGTCCTCGGCCAGACGCTTCATGCCACCCAACTCACGCAGCGAGTTGAAGTAGCCGACCATGGTCATGTACGGATCTGCAGGCTCGCCGAAGCGATCGAACAGCGCCTGAGCCGCTGTCAGGAACGCCGTGTAGACGCGGATCAACATCGCGGGGCGTGAACTGCCCGGTGAGCAGACCCCGAGGTAACGCCGCCCCGGTTTGTCCTTGATCGCTCGCTGGATGGAGAAGTAGTTGTCCTCCACGTCCAGCCCGTGCGGGGGAAATACCGACACGCGGCGCATGAAGACGTTGTTCACCTGCTCGCGCGCCTTACGCACCGTAGCGGTCGAGGCAATGATCTTCGGCTTGACGATATGCTCACCGAGCTTCCAACTGCACAGTTCGTCCACGGCGGTCTCATACAAACCCACCATGGTGCCCAGCGGCCCACTGATCAGGTGAAACTCGTCCTGAATGATCAAGTCTGGTGGACGTATCGGGTTGATGGCCTTCACCTTGGAGGAAGGTAAGCCTTTGCCCGCTTGATGATTGCCATTGCAATCGGCACCTTGCCAAAGCAGTCCGTGGCGTTCGCATTCCTGCCCGACGCGACCAAAGAGCGTGCGCACCTGACCACGCCAAGCCATCATGGCGAACTTGTCCACGGTGGCGATCATCATCGTCGGTGGGCGGTGGTAGATCTCTTCGTCGACCACCAGTACCGGAATCCCCGGGTGCGGCTGCTTGCTGGACTTGCCCTTGGAAAAATCGCAGCGACCCTTCTTGTCGCCGCAGTAGACGAAGGTGCGCCCACGGCCCTTGTCGACCTCCACGTCGCGCCCTGGAGCCACTTCCGAGCCACACCAGGGGCAACTGGTCAGTTGCGCTGGAGACGCCGCTCCGGCGTTGTACTTGCCGGGGTTGCGGATGTCCTCGATGGCCCGATGGCTGTCCTCGGTCGTTCCGGGTGTCACCTTGTTGCCCACCCACAGTCCGATGGTGAAGGGTTCGGTGCCGAGAGATTCGTCGCCCTTGGCCAGTGCCTCGCGCCGCAGGACCTCCATCGCACAGATCAGCGCGGTGGCGCGCTGGAATTGTTGCAGCGTGAGCAGGCGCAGGGTGTAACGCATGATCACGGCCAGACCGCGCGAGCCGTCGTAGCCGCCCAGGCTGCCCTGCATGCGCCGAATGGCCATGGTGAAGGCAGCGACACCCAGGTAGGCCTCGGTCTTACCGCCGCCAGTGGGGAACCACAGCAGATCGGCATAGGCATCGACGGGCTGCACCCTATCCGGGTGACTCGGGTCTGCTAGAGACGGGATCGAGAGCAGCAGGAAGGCCAGCTGGAACGGGCGCCAGCTGGTTTTCTCCTTCTTCAGAATCTCTTCGAAAGTAACCTCTTTGCCTCGACGACGTTCAAGCGAATAAATGCTATGAAGGCGTTGATTAGCCATCGCCCGGTTGGCAAACCGGAAGGCGGCCAGTGCGTTATCGTCACTCTTCAGCGTGTCGATACCCTGCTGTAGACGCGCTCGAATCTCTTCACATCGATCCATCGCCTGTCGGGCCTGCGCGTCGTGGCCGAGCACATCGACGCCGACCCGAGAGCGCTGCTCATCGATCCATGCGGCATAATCCTTGGTCAGCATGCTCAAGGCATCGACCAGTTGGGCGATTTCCAAAGTCGCAAGTCGCTGCATATCAAGCAGGCCGCTATTAACCATCTCGCGCATTGCAGGGCGATCGCTCGGATCAAGCCCAGGCGTCTCCGTTACCTGCACCTCGTACTGCGGCATCACCGTGGTGCGCACATCGGTGGCCAGCGTCACGTCATCTGCGGTATCGGCGTGGACGGCAACGCCATGGCCCACGGCGAACTCGACGCGGTTGCGGTAGATCATCTCCAGCGCTTCGCGCTCGGGGTCCATGCCATCAGCGTCCAGCACCGGCCTGCGCCGGAAGATGGCGCGCTTGGCGGCATCCTGCGCCGAACGAACGATCAGTTCGGGCTGGAATACCCACGCCGTATCACGGTTGGTGTCCGGTTCTTCCTGTGCATTCACTAGGAACACGGTAACCAACCGGTCGCCATTGGCATTCTTGGCCCGAATGGAGCCCTGCACGCGCACTTCAGGGAATTCATTGTCGGGTGCCTGGTGCGGTATCACGCCTTCGGTCAGAGGCAGCACGATCTTGCCGCCACAAGGAATGCGCTGCCACACCTTGGCCTTCTGCCCGTTGGACTTGAGCAGTTCATGCTCGTCATTTGGTACGCGCTCGTAGCGGCCCCAGCGCGCTTCAATCTCAATCTGGTCGATGTCGCCATCCACGCAGAAGGTCATGCCGAGACTGCTGGGCGCCAGTGACTGGTTGCTGGCAGCATCAATCTCGTCCGCCGAATCCGACTCTGGCTCCACACGCCCGGTGGCCGTTCCAAACTCCGCGCCTGGTTCGTGCTGGCCTGGCACCTTCGGATCTGTCGGCTCCCCGACCTCGTCATTCGCCAGCGGCCCCTCGAGCCCCTCGATGCCACCCTGTGCCGCCTCACGTGGAGCGAGCTTGCCCACCAGATAGCGATCACGCACACCCATGTCGACGATCCGCTCATGAGGTCCACCAGCCGGGCCCAGCAAGTCGTCCATCACGGCCAGTTGCAGCAATTCGCGGATGTAGGCGAGTTCCTGCTGATGCTGGGGTGAACGGGCGTCAGACCCGACCGTCGGCACATCGGCGATTGTCCTTTGCAATGCCTTGGGCAGAGCTTCGACGAAATCCGTCCACTGGATGCGACCGATACTGCCCGAAGACGGTGGCGTGAGTGCAGTCAGACCGACCGAGACGGGATCGGTGACCGATAGCAGTCGGTCGAAATAAAGCGTGGTGGTTTCGAGATCGGAACGAACCCGCAGCACACGCCCGACACGGGTGATGCTACCAACGCGGTTCAGGACCAGAACCCAGTCGTCCTCCTCGATGGCCTGATAAAGGGAGCGTTCGCCCCTCAGGACCAGGGCGTAGGGCGCAAGCCTTTGGTCGGTGCCGAGGCCATGATCGATGGCGATCCATGCGTTGCTATTGGGTTTCATGCTTGCACCTCCTCCGGCCGGAAGGCGGAAAGCGCCAAAGCTTTCAAGAACAGCGCGTTCAGTTCATCAAGCTTTTCCGTGGCAATCCCGCCTTGCTCAAGCGCTTTCAGAATCTGGATCGGCTTCTGGTCGTTGCGCCCAGGAAGCGCCTTGCCGAGGAAAATCTCCATACAGTGCTCAAGAAACACCGGCTCCGCGAGGCGATGCGGCCCCGTCTTGTTCTTGAGCATTTCATTGACGGCTTTGTGGTGCTGCTTGTCTTGATCGTCGTCGAGCATCAGGCCGTAAGGGATGCCAAATCCTTCGAGCAAGGCAATGTAACGGTGAAAGTTGTATTTCCCCAAGACATCGACAACGGCAATTCGGTGACCGGTCAACTCATGCCAGTCACGCGCCAGCAACCACTGGAACAGCGCTTTCTCAGTCGCTCCCTCGACGAGCAATACGCGATCGGCAAAGAACATTGAGGAGCGATCCGAGTCGAGCCAGAGTTGATAACGGAAGCGCTCTTCCTGATGGGCGAGTTCTTCGTCGGGTTGTGCATCGGCAAGGAGCTTCTTTGCCTCACCCTTCTGGTCATCTGGTATTGCCTGATCGTTGACATAGGCTTCAATGCATTTCTTGAAATCCAGCCCGGCACCGATAACGTTAGCAACCTTGCTGCGCTCGATTTGTCCGAGCGTCGAAACGCCGTTCTCACGCCGGATGCGGACGATCTGGCAGAGGTCATCAGCCACTTTGCCGACGAAGATTGGAGAGTGGCTAGTGACGATAACCTGCTGGCCTTCCCCGGCCCCGAGACGGCGCAGGTGATATGCCATGTTTTCCTGCTGTGCGGGATGAAGGAATGCTTCGGGCTCTTCAAACAGAATGAGTGTGAAGTCCGGATCGAACTCCTTCTTCTCGCTCTTCTTGACCTCGGCAAACGTCGGCGCGAGCTTGATTAGCTCGTACAAAAACGATCGCTGAAAACCGTGACCATACCTGTCCAGTGCAAGGACGGTGTCGCCCAACATCGCGTCGGCAAATCCGTGCTTGACCAGATTCTTGGTGATCTCATCGGGCGCGATCGAGTTGACGGACATATCGAAGCGAATGCCCCATTGCCGAATCGCCGCATTGATCGGGTCGGCGATCTTCGACAAGAAGCCATCCGCGCCGCGCGCCTCCTCGTTCAGCTTGCCGAACGCCGACTCGACCTCTTTGTAGGCTGCGCTATCGGAGACGACCCGTTTGAGCATGAAATTCAGCATGTCCCGCAGTGGTGACGGACCGGTCGTCTTCATCTGATCCGCTGCCGTGGTCAGTGCGGGGATGTAAATCAATCGCCCAACCTTCGCCGTGCCGACGTTCTTCGCCCCGTAAAACAGGTCTTTCTCGGGCTCTCCGGCCAAGACGCCGTAGATGTTGCTCTGGTTGGATTTCACCCGATCCTTCGAGGCGAAGTATCGCCGTACGGTCAGAAACTGGCCTTCGGCTCCATTCTTGTACTTCTCGGCCAACCCGCCCCATTCGATATCGGTCAGCTCGTAGGTCAGCTCGACCCATGCCTCCTCGTCAGCACTGGCGGTTTTCGGGAAATCCTCATTGGACCACTTGATGTCCTCGTAGAAAGCACGTAGGGCGGCGAGGAGATTGCTTTTACCGGCGTTATTCGCGCCGACGATCATCGTGTAGTCGTGCACCTCGATATCGGCGTCGATGATCGAGCGGAAGTTGTGAATGCGCAGTCCGCGTAGTTTCATTGCAAGTCAATCCTGTCTGGTTCGTTCTTCTGACCACCGATAGCGTGCCCCGCGCCGTTCTCCATGCCGTTCGACGAGTCCACGAGCTACGAGGTCGGCGATCGAAGCATTCCACTGGCCGTCGGTGATGCCGATGGCGGCGACGATATCGGACTTGGCGTGCCAGCCGGAATGGGTCTTCAGGTATTCGACGACGGCATGTGCTGGGTATGCCTGAGACTGGTGGGGCTTTTTGGCAGCCTTGAGGTCGTAGCCCTCGTTGACCGGGCCGGCATCAAAGTCGAATGAGGGCTGTGATGAGGCTCTGCCCCCTGTTCGCATCTTACGTGGACCGCGGGTCGCAGATCCTGTAGTTTTGGCTCCGTGCAAGCCTCGGGCGACCTCTTCCTCGTAGCTCTGGCGGTTGAGTTCCGACAGACGGCGCAGCACTTTGATGCGCGCGACCTCCGAAATGGTGAAGCGGACGCGGTCGTTCTCCGGAAGGTACGGCACTTCGTGGAAGGCGTGTTCGAGGTCGAGATCGTCCCAGCCATAAGCTCTTGCAACGGCGAGGTCGATTTCGCGGTGGAGTTCGCGCAGTTCCTCAATGCACGGGTCGCGGTCGGCGGGGTCGTGGAAGCGGTTGTAAATCTGCGTCAATCCCAAAGAGAGAGAATTTCTTGCGGTGTGTCTAGCCTCAAAGTAGCTCTTTCCAATTAACTCAGTACGCCTGTCCTCTGCTCTTGGCATAGGATAGGTGCGCAAGCCATCACTAATAGAGTAGGAAAGTCGTGTCTCCAGAGTTGCCGAGTAATACCGCGCCCACACTTCATGAATCGTGCTTTGCAATACAGCAAAATCTGAAAACGACTCAGTTGGTACAACAGCGAGTTGCTTAGAGTAAATCCAGCCTTTGGGCAGGAAGTCATAAATCAAGTGCTTTGAAACAAATGAACATGCCAAAACTCGATTCAATGGACTCAAGGCGGCATACAGTTTTTCGCGCTTGTCCCAGTGCTTCCAGTAACACTCCTCATGAATCTGGCGGGTCAAGCCATCTCTCTGAGGCTTCACGAGCTCTCGAATTCTGCCGATAGCGAGCGGATAAGCTTCAGTTTCCCGCTCAGACATTTCCCCAAAATCAATTACATAGCGCGGAGGGTTGTCGTCAATCCTTGCGTTTAGGTCCTTTCCCACTATGTAGGGACGAAGGATTTTTGAATAACTTTCATTCTCGGAAGTCCATTGCTCGAACAAATCAGTTTCCACAATAAAACCAACTCCCAGCAGCCCAGTTCCACCTGACGCATCAGGGAAAGTCGATGCGAGCCGATAGGGTTTTCCAGGCAGGCTGAGTTCAACATTAAGAAAGGAAGTAATGCTTGGTACATCGACGCCATCAAGGATGCACGTGGATTTCCACTCTCCGGCATGAATGTGAACGACCGAAACATGGAGATTGGCAGTACCAGGCCATTTGAAACTTGATGAAGCGCGATAGATGCATCCGCCAAGATCTTTAATTACTTCTAATCCAACCTCTCTCGTGTCTGCTTGTGCAATAGTGTTCGTTGCCAGCAATCCAATTGCTCCCGGCCTGCCTGACAAATCGAATGCTCGCCGAAAGAAATATGCGCAGAGATCGGCGGCTCCTTTTGACCGCGCGGTGCTTACCTTCAGATATCCGTTGTATTGATCACCAAGAGCAGGGCTAATTTGCTTGCCGCCCAAGAATGGAGGATTGCCCATAATGGCATCAAATCCAGCCAAGTCCCTGGTAAAGACTTCCGGGAACTCCAAGGGCCAGTGAAATGGCCGCCGCGCGAGCTTGTCAGCAGGCAGATCGGTCGAGAGCGCGTCAATCGACCTCCGGCACATTGAGGCGAGTACGTCCCGGTCGCCGTCGATGACCTGTCCGGCCTGGACGGCCAGCGATGCCAAGGCGTTCTCCAGTCCCGAACTGCTGCTGCCCGCTGCGAACATCTCCCCAATGAACGTGTCCGCGATGCGCTCAGGCACTTCGAGCTTCTGGCGTGCATCTGCATCCAGGCGTGCCATGGCCTCTACGTCGCGGATGTCACGGATCGGCATCTGGCGTAGCCGCTGCCGAAACACGATCGCTTCGTGCACCGCCCGCTCGATGTTCTGCCCGAACAAGCGTTGCTGGCCCTTGCCAGTCGGCGTCATGGAGAGTTCGGTGAGCTGATCCAACCGATGGATGCCGAGCAGGCTGTCGCCGCACCGCAGGTTGTGGTCGAGGAAGCCGAAGGGGCGTCCCTTGGCCAGTGTGACCAGCCAGATGGAGAGCTTGGCGAGTTCGACGGCCAGGGGATTCAGGTCTACGCCATAGAGGCAGCGCTCGGCGATGAGGCGGCGGGCGATCACGGTGCGGGCCTCGGTGTCGCGAGGCAGAGGCTCCCTGGTGTCGGGCGCATCCAGCACCTCGCCATCCACGCTCACCGTCTCTCCGCTGCCTTCGGCCTGTGACCAGGCCTCGACCAGGCGATCAGCCAGCCAGCGGCAGGCCTGCACCAGGAACGCCCCTGACCCCATGGCCGGGTCGCAGATCTTCAGGTCCAGCAGTTCGGCGGGTGACTTCAACACCCACTGCTCACGCGGGGTGCCTTTTGCCGGTCCCACGTAGGCGATCGGCGTCAGCGTCTCGGCGACGATGGCCTCGGTGAGCGATTTCGGGGTGTAGTGGGTGCCGGTCTCGCGCCGGTCGGAGCCCGTGGTGACGATGAAGGCCCCGGCTGGATAGACCAGCGGATAGCCCCAAGGATCGGTGCGAACCAGATGGGCAAAGGGTTTGATGCGGTTACGAAGGCTGGTATCCCCATGGCAGGCAGCCAGCAGACGGTCGGCAAGGGTGTCGTCGACTGGCTTGGCCAGATCGTTGCGCACTCGGTTGGCTGAGCTACCGGAGCGTTCCTGAAGCAATTCAGCTAGACGTTCGGCGCCGTCGAGACGGGCGGATTCCAGTTCAGCCAAGCCGACCCAGGGCGCCTTGGCGTTCTTGGTGCCATCCAGTTCCAGCGTGACCTCGGCGGTTCGCTTGACGGTACGTTCCAGCAGGCCCTCATAGACGTAGCCGATCTGTTCGACGTCCAGTGCGCGGTAGGACAGTGTTCGGCCTTGGAGCTGCTGGATGGCCTCGAGCAGCAGCAGAACGGTGCGGTTGTCGATCGGCAGTGGCTTGGCGATGTCGGTACGCCAATCCGATCCCTTGGCGCGGCCCTCAAGGAAGGGGAATCGGTCCGGGTCGAACAATGAGCCGCCCAGTGCGGGCAGGCGCAGGTTCTCGTGCTCGATGCCGCCGAACACGGCGCGGAAGATGGCCAATAGCCGCGACCAGGCATCCCAGCGGCGTTCGAGGATCTCCTCGGATTCCGTGCGCAACTGCATGCGCAGCGTCGAGAGCGCATAGTTGGCCTCGTAGCGTTCATCCCCGAGCAGCAGCAAGCCGCGCTCTTCGGCGGAGAGCAGGAAGACCAGCCGCATCATCACCGTCAGCGCGGCTTCGTAGAGTTCCGGCTCCTTCACGTCACGCAGCAACTCGCGGTCGCGGTCCTGGTCGGCCTTGTCGAGCGCCTGGATCAGCACTTCGACGGCGCGTCGCACCTGCTCACCAAGGGCGTCTGTGACCTCGTCCTGATACTTCAGGGAGCGGTCGAACAGCGCGGGCAGCTGTTCGGCTTCATCGACGAAGAAGCGGCGAATACCCAACAGATGCACGAAGGCCTGCAGGGTGATGGGCTCCTGGCTCCAGATGCGGGCGTACCAGCTGGCGAAGGTGGTGACGGCGCCTACTGGGGCGTCGACCAACATCCAGCGCTCGCCATTGGTCACCAGCCCGAGGCGGCAGCCGGTGGCGCGGCACAACTGAACCATGCGATCGGCCGGTGTGGCGGCCCATCCGTCCAACTTCAGCGTTGCATCAAGGTCGACGTCCTGGTCGTAGGTGTGGATGAGCAGCAGCGGCTTATTGGCCCGTTGCTCGTCGATGACCGCGAGGTCTGGGGCCAGCGTCACGCCATGCTCGGGCAGGCTGACACTCAGGTTGGTCGCGCACCAGTCGGCGCGTTTCAAGACGTCGCCTTTGCCATCCTCGTCGAGTTCCAACCCGCGCGCCAGCACCTCATCGATCCAGGCGGCGTGCAGTTCGTCGAGGTGTGGGTCGTCGGTCTCCAGCGCCTCGCGCCATTCCTCGTAGGCCTGACGCAGCCGTTTGCGTTTGATACCGTCGAGTTCCTCCAGACCTTGCGGGAAGGCCTCCGTGAGGACGGGAACGGCGAGGAACGGGCCGGAGATCTCGATCAGCGCCAGCCAGTCGTGGTGTGAGTGGTTGGCGCTCATGCCGCACCTCCTTTTGCAGCGGATTCCGGCACGAGAAAGATCACCGCGACCGGGAAGGTGCGGTCGTCGAGCTTCGCGTAGCGGCTTTCGATGGCAGCGACTTCCTCGGCACGCTCGACCGGGATGCGCGCGAGGCGCGCCTCCAGCGCGGCGGTATCGCGCCTGAGCTGGGTGCGCTCGTCCTCGGTGAAGAGCGAGAGTTGTTCTGGCTGCTGATCCTTTTTCAGCTCACTCTGGATCGCCTTTTCCAACTCATCGAGCACAGTGCCGATGTCGTCGATCTCTCGTTGCTTGCGGGCCTGCAAGGTGTTGGCCAGAAACTTGAGTCGCTCCTTCGAGCGGGCATCGACCGCTTGCAGGATGGCGGGCTGGGCGCGATCGAAGCGCACCTTAAGGGCATCGAACAGCGAATCGTTCGCCCTGATGGGCCGTGCTTCGTCCAGCCACTGCTGGACACGCGTGACACCCTCTTCGCGGCGGAAGGCCTGATCGCGCAGGTAGCCGCCCGAGACGGTCAGTTCCTCGTGAAGGCGATGGTGATTGCCACCGGTGATGACCAGCCGCGAGACGACGACCACGGCCGGGCCTTCGATGCTGCCATCCGGCAACGTGCGCACGGTGACACGATGGAGTTTTTTCACGTCGTCCCGGGCCCAGACCTCGGCACGCAACAGGCGCAGGCACATCTGCACCAGTCGATGGTTCAGGTGGACGAGTACGACGTCGTCTCGCCCCTTGGCCACGGCGTGGTCGAAGGTGATGGGGCGTATCTGCTGGGTATGCGGGTGACGCAGGCCCTCCAGACAGCGCGCCCATGACCCCGAGAGGGGGGGCATCCTGAATACCCTGCCTTCGGGGGCATCTGGGAGGGCGACGGGCTCCAATGGGGGGCGACCCGCCAGCGCGAGGCCGGTCTTCACCGCCATCTGGATGTGATCGGGCGTGAGGTGGAAATCCTGCTGGGTGGCGAGGAGTCGTTCATGGAGCTTGGCGACGCGCTCTTTCAGCTCGCGTTCGGCGCGCACGAAGCGCCTGGCCTTGGCGATCTTGGCCTCCGCGAGGCGGGTGTCCAGGTCCTTCAGCGAGCCTTCGATGAGGCCGGACATCTGGGGGGCGATCACCGGATTGACGCTTCCCATGTCGGCGCGCATCGACTCCAGCTTGCGCAGCGCACGCAGGATGTCGTCACCATGGCCACCGACCGAGGCATGGCTTTTGTCACCGCCGTCGACGGGATGCCAGATCAGCACCTCTTTCTCGCGTTGTCCGTGACGGTCGATACGCCCGTTGCGCTGCTCCATCACGTTGGGGTTATAGGGGATCTCCAGGTGGATGAGGCAGTTACAGTGGTTCTGCAGGTCGATACCTTCGGAGGCCGCATCGGTGGCGAGCAGGATGCGAACGGGGGAATCCTTGGGAGATGCCTGGAAGGCTGCTTTGATGGGCTCACGCTCATCCTGAGTGAGTCCTCCGTGGAGCAGGCCGAGTCGTTCGCCACCGAAACCATGGCTGGCGAGGATCTCGTGCATCCACTGGTGGGTGGTGCGGTATTCGGTAAACAGGATCACCCGGCGATCGTTCCACTGACCTCCCGGTTTCAGATTGGCTGAGAGCCAATCGAGGATGGCTCTGGCCTTGGAATCGGTCTGATTCTTGGCGCGCTGCGCCCATTGCCGCATGTCGGCCAGCATCCGTTGCTGATCTGGCGTCAGCGGCTGGGATAGGCGCGATGCCTCCTCGACGGCCTCCGACTGGGCGTTCTCGACTTCCTGATCGTCGGCGTAATCCTCGTCCACTTTGAGGATGGCTTTGCGCAGGATGCGCTCGGCCATGGGGTCGTGTGCCTTGGGTTTTTCGCTGCTCGACAGTGAGGCGATGTGCTTCTCGAGCGTGGAAGCGAATGCGGCAGGCGACGAGAACAGCCGCTTCTTGAGCAGTTGATTGACGAATGACGTGCCGAAGGTACTGCCGGATTTCTCCGCGTCTTTCTCTCGACTGGCGCAGTAGTCGTTCAGCTTCTGGTGAATCTCCCGTTCCTCCTCCGTGTACGGAACCGCCAGCGCTTGTAGCTTGCGCTGGGCATACAGCGGTTTGCCGTCGGCATCGAGCAGATCGCTCTTCAGGCGGCGGATCATCACCTGACTCAGCTGTTTTTCGTCGGGGAGGATGTTGCGGGCGAAGCGCTGGTCGTCGAGCAATTCCAACAGCGAGGTGAAGGATTCTGTGTAGCCGTTGTGAGGCGTCGCGGTCAGGAACAGTCGATGCTGGAAGTGCGGGCTGATCGCGCGGATGAAGCGAGTCCGCTGACTCTCCAGCGCGTAATGCGCCCCGGCGGCAGGGGCGATATTGTGCGCTTCGTCGACGACCAGGAGATCGAATTTGCGCGGGTGGCCGGCATGTGGCGGGAGCACGTCGCGCATGGCGCGCAAACCCTCGCCACTCTTGACCCAGTCCATCGAGGCGATGAGACGTGGATGGGATGTCCACGGGTTGGCATGGATGCCGCGTTCGCGCCGCAATTGCTTGATATAGGCGGTGTCGACCACGCGGAAATCGAGGCCGAATTTGTCCAGCATTTCGACGCGCCATTTCTCCTGCAGGGACGCAGGACAGATGATCAGGACGGTACGGGCGCGGTGCCGCAGCAGCATTTCCTGGATGACTAGCCCGGCCTCAATGGTCTTGCCCAGGCCGACGTCGTCGGCGATGAGCAGGTTGACGCGGGCCATGTCGATGGCACGCACCAGTGGATCGAGCTGGAAGTCCTCGATGCTGACGCCGCTACGGAACGGTGCCTGCAGAAATCCTCGATCGGCATTGGTGGCGGCCCCCCAACGAACGGCGTCGAGGAAGGCTTCGAGGGTGTCCGAGTCGTCCTGCCCGGTGATGGATGGAAGTCCCGCACGCTCGATGACTTGTGCGCCGGGTTCGGTCTCCCAGATGACTTCCAGCTCCTCGCCGAGACCGTCCTCGTCGATAGAGGACAGCGTCACGCAATTCTGCGAGGTTGAACCCGACTCCAGTTTCGAAGAGGCGACATCTGCCACGACCCATTGACGCCGACGAACCTCGACCAACTGGCCGGGTTCCGGGCGGGCACGATAGGTCTGGGGTTTCCGTTCATTCGAGATTTCCATGCGGTCTGCCATCTTCCTGTTCAGTTCTTCTTGTGCGCGCCAGCAGACGATGTGCAGCGCTTTGTTTTTGCGATGGCGACCGCCTGTGCGACGGTATCCGTGGCTTCGATCGGGGACTCGTGTTCCCAGAATCGCAGTACCGTCCAACCGCTTTCGAGAAGCCTCGAATTCGTGTCGGTGTCCCTGAGGCGATTCGCCTCGATCTTCTGCCGCCAGAACTCTGCGTTCTGTTTCGGCCAGGTCGCATGCTTGGGGCATCCGTGCCAAAAGCACCCATCGACGAAGACGGCGATCTTCAACCCCGGGAATGCCACGTCTGCGACGCGGCGAGGTTTCTTCAGGACCTCGTAATCGACTCGGTAGCGCAGGCCCCTCCGGTAAAGCTCACTTCGTAGGGCGATCTCGGCATCAGTCCCTTGCTGCCGAACCTTCGCCATGCGGCGACTGGTCTCGGGGGACGAGGGGTGTATGCGCGACATCGGAAGCCCTCGTCAGCTCGTCATCGGGTCGTGACCGATGCGATATGCGTCTTGATGCTGCGCGCGATGGCACGACCGAGATCGACAGGCACCGCGTTGCCGATGAGCCGCCCCAGCACCTTGAAGCTCACTTCACCGTCCTCCGGCACGAAGGCGTAGTCTCGGGGAAAGCTCTGGAGGATCGCAGCCTCCCTCAACGAGATGGCTCGGTCCTGTTCTGGGTGCCCGAAACGGCCATTGCCGAACCCGTAGCATTGCGTGGTCATGGTCGGGGCGGGTTTGTCCCACTCCATACGGCCGTAGACGCCCGGGTAGGTGCGTCCACTCTCGGCGCGGTGACATTCGGCAACGAGATCATCCGGCCAATCGCGCCAAGTTCCACCGGGCTTCGAGACTTTGATCCTCCGAAGATTCTTTTCCGAAAGCGTCGAGGTGACGTGCAATTTGTCCCTCGGGGCCGCCTCGCCCGCGCTCAATGGGCGCAAGCGGCCGATGGCTTGACGAACCGTCTTTGGTTTCTCGTGGGTCGGTTCGATCATCTTGATGTCGCTATGCTTCGATGCCAGTAGCACCATGCGCCGCCGCATCTGTGGTACGCCATAGCGGGAGCTGTCGACGACATCGAACCAGACGTTGTAGCCGAGCCGCTTCAGCGTATCGACGAAGTCATGGAATACCTCGTGTTTCGCGACGGTGGGGACGTTCTCCATCGTGATGACATCGGGTTTGGTGCCTTTGGCGAGACGCGCGAACTCATACAGCAGGCCCCACTTGCCATCCTTCCCGTCCAGTTCGTACCGCTGCGCGTATGTCGAGAAGGGTTGGCACGGGGCACAGCCCGCGAGAATCGTCAGGTCGGCGTCGCCGAACAGCGTTTTCAGTTCGGGCACGGTGACTTTACTGATGTCGCGTTCGACGAATCGGGCTTGATTATTAGCCTCATAAGGAAATCGACAAGCTGAATCCAAGTCGATGCCAGCGACTACAGGCAGACCCTCCAAGAAGAATCCGTGGGTCAAGCCACCAGCGCCACAAAACAGATCGATACAAGATATTTTCTTCACTGCGTCAGGCCTCACTTCATCCGAGAGGGAGTCGCTCACGCTGGCATCCCTGTCTTTCGCCAGCTTCCCTGCTTTTTATTATGGGCCGCCTTCCTGGCAGCCGGGCTGCAGGAAGTGTAGCCGGTTTGGGCGGATTTGTGGCCTGCTGTGGCGCCCCGCCCCCTTCGATACGGTTGCTTCGCAACCTGCCCGGGGAGCGGGCTGCCTACACCCCTGCCACCTGACTGGTGCCGCTGTTGCGGGCCTGGCGCAAGGCCTGCTGGCAACGCTCCAGCAGGGTCACGGGGCACACCTGCTGCGGCGCCAGGCTGTGGTGGGCAATGCTGACGGTATAGCCGATGGCCTGGCCGTCCCACTGCAGCGGGGTTTGTGCCACATCGGCATGCAGGCGGTGGGCGATGCGCCGGGCCGTGGCCGGGTCGGCCTCGGCCAGCAGGATGAGGAATTCATCGGCGCCGTAGCGGCCAATGATGTCGAACGGGCGCACATGGGTGCGGCATTGCCGTACCAGGTCGACCAGTACGGCATGGGCGGCATCCACGCCGTAGTGGTGCTGCAGGGTGCTGTAGTGGTCCACCGTGACCAGCAGTGCGCTGTACGAGCGGCCGAAGCGCTTGCTGCGTTCGGCCTCGATGGCCAGCATCTCCAGCACGGTGGCGCGCGTGAAGGCACCGGTGAGGCTGTCGTGCGCACTGTGCAGTTGCAGGCGCAGCTGTTCGCGGCGGTAGCGGTCGATCTCGGCCTGCTGCCGTTGCAGCCGGTGCTGCAGGCGGCGCCCGTGCCAGCAATGCAGGGCGCCATACATCACAGCCAGCGCACCGCAAAAGAGCAGTGTGGTTGCAAGCAGGGGCAGGCCGTGGCTGGCGGCCGTACTTGCGATGGCGGCATCCAGCAGCGGGGCCATGCTGCCCAGCAAGGGTCCGCTGGGCAACAAGCCCTGCAAAACCGTGCAACCCGGGGCATTGGTGTCCATCGCACATGCTGCCTTGTGACTGCCTGGGGCGGTGCGTCCCTGCACCGTGGGGGGAGTTACATCCTGTACAGCAACAGGGTATGGAAAATCCGTGCCAATTTGATGACAGCGAGCGTCAGGACGGACGGGGAACGCGGCGGGCGGGAAACAGGGCTCAGGCGACGCGCAGGTCGAGCTGGCGACCAACGGCCGCCAGTGCGGCTTCGAGCATTTCCAGTTTTGAGGCATGGCGCGGGTTCAGCAGGCGGTCGACCTGCGGCAGGTGCACGCCCAGCCGACGGGCGAGTTCCGCCTTGCGCACATTCTGCGCCAGCATTTCGTTGTGCAGCAGTACCTTGGCCGTGGCCTGGGCAGGCAGGCGCACGGGATGCCGGCCACGGCGGTGGTGCGAGGGTTCAGGCACGGGTTCACGCTGCGCGATGCGGTACTGGATGGCCAGTTCAATGGCTTCCAGCACATTGGCCAGTGCCTCATCGGCATCATCGCCCACGCTGGCGACTTCCGGCAGGTCGGGGCAAGTGGCCAGCCAGGTGCCTTCATCATCAGTGAGCAGGACATCGTAAACAAACATGGTGCATCCTCGCCGGGGCTATTTCAGGCCCAGGTCTTTCCTGATCTTGTTTTCCAGCCCTTTCTTCATTTCTTTCGCGCCGTGGTTGGGGAAGATGCTGCGCCGGCCATTCAGTGTCACCATCCAGTGGCTACCCTTGCGCGCTTCGAAGACGGCACCCTGCCGCTCGAGCCAGCGCTTGAATTCGCTGTATTTCATCGGCGTTCCTTGCCGTGCCCAAGCGGGCATTACACAACATTTTTGTTGCGCCTGGCAAGACGGGAATGGCGGGAAAGCGCCGCCCTAGCGGGTCGGCAGGTATTGCCGGAGCTCGCCGGCGGCGAGCATCTTTTGCAGGTCGTCATTGCCGCCGATGAACTGGCCCTTGACGAACACCATCGGGAAGGTGGGCCAGCCGGTCCACATCTTCAGGGCCAGGCGGCGGTTCCATGCGCGGGTGTAGCTGCCGTATTCGAGGTACTGGAACGGCAGGCCGGCGGCCTTGAGCGCTTTGCAGGCACGCCGGCAGTAGGGGTTGTGCTTCATGCCGACCACGACGATGGCGTGCTGGGCGACGGCGCGCTCGACTTCCTCGACGGTGTTGCGGTGGAACTCGCAGACGATGTTGCGGGTGCCGTTGTGCAGGCGGGATTCATCGAGCAGCAGGCGGGCCATGGGGATTCCTTCTATTTATGGTCTTGGGGGCCGCAACTACCCGACAGTCTGGCACAGCAGGCCGGGGCTGCCAGCGCAATTGCGGAACGGGTTCACACTTTGCCGCCGGCCAGCACCCCGCCAGGCGGGGCGAAGGACGCAGCCGGTTCGCTGGCCTCAGGCGGTGAGCGCACTTGCCCGCGGGCCTGTTCGTACAACTGCCAGCCCTGCCCGGCGGCCTTGGCGCGGTACATGGCGTCGTCGGCAAACTGGCACAGCTGCCCGGCGTTGCTGGCGTGTTGCGGGTACAGCGCGATGCCGATGCTGGCGCCCACGCGCACGCCGGGGCCGATGCCGGGAAAGGGCTGGCGTACCCAGCCGATGATCTTTTCGGCGAAGGCGCCGGCTTCGGCGGGCGTGCCGAGGCCATCGAGGATGATGGCAAATTCGTCACCGCCCATGCGGGCCACGCAGTCGCTCTTGCGCAGGCCATCGCGCAGGCGGGTGGCGATGCCCTGCAGCACGGTATCGCCGGCAGCATGACCGTAGCGGTCGTTGACCAGCTTGAAGCCATCGAGGTCCAGGCACAACACGGCGAAGCAGCTGCGCTGCCGTTCGGCGCGCGCCAGGGCCTGGGCGATCTCACGATCGAAGCTGGCGCGGTTGGCCAGTTGCGTGAGCGGGTCGTGCGCGGCCATGAAGGCGTAGCGCTGGCGCTCGGCATCGCGTTCGCGCCGCAGCTTGAAGTGGGTGGAATCGAAAATCAGCATCAGGCCGGTGACGGCGAAATACAGCACGCTCCAAGTGACGGCGTGGTGCACCACCCTGTGGCCGGTATCCAGCCACTGCGGGAACGGGTACAGCAACTGGTCGATTGCCAGCAGCAGCCAGTGGCCGATGAACACGGCATTGGCCCAGAGCATGCCGCCACGGCGGCCGTGCAGGCAGAAGGCAATGATCACCGGGATCACCAGTGCGGACACCGCCGGTGACTGCAGCGGGCCGCCGGACAGGCACACGCCGGTGAGGACGGCGAGCCAGGACACGAGAATGGCCGCATTGGCGCAGGTCACATAGGCCTCGCGTGTACGCAACACCCACAGGATGGTGATGTAGGCCATACCCAGCATGGTGCACAGTGCGCCGGACCAGAGCACGCTGGCGGTGGTGACCGGTGCCAGCAACACCAGGTAGGCAACGACGATGGCCAGCATCAGCAGGTACAGCTGCAGCAGGCCGCTGAGGATGCGCGCCTGGTGGAACAGCTCGGGATCGCGGCGAAACCCCGTGCAGATGCACACATCCACATAGCGTGTGACGGAGCGAAACAGCGGTGGGATCATGCCGCGCACCTCCCGGCCTGCCGCCCATGACAGGCCCGTCGTGTTGTACAGCACGACAATTACCATTGCATGACGCAATTCCTGTGCCAGCCGGCGCTGCACCACGGGGACTGCACGCGGCGCCACGGCGGTGCACGCACCCGGCCGGCCCCCCTGCCCTGGCGTGGCACGCTTATTGCTGAACGCTAACGGTGCAACCGCCCGGTTGCCTGCCCGTTGTCTGCCGGAGCCGTACCATGACACCGATGCGTCCCGTGTTGCTGCTGTTTGCCTGCATGCTGCTTGCCCTGCTCGCCGCCCCCGTGTTTGCCGACGACGACACCGCCGCGCTGCGCGCTGCGGTCGACTCGGTGTGGGTGATCACCGCCGGTGCGCTGGTGTTCTTCATGCAGGCGGGGTTTGCGCTGCTGGAAAGCGGGCTGTCGCGCGCGAAGAATTCGGTGAACATCATCATGAAGAACTACACCGACCTGTGCGTGGGCAGCCTGGCCTTCTGGGCCGTGGGCTACGGCCTGATGTTCGGTGCCAATGCCACGGGCTGGTTCGGCAGCAGCCATTTTTTGCTGTCCGAAGGCGCGCCGTTTGATTACACCTTCCTGTTCTTCCAGATGATGTTTGCCGCCACTGCCGCCACCATCACCAGCGGGGCGATGGCCGAGCGCACACGCTTTGCCGGTTACCTGCTGGGCGCCATCGGCATCTGCGCACTCATTTACCCGGTGTTCGGCAGCTGGGCCTGGGGCAGCCGCTACGAGGGCAAGGGCTGGCTGGCCGCACTGGGTTTCGTCGATTTCGCCGGCTCCACGGTGGTGCATTCGGTGGGCGGCTGGTGCGCGCTGGCAGCCGTGATCGTGCTGGGGCCGCGCCTGGGCCGCTTCGCCAGCGATGGCCGCGCCCGCACGATTCCCGGCCACAACCTCAATTACGCGGCGCTGGGCGGTTTCATCCTGTGGCTGGGCTGGTTCGGCTTCAATGCCGGCAGTACGGTGGCGGCAAGCGAGTCGATCGGCCTGATTGCGCTGAACACGCAGATGGCTGCGGTGAGTGGCGTGGTGGGCGTGCTGCTGGTGTCGTGGCTGCGGCGCAAGCCGGTGCTGGCCAGCAATGCCATCAACGGCGGCATTGCGGGGCTGGTGGCCATCACCGCCGGCTGCGCGACGATGGCACCCGGCTTTGCGGTGCTGACCGGCCTCATCGCCAGCGTGGTGATGCTGCTGGGCGATGATTTCCTGAAGAGCATCCAGGTGGATGATGTGGTGGGTGCGGTGTCGGTGCACGGCTTCTGCGGCGCCTGGGGCACGCTCGCCGCAGGCATGTTCTACGCCGGTGACCTGTTCGATCCGCTGCGCATGATCGTGCAGTTCGGTGGCGTGCTGGTGGCTTTCCTGTGGGCGTTCCCGCTGGCCCTGCTGATGTACTGGCTGATCGACCGCCTGGTGGGCCTGCGCGCCAGCGATGCCGATGAGCGCCGCGGGCTGGATTACACCGAGCACCACGAGCTGGGCTATCCCGAGTTCCAGGCCAACCCGCTGCATGCGCGGCTGCCGGAGTGACTGCTATGAATGCCCCCTCACGCGAGAACACCCACGACCGCCAGGCCGCGAAGACCTTCACGCTGTTCTTCGGCCAGTTGCTGCTCCTGGTCGACCAGCTGCGGCCGAATGCCTTCCCGGTGAAATACCACTTGTGGCAGGCGATTGCGCCACTGGGCCTGCCCGACGAGACGCAAAAGGCGCTGGCCGATTTCCTGCTGAAGAAGCACAACAGCCTGCCCTTGCTGGCCTTGTCCGGCACGCAGCTGCGGCAGGTGTTCCAGGCTTGCTACAACATCCTGTGCGAGGAGTTCGGCCCGGTGGAGGCCGATGCGCTGGTGGGTCGCATCGCGGCACGGGTGGACGCCTCACCGGCCGGGCGGGTGTCGTCCTGCCGCCAGTGGATGTAGGGCGGCCTCAGGCCGGTTTGCGCAGGCTGGCGTCGATCCAGCCGAGGTAGTCGGCACTGCCGGCGGTGATGGGCAGCTGGATGATTTCCGGCACGCTGTAGCGGTGGTGGGCGCGGAGGTACGCCGCCACGGCCTCGAAGGCGTCGCTGCGGGTTTTCACCAGCAGCAGGGTTTCCGTGTCGCGCTGCACGGCGCCCTCCCAGCGGTAGACGCTGCGCACCGGCAGCAGTTGCACGCAGGCCGCGAGGCCCTGCGCCACGAGGCCTTCGGCCAGTGCATCGGCCTCGGCCGCACTGCCGGTGGTGGTGAGGATGACGCTGTGCCCGTCCATGCCGGTTCTCCTGTGCCGGGCACCAGTATAGCGAGCGCCGGCAGAGTGCGCCGGACCGGCGGTTTGCGCTACCCTGTGGGTCCCCCGCCAGCGAGACGCCCCATGCCACCGCACGCCCTGTTGCCCGACCAGCTGCATACCCCCTGCCCTGCCGAGGCACTGCATTTCCGCACCACCGCCGACCTGGAACCGGTGGAGCTGACCCTGGGGCAGGAACGCGCCATCAGCGCGATCCGGCTGGCGATGGCCATCCCCGACGAAGGCTACAACCTGTATGTGGCCGGCTCCAGCGGGCTGGGCAGGAACGACCTGGTGCGCGAGGTCATCGCCCGCCACCTGGCGCCGGACAGCGAAATCGCCGACTGGTGCTACATCAACAATTTCGAGACGCCGCACAAGCCGCGCTGCCTGAAGCTGCCGCGCGGCATGGCCTCGCAGCTGAAGGCCGACATGGAAAAGCTGGTGGAGCGCCTGCTGGTGACGGTGCCGGCCTCGTTCCAGAGCGACGACTACCGCCGCCGCATCAACGACATGCGCGAGGAATACCAGCGCCGCGAGGACGAGCTGTTCGAAAAACTCGGCGAGCGCGCCCGTGCACTCAACCTGCACCTGGTGCGCACGCCGCGCGGCTACACCATCGGGCCGATGCGTGAAGGCAAACTGCTCAGCGCGCAGGAATTCAATGCACTCGGGCAGGAGGAACAGAAAACCATCCAGGCCAACATCGAAATCCTCAACAAGGAGGTCCGCAGCCAGATTGAAGTCATCAGCGACTGGCAGGCCGAGGGTTACGAGCGCGTGCGCGAACTCAACAATGCCTTCGTGCACCAGGCCATTGACCCGGTGATGAGCCGCCTGAAGACCGCCTGGCAGGAGCAGGCCGATGTAATCGCCTACCTCAATGCGGTGCACGAGGATGTGGTGGAAAATGCCGATGATTTCCTGCCCGAGGACGGCACGCCGGAAGGCCCGCCGTCACGCAAGCAGGTGTTGTCGCCGCAATTCATGCGCTACCAGGTCAATGTGCTGGTCGACAACAGCGCGCAGGAAAGCGTGCCGATCCTCTACGAGGACAACCCCACCTTCCAGAACCTGCTGGGCCGCGTCGAGCATGTGGTGGAAATGGGCGCACTGGAAACCAATTTCACACTGATCAAGCCAGGTGCCCTGCACCGGGCCAACGGCGGCTACCTGGTGCTCGATGCCTACAAGGTGCTGATGCACGGCTTCAGCTGGGAGGCACTCAAGCGCGTGATCAGCGCGCAGGAAATCCGCATCGAATCGATTGAACAGGTGCTGAGCCTGGCCACCACCACCTCGCTGGAGCCCGAGCCGATACCGGCCAGCATCAAGGTGGTGCTGTGCGGCGACCGCTTCCTGTATTACCTGCTGAAGGAACACGACCCGGATTTCAGCCTGCTGTTCAAGGTGCATGCGGATTTCTCCGAAAGCCTGCAGCGCACACCGGAGGCGCTGGCCCTGTACGCCCGCATCATCGGCACGCTGGCGCGGCGCCACGGCGTGCATGCGCTGTCAGCCGATGCGGTCGCGCGCGTGATCGAGCACAGTGCGCGCAGCATCGAGCACGGCGAGCGCCTGTCGCTGCATGTGGAAAGCATTGCCGACCTGATCCGCGAGTCCGATTACCAGGCCCGCCAGGCCGGCGAAACCACCATCACGCGGGCGCATGTGCAGGTGGCGATCGACCAGTGGCGCCACCGCCACAGCCGCTACCAGGAGCTGCTGCAACGCGAAATCAGCGAGAACACCCTGATGATCAGCACCGCCGGAACGGTGGCCGGCCAGGTCAACGGCCTGTCGGTGTACCAGCTGGGGGATTTCAGCTTCGGGCGTGCCACACGCATCACCGCCACCGCCCGCCTGGGCAGCGGCAAGGTGCTCGACATCGAGCGCGAGAGCGATCTCGGTGGCGACATCCACAGCAAGGGCGTGATGATCCTGTCGGCCTTGCTGGCCCACCGCTATGCCCGCGACATGCCGCTGGCGCTGTCGGCCACCCTGGTGTTCGAACAATCCTACGGCATGATTGACGGTGACAGCGCCTCGGTCGCCGAGCTGCTGGCGCTGCTGTCGGCCATCACGGGCCTGCCGCTGAAGCAGTCGCTGGCAGTGACCGGTTCGATCAACCAGCGCGGCGAGGTGCAGGCAATCGGCGGCGTGAACGAAAAAATCGAGGGCTTCTTCGACCTGTGCGTGGCACGCGGCCTCGATGGCAGCCACGGTGTGGCCATTCCGGCAGCCAATGTGCGCCACCTGATGCTGCGCGAGGATGTGGTGGAAGCCTGCCGCAACGGTTTCTTTGCCGTGTACCCGCTCACCACCGTCGACGACGCCATTGCACTGTTCAGCGGCATGGATGCCGGTGCAGCAGCGGCCGATGGCAGCTTCCCCGCCGGCAGCTTCAACCGGTGCGTGGCCGAGGCACTGCAGGCCTTCGACCAGCGCCGCCGCGAGGCCAACCGGCACGATGACGACAGGGATAATGGCCGTGACAAATCCTGACGCACCCCCCACCCGCCTGGTACTGGCACTGGATGCCACCCTCGCCTGTGGCGAGGCGCTGGAAGCCGCGGCCGACCTGGCGCAGCTGATGCAGGCCGAGCTGCATGCGCTGTTCCTGCAGGACCAGGACCTGCTGGCACTGGCCGAGATGCCCTGCTCGCTGGAGATCTGCCTGCAACCGGCCGGTTCACGCTCGCTGCAGCGCAGCGACCCGCGCCAGCTGTTGCAACGGGCACTGGAACTCGCCGAACAGGACTTTGATGACCTGCTGCTGCGCAAGCAGTTGCGCGGCAGTTTCCGCAGCCTGCAAGGCCCGCGCCGCGAGTTGCTCGATGACCCGCGCGAACGCGGTGACCTGCTGTGGTTCAACTACCGCAGCCCGCTGACCCGTTACCCGACGGCACTGCCGGCCTGGCGCGATACGCTGTATGTGCTGGCCACGCCCACTGCAGCCGGCGAGCATGCCCTGCAGCTGGGGCTATACCTGCGCGGCCAGGGCTTCCAGCGCCTGTGCATCCTGCACGGCCGGCAGGCCCCGGCCCTGCTGGCGACCGTGGCACACCGCCACGACACCGACATCCGCCAGCTGCCCGAGGCCGCCCTGCAGGATGCGGCACAGTTGCTGGCCCGCATCGAGAACCGCCGCACGCACACCCTGCTGCTGCCCGACGATGCGCCACTCGCACGCGACCGCGAGCGCCTGCTGGCCGTACTGGGGCCGCTACGGACGGAAGTACTGCTGGTGCACTGAGGGGCCCAAAGCCCCCGGCAGGGAACGCCGGGGGAATGCCTGTGCCCTTTCGGCAGCGTGACCGTTGCCGTCGCCCCTCACGATAAAAATGTATCGCTGCCTGGCGCCTTCAGGTGTGTGGTGAATGATCCCTGCCCTGGCAAAGACCCAAAGACACCCAGGTGCCAACAGCATCCAGCGTTGTTGTTATCAGCGCCTCAAGCCAAGCAGGGTGGGCCTGATTTTCTCCAGGACATAATCCGCCTTTATCCCGTATCCAGTGGCATCCTGATGAGAAGGATCAATCCAATGCCCGGCGGGTATGTGCTCGAGGGGAAAGGGTGCGAAGCCGACGGACTGTTCCTCCGCGACGCGCGCAAGCAGCGACTCTTCCCAATCGTAGAATTTTCTCCACGCTGCCTGATCCGCCGCTGCTGCCGGATTTCCCTGATAGGACAGCAGGAACACCTCCGCACCGTCGGCCTTCATTTCCCGCACAAAACTGCTGCAGTTCCTGTAGAAGGCAATTTCATCCACCGGGGCAAGCCAGGGCGCGCTGGATTGGTCAGCGCTTGAAAATGTAAACCATTGCGCCGGCATATATTGTCCATGATGGACGAAGGTTTCCCCTTCGGGTATGTCCGGATAAAACGCCAGGATAACGAACGCACTCACGGCCTTGGAATGCAGCAGCCACCGGATATGCGGTTTCAGGTAGGGATATGCCGATATGCTCTTGCGCCAGTTGCTGAAATCCGGCTGATAGGCACCATTGCTGTACGCGCCCGGATCATTGCCGCCCGGATTCACAATGACAATATCCGGATCATAGTAGCGGTATTTCAACAGGTAATGCGTCAGGATTTCTGCCGTTGTTCCCCAGCGCAATCCTGTATTCAGGATTTCGATTTTATACCCTGAAGAATCCGGATCTGCCCTCAGCTTTTTACCAATCTGGGCGGGATAGCTGTCATCCGGCATATCAACTCCCTCACCATAGGTCGTCGACCCCCCCATAAACAACAGCCGTATGCTTTTGGGTGATCACCTCAGTGCGACCATTTCTCCCCGATAGCCGTCAGCGTTGTGCTGCAACTGGCCATCTGCAGATACAAAATTGGGGGCGCTGATATACAGCAAATAGGCTTGGCTTGCCGTATTCAGGTAAGCAACCTGCGGGGCAGCATGCATCAACAGCTGCCGGGTAGCCTCAAGCTCCGGCCTTGCTTTCAAAACCAAAACACCGGCAAGTTCGATTACTGACAGGGTGATAGCAACAAGCACGGTGGTGAACACGGTGTTTTTATTCATGGACACGACTGCCAACCCTGGTGTTTATGACGACAACCGATGTTACAGCCGCCGTACGGTGCAATGAAAAGTGTGTTCGCAGGCAGATGGATGTGGCCAGGAAAGTCGCCTGCACCTGCCGGCCACGGGGGATTTTGCATGCAGGGCGCGCTGGTTGGCCTGACCAAGCCTACCCCAGGGACGGGACGACCGCCCGGCGTTACGCGTTGTCGTTCTTGCGGCGGCCGCGGTAGCGGCGGCGTTCCTCGCTGCCGAGGTTGGCCGGGCCGGGCTGCGCACGGCGGTCAATCTTGTTCTTGCGCTCTTCCAGGGCATCCTCGATGCGCTGGACCATCGTCTCGGTGATCGTCACTTTCTTGTCCGTCATGGTAGGTATTTCCTGCCTCCCGCAGTGACTCCTGGCTGCCCCCGAAGTATAGGCAAGATTCCGGGATCCGTCCTGCCGTGCCGGGCAGCAACGAATCCACTGGCAAATCAACGCGTTATTGCGCGGTGACGGCCTGCGCCGGGGCGGCGGGCTTCTGCCGCAGCGGCTGTGCTTCCAGCGCGATCAGGAATTCCGCTGCCTTCAGCATGCCGGCATGCACGCCCTTCTCATCGCCCTCGAAGCCGCTGCCGGTGATCAGGTAGCGGCCGTTCACCACCAGGCTGGGGGTGCCGCTGATGCGGTAATCGCGCGTGCGCTGCATGGCTTGCTTGGTGCGCGCGGTGACGCCGAAGGATTTCATGGCACGCGCAAAGGCGGCGGCATCCACGCCGGCAGTTTTTGCGAACAACGCGGCCAGGGCGTCTTCAGTGGCCAGCGGGTTCTTGTCCTCGTGGATGGCACGGAACAGGGCCGGGTGCATCACATCCAGCACGCCGAGTTCCTCGGCGGCATACAGGGCCTGTGCGTGCAGCTGCATCTGGTTGCTCCACACCACCGGCAGGGCGACGAAAACGACATCCGCCGGCAGGGTTTTCTTCCATTCCGTCACCAGCGGCTCGATGCGGTAGCAGTGGATGCAGCCGTAGGAGAACGCTTCGACCACCTCGACCTTGCCGGGGTGTGCGGTGGGCACCGGTACCGGCAGGCGCTGGTAGTGCTTGCCTTCCTGGTACAGCAACTGGGCCTGGGCGGGGCCCGCCAGCAGGGCAAGCAGCGTGGCCATCAGGGCAAGGGCGCGTTTCATGGTGTCTCCTTCGTCAGGCAGGTCTCGGGACGGTTTGGACCACCGGGCAGGCTGCGGCGTTCCCGCCGTGGCGGGCACCAGCAAAAAGGGTGGCTTTCGCCACCCTTTTTAACACATCCCGGCCGGGTCAGTGCAGGCCGGCGGTGTAATTCGAGACGGCCTCGATCTCGCGGTCGGTCATTTTGCCGGCGATCGTGCGCATCATCGCGGCGGCATCGTCGCTGGCATCGTTGCGGCGGCCTGCATCGGGGTTTTCCCCCTTGGCGCGCAGGGCTTTCAGTTCGTCATCGGAGAACTGGGCCGCGCGGCGGAAGGCCTTCAGCTGGGCCGCGGTGTACTTGGCCTGCTGGCCGGACAGGCGCGGGAAGCCGGCCGGGGCATTGCCGGCACCGTCCGGTGCGTGGCAGGCGGCACAGGCGGTTACGCCCTTGTCGGCGAGGCCGGCCCGGTAGATCGTCTCACCCAGCGCCAGCGGGGCTTCGGTGCTGGCCACGGCCCCGGCCAGTGCCGGTTGCTGGGCGGCATAGAACGCGGCGATATCGGCCAGGTCCTGTGCCGACAGGTTCGCCAGCAGGCCGGCCATCAGCGGGGCACTGCGGACGGTGCAACGGCTGGCTTTCTGTTCCTCGGCACTCTTTTGGCCACACTGGATGTCCTTCATCTGCTTCAGCAGGTATTTCTCGCCCTGCCCGGCCAGGCTGGGGAAATCCCCGGAGGCACTGTTGCCGGTGGCGCCGTGGCAGCTGGCACACACCGCCGTCTTGCCTTGGCCGGCAGACACATCGCCCTGGGCCAGCGCCACACTGCCCACACAGGCCAGCAGGAAGAATCCGATAACACGCTTCATGGTCACAACACTCTTGTCGGGTGAATGGGAAACTCAGGAACCCTTGGCCATGAAGGCGATCAGGGCCTTGAACTCGGCGTCGCTGCAATCGGTGCACATGCCGCGCGGGGGCATGGCATTGAAGCCGTTTTTGGCGCTGTTGACCATGGTATCCAGGCCCTTGGCCAGGCGCGGGGCCCAGGCGGCGGCATCGCCGGTGCGCGGGGCGCCGGCGGCACCGCTGGCATGGCAGGCCATGCAGCTGCGGTTGTAGAGCTGGCCCACATCGCGGATGGCCGCACCATCGGCCACGGCACTGCCGCCGGCCAGCATCAGGGTGAGGAATACCAGTCGTTTCATGGGGTCGGCTCCGGGTCGGGAACGGGCATTGTCCGTGCATGCCCTGAAAGGACATGGGATTATATACAAGCGCCCTGCGCAGGAAAACGCCCGTCGGGCGTGAAATTTGACCCACTCGGGGGTTTTCGTGGCCGATCCCGTACCACCCAGCCGGCGCTACCGGCAGGCACAGTTCCTCAAAAGCGCAGCCCAGCTGGCCGACTGCCCGCCCGGGCCTGCCCGCGAGGTGGCCTTTGCCGGCCGCTCGAATGCCGGCAAATCCAGCGCCATCAACGCGCTCACCGGGCAGAAAAAATTGGCCCGCACCAGCAAGACGCCCGGCCGCACCCAGCTGATCAACTTCTTCACGCTGGCGGAAGGCCAGTACCTGGTCGACCTGCCCGGCTACGGCTATGCCAAGGTCTCGCGCAGCCTCAAGGCCGACTGGCAGCAGCACCTGCAGGCCTACCTGGAACAGCGCGACAGCCTGTGCGGGCTGGTGCTGGTGATGGACATCCGCCACCCGCTGCAGGCATTCGACCGCGCGATGCTGGCGTTCGCTGCTTCGCGGCCGCTGCCGGTCCACCTGCTGCTGACCAAGGCCGACAAATTGAGCCGCGGTGCGGCCAGCAATACGCTGCATGCCGTGCTGAAGGAGGCGCGTGCCAGCGGTGCCGATGCCAGTACCCAGCTGTTCTCGGCGCACACCCCCAGCGGCATCGACGAACTCGCCAGCCGGCTGGACGCCTGGCTGCTGCCCTGCCCGCCCGCGCCGTCTGCCGCCGGCGCATAAAAAAACCCCGCGGTCGGGGGATTGTCGAGCCGCGGGGTTACCGGCGTACCGGTGAAATTGCCGGCACCGTTCGGGGAACAGGAGTGTGGCGCCGGCAGTGGTTTTTTCCCACCGTGCGTTGAGACTGGTGCGCGCGGGCAAAGTTCCGCGACAGCAAAAAAATGCACCCCGCCAGCTGCCGGCCTGCGCACGGCGTGATGCGTTTCACGCAGCCGGCATCAATGCGCCTCATCCCAGTTGGCACCGACACCGGCATCGACCACCAGCGGCACGGCGAGGTCGGCGGCTGCGCGCATGCGCGCCACCACGCCGTCGCGCACGGCTTCGATGGCGCCCTGTCCCACTTCCAGCACCAGCTCGTCGTGCACCTGCATCACCATGCGGGCCGGCAGGCCGCTGTCACGCAGCCAGTGGTGGATCGTCACCATCGCGCGCTTGATGATGTCGGCGGCGGTGCCCTGCATCGGCGCGTTGATCGCGGTGCGCTCGGCGGCCTGCCGCTGCATCGGGTTGCGTGCATTGATCTCCGGCAGGTACAGGCGGCGCCCGAACAGGGTTTCGACATACCCCTGTGCCTTCGCGCTGCTGCGGATGTTGTCCATGTAGGCCTGCACGCCGGGATAGCGGGCGAAATAGCGGTCGATGTAGTCCTGCGCTTCCTGGCGGCCGACATCCAGCTGCTTCGCCAGGCCGAAGGCCGACATGCCGTAGATCAGCCCGAAGTTGATCGCCTTCGCGCTGCGGCGCTGTTCGGGGCTCACCGCCTGCAGCGGCACGCCGAACACTTCGGCTGCAGTGGCACGGTGGATGTCCTCGCCGGCCGCAAACGCCGCCAGCAGGCCCGGGTCACCCGACAGGTGCGCCATGATGCGCA
>LAHR01000131.1_pt1 | contig 76163 bp, 63 predicted proteins | sample 329641 | NCBI WGS metagenome assembly LAHR01 (sample SAMN03275701, study PRJNA271635) | activated sludge metagenome | isolation source: Sample C-3 Sludge from acetogenic chamber (third chamber) of Anaerobic...
TACAACCACAACCTCGACACCTCGCCGGAGTTCTACGGCAGCATCATCACCACGCGCACCTACCAGGACCGCCTCGACACGCTCAGCCACGTGCGTGAGGCCGGCATGAAGATCTGCTGCGGCGGCATCGTCGGCATGGGTGAGGGCGAGCACGACCGTGCCGGCCTGCTGCGGGCGCTGGCGAACCTGCCCGAGCACCCCGAGAGCGTGCCGATCAACCTGCTGGTGAAGGTGGAAGGCACGCCGCTGGAGCAGGCCGCAGCACTCGACCCCTTCGATTTCATCCGCACCATCGCCGTGGCGCGCATCCTGATGCCGCGCTCGCATGTGCGGCTGTCGGCCGGCCGCGAGGCGATGGACGACACGATGCAGGCGCTGGCCTTCCTGGCCGGGGCCAACTCGATTTTCTATGGCGAAAAACTGCTGACCACGCCGAACCCGGCCGCCAACCGCGACCTGCAGCTGTTTGCCCGCCTGGGCATCCATCCCGAGCAACGCGAGACGTGCCACACGCCGGATGACGAGGCACAGGCGCTGGTGCAGCGCGTGGTCGAGGCACAGCAACCCTTCTACAACGCAGCCGGTTGATGAACCCGTTCGACGACCTGGCCGCGGCCCTTGCCCGGCGTGCGCAACAGCACCTGCTGCGCCGTCGCCGGGTGGTGGACGGCGCCTGCGGGCCTGAACTGTGCGTCGACGGCAAGCCACTGCTCGCCTTCTGCAGCAACGATTACCTCGGCCTGGCCAACCACCCGCAGGTGGTGGAGGCCTTCGTGCGGGCCGCGCGCGAGCATGGTGTCGGCAGCGGTGCCTCGCACCTCATCAGCGGCCACCACCGCAGCCACCACGCACTGGAAGAGGAATTTGCCGCGTTCCTGCAGCGCCCGCGTGCGCTGCTGTTTTCCACCGGCTACATGGCCAACCTGGGCGCGATCGGCGCGTTGCTGGGGCGCGAGGACCTGCTCATCGGCGACAAGCTCAACCATGCCTCGCTGCTCGATGCCGGCCAGTTGAGTGGCGCGCGCCTGCAGCGCTTCCTGCACAGCGACATGGACAGCCTGGCACAGCGGCTGGCCGCTGCCGGCGTGGCCTCGCGCACGCTGGTGGCGGTCGATGGCGTGTTCAGCATGGATGGTGACCTCGCGCCGCTGCCGGCGATCGTGCAGCAGGCCAAGGCGCACGGCGCCTGGGTCATGGTGGACGATGCACACGGCATCGGTACCGTGGGGGCGAGCGGGCGTGGCGTGTGCGAGCACTTCGGCCTTTCTGCGGACGATGTGCCGGTGCTGATGTGCACGCTGGGCAAGGCACTGGGCAGCTTCGGTGCCATCGTGGCCGGCAGCGACACCCTCATCGATACCCTCATCCAGTTTGCGCGCACCTACACCTACACCACGGCACTGCCGCCGGCAGTGGCCGAGGCTGCGCGGGCGGGCCTGCGCATCCTGCAGGCGGAACCCGAGCGGCGTGCGTTGCTGCAGGCGCGGATACAACGCTTCCGCCGTGGGGCGCAGCAGCTGGGCCTGCCGTTGCTGGCCTCGGACACGCCCATCCAGCCGCTGCAGGTGGGCGACAGTGCCGCCGCACTGCGCCTGGAGGCGGCACTGGAGGCTCGCGGCATCCTGGTCACCGCCATCCGGCCGCCGACGGTGCCGGCAGGCTCGGCGCGCCTGCGCATCACGCTCAGTGCCGCGCACAGCGAGGCCGATGTGGATCGCCTGCTGGATGCCCTGGCCGGGGTGATGCCATGAACGGCAGCGCCGGCACGGCACCCGGGGTGCTGGCCTGCCATGACTGGCTGGATGCGCCGACGCAGCCCTGGCTGGTGCTGCTGCACGGCTGGGGCACCGACAGTCGGGCCTGGGACGGCTGCCGTGGCTGGGCACGGCAGTACCGCATCCGCCGCATCGACCTGCCGGGTTTCGGTGCCAGTGCGGCCCTGCCCTGGCCGGATACCGATACCCTGCTGCAGCAGCTCGAGGCGGTACTGCCGCCGCGCTGCACCCTGCTCGGCTGGTCGATGGGCGGGCAGGTCGCGACCCTGCTCGCCGCCCGCTGCCCGGCGCGCATCGAGCGCCTGGTCACGCTGGCCAGCAATCCGCACTTCCTGGCCCGCGCCGACTGGCCCGGCATGGACGATGCCACCGCGCAGGCCTTCCACACACTGATGCGTGACAAGGGCAGTGCCGGCCTGAAACGCTTTGCCATGCTGGTGGCGCGCGGTGATGTGCGCGAGCGCCAGGTGATGGAAACCCTGCGCGACAGCGCAGCACTGCCACCTAGCCAAACAGCGGCAGCGGCACCCAATGAATCGGCCCTGCTGCACAGCCTGGATGCGCTGGAGTCACTCGACACGCGTGCTGCGCTGCGCGCCTTGCCGATGCCGGTGACCCACATCCTCGGGGCGGCCGACCAGCTGGTGCCGGTGGCGCTGGCGCAGGCCCTGCGGCGTGACTGCCCGCAGCACACGGTGCGCGTGCTGCCGGGGCTGGCGCATGCGCCGTTCGCCTCCGATGCAACGGCGGTGCTCGAGGCCTTGCAGCCTGCCGCAGCCAAGCGGCGCGTGGCGAGTGCCTTTTCGGCGGCGGCAGCCGGGTATGACAGTGCCGCGGCCCTGCAGCGCGACATCATTGCGCAGCTGCTGCAAGCGCTGCCGCTGCTGCAGGGACAGGTACTCGACCTGGGTTGTGGCACCGGTGCACTGGCCGCAGGGCTGCAGGCACGCTACCCGGCGCTGCGCGTCACCGGCTGCGACATTGCCGAGGGCATGCTGGCGCAGGCCCGCCTGCGCGGTATCGAGGCGGTGCCCGGCGATGCCGAGGCGTTGCCGTTTGCCGCGGGCAGTTTTGATGCCGTGCTGTCCACCAGCGTGCTGCAGTGGTGCGATGCGCCGACCGTGCTGGCCGAGGTGCAACGCGTGCTGAAGCCCGGCGGCCTGTTTGCCTTTGCCACCTTCGGCGAACGCACCCTGTGCGAGTTGCGTGCCGCGTTTGCACGGCTCGACGATGCCGCCCACATCAACCGCTTCGCCAGCCTGGCGCAGTGGCAGCAGTGGAGTGCCGGCTGGCAGGTGCGGGCACTGGACAGCCGTGTGCTGCCCTGTGACTACCCCGATGTCATGGCCCTGTTGCGCACGCTGAAAACCATCGGCGCGCAATCGCTGCAGGCGCCGCGCCGCAGCGGCCTGAGCGGGCGCCGCTACTGGCAACGGCTGGCCGCCGCCTACGCACCCCGGCAGGCCGATGGCCGCTGCACGGCCAGCTGGGAGGTGGTGCAGGGCCTGCTGGTGAAACCGTCGTGAGCGCCTATTTCATCACCGGTACCGATACCGGCGTCGGCAAGACGGTGGTGGCCTGTGCGCTGCTGCAGGCCTTTGCTGCCGCCGGCCGGCGCACGCAGGCAATCAAGCCGGTGGCATCCGGCTGCGAACACACGCCGCAGGGCCTGCGCAATGCCGATGCGCTGGCCCTGCAGGCGGCCATGAATACCGTGCTGCCCTATGCGCAGGTGAACCCGGTGGCGCTGGAGCCGGCCATTGCCCCGCACCTTGCTGCCGCGGCAGCCGGGCAGCCGTTGTGCGTGGCGGACCTCGCCGAACACTGCCGTGCACTGATGGCCGGCCATGGCGGCCTCACGCTGGTGGAAGGCGCCGGCGGTTGGCGCGTGCCGCTCAATGACACGGAAACCCTGGCCGACCTCGCGCGGGCGCTGGCGCTGCCGGTGATCCTGGTGGTGGGGCTGCGCCTGGGCTGCATCAACCATGCCCTGCTGACGGCCGAGGCCATCCGCCGTGACGGCCTGCTGCTGGCCGGCTGGGTGGCCAACACGGTCGAGCCGGCGCTGCCGGAGGGCGCTGCCATCGTGGCCACGCTGCAACAACGCCTGCCGGCACCCTGCCTGGGTGTGCTGCCGTGGTTGCCGCAGCCGGACGCGGCGGTGCTGGCGGCCGGGCTGGATGCCGGCAAACTGCCCTGAGCCGGCCGGCGTATTAGAATGCAGCGGCAATCGCCGCGATGACCGATCCTGGAGGAGCCCCACCATGTACGAATACCAAGCCCCCCTGCGCGACATGCGTTTCGTGCTGCACGAGATGCTGGACATGCCGGGCCATTACGCACGCCTGCCCGGCTACGGCGAGCTCACGGCCGATGTGATGGATGCCATCATCGAGGAGGGGCGCAAGTTCGCGGTGGAGGTGCTGGCCCCGATCAACCACAGTGGTGACGAGGAAGGCTGCCACTTCCAGGATGGCGCCGTACGCACGCCGGCCGGATTTGCCGATGCCTACCGCCAGTATGTCGCCGGCGGCTGGCCCAGCCTGATCGGTGATCCGGCCTTCGGCGGCCAGGGCCTGCCGGTGTCGCTGAATGTGGTGGTCAACGAAATGATGGGCGCCTGCAACTGGGCCTGGACCATGTACCCGGGCCTGTCGAATGCCGGCATCGAGTGCATCGGCGCCCACGGCACGCCGGCGCAGAAAAACACCTACATGGAACACCTGATCACCGGCAAGTGGACCGGCACCATGTGCCTGACCGAGGCCCATTGCGGTTCCGATGTCGGCCTGTTGCGCACCAAGGCCGTGCGCCAGGCCGATGGCAGCTACCGCATCACCGGCTCGAAGATCTTCATTTCCGGTGGTGACCACGACTTTGCGGAAAACATCGTGCACATGGTGCTCGCGCGCGTCGAAGGCGCACCGAAGGGCACCAAGGGCATTTCGCTGTTCATCGTGCCGAAGTTCATCCCCGATGCCGACGGCAACCCCGGCGTGCGCAATGCTGCCGTCGTGGGGTCCATCGAGAAGAAAATGGGCATCAAGGGCTCGGCCACCTGCGTGCTGAACTTCGACAACGCCACCGGCTTCATCGTCGGCGAGGAGAACACCGGCCTGGCACAGATGTTCACCATGATGAACTTCGCCCGCGTCGGCACCGCGCTGCAGGGCCTGGCGCTGGCCGAGCCGGCCTACCAGTCGGCACTCGCCTATGCGAAGGACCGCCTGGCCATGCGCTCGCTGACGGGGCCGAAAAACCCGGACGGCGAAGCCGATCCGCTCATCGTGCATCCCGATGTGCGGCGCATGCTGCTGGTGCAAAAAGCCTTCACCGAAGGCTACCGGGCCTTCCTGTACTGGATGAACCAGCAGGGTGACATCGTCAAGAAGGGCGATGCCGCAGCGGCGAAGGAAGCCGACGACCTGATGGCACTGCTGACGCCGATTGCGAAGGCCTTCGTGACCGAAACCGGTTTCGAGTGCACCAACCTCGCGTTGCAGTGTTTCGGCGGCCACGGCTACATCAAGGAATGGGGCGTGGAGCAGCTGGTGCGCGACAGCCGCATCAGCATGGTCTACGAAGGCACCACCGGCATCCAGGCGCTGGACTTGATCGGCCGCAAGGTGCTGGGCAGCGGCGGCGAGCTGCTGAAGAAATTCACCAAGCAGGTGCACAAGGCCTGCGAGGCCGCCAAGGCCGACCCGGTGCTGGCGCCGTTCGCCGAGGCACTGGCTGCGAAAAACCGCGAATGGGGCGAACTCACCATGCACCTGGGCGGCAAGGCAATGGAAAACCCCGACGAGGTCGGTGCCGGCTCGGTGGATTACCTGATGTTCGGCGGCTATGTGGTGCTGGGGCATGTGTGGTTGTGGATGGCCCGCGTGGCACAGCAGAAGCTCGCGGCCGGTGAGGGCGATGCCGATTTCTACCGTGCCAAGCTGGCCACGGCGCGTTTCTATTTCGAGCGCCTGTTGCCGCGCACCCTGGTGCATGCGGCCGGTGTGCGTGCCGGTGCGGCGGGCGTGATGGACCTGCCGGCCGGGCATTTCGCGTTCTGAGCCGGCGGGCAGGGGGAGGGTTCCAGCCATGCACGAGTACCGCGCGCCACTGCAGGACATGCGCTTCCTGCTCTACGAGGCCTTTGGCATCGAGCACGAATGGCAGCAGCTGGCCGGCATGCAGGAGCTCAACCGCGAGCTGGCCGACGCCCTGCTGGAGGAAGCAGCACGCATGACGGCCGGCCTGGTGGCGCCGTTGAGCCGCCCGGGCGATGAGGCCGGCGTGCGCTTCGAGCAGGGCCGCGTGCTGACCCCGCCGGGATTTCGCGAGGCCTGGCAGGCCTACCGTGCCGGCGGCTGGATCGGCTTCGCCGGTGATCCGGCCTACGGCGGCCAGGGCATGCCGCGCACGCTCGCGCTGCTGGTCGAGGAAATGCTGCACTCGGCCAGCAATGCCTTCTGCATGTACTCCATCCTCACCTCGGGGCTGGCGCTGGCGCTGAAGTCACACGGCAGCGCGGCACTGAAGGCGCGTTTCCTGCCGCTGCTGTACAGCGGCGAGTGTGCCGGCGCGATGTGCCTGACCGAGGCCCATGCCGGCACCGACCTGGGCCTGTTGCGCACGCGCGCGGAGCACGCCGGGCAGGACACCTGGCGGATCACCGGCACCAAGATCTTCATCACCGGTGGCGACCAGGACCTCACCGGCAACATCCTCTACCTGGTGCTGGCCCGCGTGCCGGATGCCCCGGCCGGATCGGCCGGCATCTCGATGTTCCTGGTGCCGAAGTACACGCTGCGTGATGACAACAGCCCCGGCGAGGCCAACGGCGTGAGCTGCGGCAGTGTCGAGCACAAGATGGGCATCCATGCCTCGTCGACCTGCGTGATGCATTTCGAGGGCGCCGAAGGCTGGCTGGTGGGTACGGTGAACGAAGGCCTGAAGGCGATGTTCACCATGATGAACTACGAACGCCTGTCGGTGGGCCTGCAGGGCCTGGGCTGTGCGGAACTGGCCTACCAGAAAGCCGCTGCCTACGCGCGCGAGCGCCTGCAGTCGCGCGCACCGGCCGGTGCGGTGAACCCGCAGGGTGCGGCCGACCCCATCCTGGCGCAGCCGGATGTGCGGCGCATGCTGCTGACACAGCGCGCCTTCATCGAAGCCGGGCGTGCCTTTGCACTCTATACCGGCCTGCAGCTCGACCGCGCCCGCTACGGTGACGAGGCGGGCAAGCCGCGTGCACGGCTGTTGTCGGCACTGCTGACACCGGTGGGCAAGGCCTTCCTCAGTGACCGCGGTTTCGAATGTTGCCTGGAAGCACAGATGGTGTTCGGGGGCCACGGCTACATCCGCGAGTGGGGCATGGAGCAGCTGGTGCGCGATGCGCGCATCGCGCAGATCTATGAAGGCACCAATGGCGTGCAGGCACTGGATCTGGTCAAGCGCCGCGTGCAGGCCAACGGTGGCGAGCACATCGGCTGGGTGCTGGCCGACATCCGCGGGTGTGTCGATGCCCACCGCGATGTGCTGGGCGAGTACGCCGGCCTGCTGGCCGCAGCCGTCGACCGCCTGGAGGCGGTCACGGCGCAGCTGGTGGCGGCCGCGCCGGGCGATGCCAATGCCGGCCCGGCGGCCGCGACCGATTACCTGGCCCAGTTCGGTTATGTGTTGTACGGCTGGATGTGGGCGCGCCTGCTGGTGGCCGCGAGCGCCCACGGTGATGACGAGGCCGGCGGCTACTATGCCTTCCGCCGCCAACTGGCCGAGGTGTATTTCCGTCGCCTGCTGCCGCGCGCCGAGGCCCACGCCCAGGCCGTGGCCAGCGGTGCCGGGCCATTGCTGGCACCCCCGATGGGTGCCTTTTGAGGAGGTCCCATGAGTGAGTGGATTACCCCGCCGCCGGAGCGCCTGTCGGAGGAAGACCGGCGCCGCATCGAGCAGGTCGTGCACAGCGGCTACAACGAAACCGACCGTGCGCCGTTCCGGCCCTGGCGGCTGTTTGTCGTGCTGTGGCTGATCCTGATGGTGTTTGGCTTCGGTAGCTGGGGCCTGGCGCGCTACTACGGGGTGCTGTGAGGCGGCGGCAACCGGGGGGACGGCTGGACAAAAGCGGCCTTTCTGGTACAGTACGCGTCCCGCGCACACCCCCTCCCGGCCGCCAGGCCGCAGGGCTGCGGCATTCGGAGTGTAGCTCAGCTTGGTAGAGCACTACGTTCGGGACGTAGGGGCCGGAGGTTCGAATCCTCTCACTCCGACCAATCACAAAAAAGCCGGACCCAGGTCCGGCTTTTTTTATGGGGCGCTGCCGGCCGGTGCAGTCCGGCACCCCGCCGGCAGCTGCTGCACGGCCTGCCGTGGCGTGATGCGGTACACCGCACCGGCCAGGTCATCGCTGATGAAGATGTGCCCGTCGCCGTCCTCGGTGATGTAGGCCGGCCGGCCGATGACGACGCCCCCCTGTTCGAAGCCCGTCAGGAACGGGCACTCGGTGATGCGCCCGTCCTGCCAGTGCAGTGAGACGACCCGGTAGCCGTCTTTTTGCGCGCGGTTCCAGGAGCCGTGCAGGGCAACCAGTGCGCTGTGTTGGTACACGGAACCGGCCGGCTGGTGGCGCAGGAAGCGGATGCCCAGCGGCGCATTGTGTGCGCGGAAGCCGTGCACGGGCGGCACGGGCGCGATGCCGTCCGGCAGGGCATCGCCGAAATCCGGGTCGGGCACATTGTCGCCGTTGCGGTAGGGCCAGCCGTAATGGCGGCCGGCATCGATGCGGTTCAGCTCGCAGGGCGGGAAATCATCGCCCAGCCAGTCGCGGCCGTTGTCGGTGGCATACAGGGCCCCATCGGCGGGTGACCAGTCGAACCCCACGCTGTTGCGCAGGCCCTGTGCGACCGGCTCGCTGCGGCCACTGGCCGGATCGAAGCGCAGCAGGCTGGCGCGGCGGGCATCGTCCTCCAGGCAGGCATTGCAGCTCGAGCCGATGCTCACATACAGCCCGCCGTCGGGGCCGATGCCGAGGCTGCGCGTGCGGTGGTTGCCATCCGGCGGCAAGGCGAGCAGGTGTTCCGCCGTGCCCGCCGTGGCATCGCGGGCCGGGTCGAAGCGGCTGCGGCTGACGCGGCCGGTTTCGGCGATGTACAGCCAGCCGTCCTGCCAGGCCAGGCCGGAGGGCATGTCCAGCCCGTCGCGCAGCAGCGTGACGGTGGCCGTGGCGGTGGCCGGCTGCTGCAGGCGGCTGATGCGGCCTTGGCGGGTTTGTGCCAGCAGCAGGTCGCCGTTGGGCAGCACCAGCAGATCGCGCGCGCCGCGCAGCCCGCGTGCGGCGAATGCCAGCCCGAAGCCGTCGTGCAGCTGCAGCTGCTGCAGGTGGTCATCGGTCGCGGCCTTGCCGCCCGTGAGGGTCGCGAGCGGTACATTGACCGCACTGCCGGGGCGGCTGGCCAGCCAGGCCAGGCCCAGCACCAGCAGCCCGATTGCTGCCAGCAGCGTGAGGAGCCGGGGGCGAATGAGGGGCATGGCGTGCTCCGGAGCGGTCGGGTACTGCGGGCACAGTACAAAATTCGCGATGCCGCTGCCAGCCGGCCGCATGGTAAGCTGCAGCGCACGAGAACAAGCCGTGTTCATGGATGCCTAGCATGGCATGCGGCAAGGCGCCGCCGTGCAGGGTTCCGGCAAGGATCCGAGCAGATGCTCTTCACCTCACCCGTTTTCCTGTACCTGTTTTTGCCGCTGCTGCTGGTGGCCTACCTGCTGTCACCACGGGTGTTGAAGAATGCCCTGTTGCTACTGGCGAGCCTGCTGTTCTATGCCTGGGGCGAGGCGTTCTACACGCTGGTGATGCTGGGCTCGATCCTGCTGAACTATGCAGCGGGGCTGGTGATTGCCTGCTTCCCGGATGACCGGCGTGGCAGGTGGGCGCTGGGCGTGGCGATTGCTGCCAACCTGCTGTTGCTGGGCAGCTACAAGTACGCCAACTTCCTCGTCGACAACCTCAACGCCGTCCTGGGGCTGGCCGGTGCCGGGCCGCTGGTGCTGGCGCCGGTGCACCTGCCGATCGGCATTTCGTTCTTCACCTTCCAGGCCATGTCCTACCTGGTGGATGTCTGGCGCAAGACGGCCGTGGTGCAGCGCAACCCGCTGAACCTCGCGTTGTACATCGCGCTGTTCCCGCAGCTGATTGCCGGCCCCATCGTGCGCTACCACGATGTCGACCGGCAGATTCGCGAGCGCCGCATCACGCTGCCGGATTTCTTCCTTGGCCTGCGGCGCTTCGTTTTTGGCCTGGCCAAGAAGCTGCTGCTGGCCAACCCGTTGGGGTATGTGGCCGACCAGGTGTTTGCCATCCCGGCGGCTGACCTCACCGCACCGCTCGGCTGGCTGGGCATCGCGGCCTACACGCTGCAGCTGTATTTCGATTTTTCGGCCTATTCCTGCATGGCGATCGGGCTGGGCCGCATGTTCGGTTTCCATTTCCTGGAGAACTTCAATTACCCGTACACCAGCCGCTCGGTGCAGGAGTTCTGGCGCCGCTGGCACATCTCGCTGTCCTCGTGGTTCCGGGATTACCTGTACATCCCGCTGGGGGGCAGCCGCATCAGCCCGGCGCGGACCTACCTGAACCTGGTGATCGTGTTCGTCCTGTGCGGGTTGTGGCACGGGGCGAGCTGGAATTTCGTCGTGTGGGGCCTGTTCCATGGCGTGTTCCTGGTGCTGGAACGGGCCTGGCTGGGCGAACGGCTGCAGCGCCTGTGGCGGCCCTTGCAGCACGCCTATGTGCTGGTGGTGGTGATGGTGGCCTGGGTATTCTTCCGCGCCGACAACCTGCCGTATGCACTGGACTACCTGCAGGCGATGGCCGGCTTCGGGGAGGGCAACAACAGCCGCTACGACGCCGGTTTCTTCCTCGGCCCGGAAACGCTGGCCGTGCTGGTGCTGGGCGCGGTGTTCTCGGCGCCGTTGTGGCTGCGGGTGCAGGAGTGGATTGATCGCCCGCGGCGCGGCCTGGCCGAGGCCGTGGTGCAGTCGGGCAACCTGCTGCTGTTTGCCGGCATGAGTGCCGCCTGCCTGTTGTATGTGGCAGCCGGCAGCTACAACCCCTTCATCTATTTCCGGTTCTGAGGGTGCGTCGATGATCCGGAAACTGCTCTACCTGTGTGCCAGCCTGCTGTGCGTGGCCGCCCTCGCCGGCATTGGCATCGGCACGGTACTGGCGCCCACTACTAGTACCTTCGAGAAGCGTGATCTGGCCCAGCGTCCTGCCTGGCCACAGTTACTGGCTGACTGGCAGGCATTCCCGAAAGCCTTCGAAGCCTGGTGGACCGATGCGATCTGGCGGCGTCAGGAGGCCGTGACCCTGTTCAACCGCCTGCGTGAGGCCGTGGGGATTTCACCGCAGGCCAATGTGCTGCTGGGCAGGGACGGCTGGTTGTTCTTCACCGGTGAGGATGTACTGGACGATTACCGCAACGCGCGCCTGTATACGGATGCTGAGCTCGCGCGCTGGAAAGCCTACCTGCTGTACCGCCATGCCGATGCGCAGGCGCACGGGGCGGTGTATTACCTGGTGGTCCCGCCGAACAAGCACACGGTGTATGCCGAATACCTGCCACGCCATGTGCGCCAGCTTTCCCCGGCGTCGCGGCTGGACCAGATCATCGCGCTGATGGCCGGCACCGGCGTGCGCATCATCGACCTGCGGCCGGCCATGCAGGAAGCAAAACAATACCGGCAGGCCTACCACAAGGGTGATACGCACTGGAACCTGTGGGGTGCCAATTACGCCCAGTACGCCATCCTGTCGCAGCTGCGCGAGGATTTCCCGCAGCTGCAGCCGGTGCTGTACCCGCTGCAGCGTTTCGTGGATGCCGGCGCCGATGCCTTCGTGCAGGCCGGCCTGCCGTATTACAACGGCCTGTATTACATGCTCGGCGTGGCAGGGCAGCGTCATGAACCACAGCCGTTGCTGGTTGGCTTTGACCAGTCGTGTATCCAGCCGGCATCCTTGCCATTGGGTCGGTGGGAAAATGCCAACGCGCGTGTGCGGGAGCGTGTGTTTGTGGCGCGGCAGTGTGCGCAGGGCCATTACCGTGCGCTGTTGTTCCGCGATTCCTTCAGTGAACTGCTGCAGCCGTTTTTCTCAACGACCTTTGCCTACACGGCGTATATCCGCATCCGGCGGCCGGTGGGCCTGCATTTCTGGCAGCATTTCATGCAGGCCGTGCAGCCCGACATCGTGATCGACGAGGTGATTGCACGCCACCTGCGCCACATCCCCGAGGCCGGGGCGGATTACCCGGCGGATTTCCGCGGCCCTAGCGCATGACCGGCATGCTGAAGGCGGTGGTTTCCTGCGGGCCGTCCGGCCAGCGGGCGGTGACGGTTTTCAGCCGCGTGTAGAAGCGCACGCCATCGGGGCCGTGCATGTGCAGCGGGCCGAACAGCGAGCGCTTCCAGCCACCGAAACTGTGGAAGGCCATCGGCACCGGGATCGGCACGTTGATGCCGACCATGCCGGCGGCGACCTCGGCACTGAAGCGGCGGGCAGCCGCGCCGCTGCGGGTGAACAGGCTGGCACCGTTGCCGTATTCGTGGGCATTCACCAGGGCCAGGGCCTCGTCGAGGCTGGCGACCCGCACGATGCACAGCACCGGCCCGAAGATTTCCTCGCGGTAGATGCGCATGGCGGGGGTGACACGGTCGAACAGGCTGCCACCGAGGAAAAAACCGTCACCGGGCAGGATGGCCTCGCGGCCATCGACCACCAGGCTGGCACCTTCGGTGACGCCGCTGCCGATGCACGACAGCACCCGCTCGCGGTGCGCACGGCTGACCAGCGGGCCCATGTCCGGGTTGTCACGGCCGCAGCCGCTGCGCAGGGCGCGGATGCGCGGTGCCAGTGCGGCGACCAGTGCATCGGCGGTGGCATCGCCGACCGCGACCGCCACCGACACGGCCATGCAGCGCTCGCCGGCGGAGCCGAACGCGGCGCCCAGCAGGGCATTGCAGGTGGCCGTGATGTCGGCATCGGGCATCACCACCAGGTGGTTCTTGGCGCTGCCCAGGGCCTGCGCACGCTTGCCCAGTGCCGAGGCGCGCGCATACACCGCCTGTGCCACGGTGCTGGAGCCGACGAAGCTCACGGCTTGCACGCGCGGGTCGTCGATCAGGGCATTCACGGCGGTGGCATCGCCGTGCACCACGTTGAACACGCCGGCCGGCAGGCCGGCCGCCGTGCCCAGTTCTGCCAGGCGTACCGCTGCCGAGGGGGTGCGTTCGGAGGGTTTCAGCACAACGCTGTTGCCGCAGGCCAGTGCCACCGGGATCATCCACAGCGGCACCATGGCCGGGAAGTTGAACGGCGTGATGCCGGCTACCACGCCCAGCGGTGCGTACTGGCTCCAGCTGTCGATGCCGCGGCCGACCTGCATCGAATGCTCGCCCTTGAGCAGCTGCGGGATGCCGCAGGCGAATTCCACCACCTCCAGCCCGCGGGCGATTTCGCCGTCGGCATCGGCGAGGGTCTTGCCGTGCTCCTCGCTGATCAGGCGGGCCAGGGTGCTGCGGTCGGCATCCAGCAGGGCCTGCCAGCGTTGCAGGATGCGGGCGCGTTGCAGCGGTGGCGTGGCCGCCCAGGCCGGGAAGGCTGCCTGCGCGGCATCGACGGCCAGCGCCACCGTATCCGGGCCGGCCAGGCCAACCTGGCGCAGCACCTGGCCGCTGGCGGGATCATGCACATCGGCCAGGCGGGTGTGGCCGTGCCGGGGCTGGCCACCGAAGGCGTGCGGGACAGTGGGGATCATGGCAGTGGTCCGTAGGGTCGACAGGGGGTTGATGATATCCGATCCGGTTGGCCGCCCGGCGTGCTGCGGGCGCGGTCACAGCTCCAGGTAGCGGAACGCCTGGGCATCGATGTCCCAGTACCACAGGATGGCCAGCAGGCAGGCGCTGTACCACAGCACCATCACGGTGTTGGCGACGGCGGCGGGCAGGTAACGCAGCAGGATCGCGTACATGGTCAGGCTCCCAGCAGGCGGCTGAACAGGCGCAGGCCGTCGGCCAGCGTGTCTTCACGGGTGATGGCAAAACCGGCGATCACGAAAGCCATGGTCAGCGCCCAGGCGGCGAGTGACCAGCCGGTGCGTGCGGCGCGGCCCAGGGCCTGGTAGCGCGCCTCGGTGGCGGCATGCCATTGTTGCCACAGCATGATGCCGGCGCCGTGGTACAGGCCCCAGGCCAGGTAGCGCCAGCTCAGTTCGTGCCACAGGCCCAGCACCAGCATCGATGCGAGCGCCGCCAGGGCACCGCTGCGCAGGCGCGACCATACCGGCATGTAGGCGTAATCGCGGCACCACGACGACAGCGAGATGTGCCAGCGTTTCCAGAAATCGCCGATGTTGCGCGCGATGAACGGGTAGTCGAAGTTCTCGATGACGCGAAAGCCGAGCAGGCGCGCCACACCGATGGCGATGTCGGAATACCCCGAGAACTTGAAGTACAGCAGGGCGCCGTATTCCAGGCACAGCAGCCAGGCATGGGCCGTCGGCGAGACGGCTTCGATGCCGCGGATCCAGCGCCCGGCATCGTCCTCGATCAGGCTGCCGGCAATCACCACGATCTTCAGGTAGCCGTACAGGATGCGTTGCAGCCCTTCGGAAAACAGCCCGCTGTCCCAGCGCTGGCGTCGCCAGTCGCGGCGGAAATCCGGGTAGCGGTGGATGGGGCCGACGGCCAGGGTGGGGAAGAACAGGATCCAGGCCAGGAAGGTGCGCCATTCGCCCTGCGTGATGTTGCGCTTGTAGACCTCGAACAGGTAGTGCATCAGGCGCAGCGTGTAGAAGGCAAAGCCCAGCAGCAGGGCCGTGCTGTTTTCGCCCTGCAGTTCGCGGCTGGTGATGCGGTAGGCCACCAGGCTGAGCAGGATGATCCCGGCGCCGGTCATCAGGCGTTTGCCGGAGGCGGCCTGCCGCGTGCCGTGCGCGGTGAACCAGGTGAGGGCAGCCAGCACGGCCAGCACCAGCAGCGAGGCCGGTGCATGCCAGCCCAGCAGCAGCGCGGTGAAACCGGCCAGCCAGGCATCGCGCCAGCGTGCCGGGGTGAGCCAGTAGCCGGCAACGCCGGCCAGTAACCAGAGCAGGGTGCTTGCGGATTCGGCAATCATGATGGACTCAGGGTCTCCCGGATCAGTTGTTTCATGGCGCGGTCCAGCGGGGCACGGCATTCCGGCTGGATGTGCATGTAATCGCAGTAGCATTGGCGCGGCTGGCTTTTGGACAGGCGGGCGCCGCGCACACGGGGAAGGTCACCCAGTTGCTGCAGGACCTTGGCATGCCAGGCCTGGATGTCAGCCCCGAAACGCTTTTCGATGGGCAGTGAGCGCGGTATGTCGAGCAGGATCAGGTGTTTCGTGTGTGCAGAGAGGTCGCGTACGGCCTGCAGGGCCGCCGGATCGATCGCCCCGGGCCGGTAGAACGTCCTGATACGCCGGCTCATGTCATCCAGGGCCTGGAACTGGCTGATGCCGGCGGTGCATTCCACGCGGTTTTCCTGCGTGCGCTGCATGTACTGCCTGAGGCCGGCGTCGCGCTGGCTGCGGTCGCCGGCGTGGGATTGCAGGATCACCTGCCATTCGCGCAGGTAGCGCTGCAGGCGCTTGAACGCTGTGATGCCATCCCCAAACAGGGCCGGCAGCAGCAATTCATTCTGCAGGACCAGCACATCGGGCGGGTTGGCTGCCAGCACGGCACGCAGCTGGAACAGGTAGGTGGGGTCGAAATACACGACGCGCAGCCAGGGGTAGCCATCGAGCCCGTCGATCGGTGCGGCATTGCGCATGAGGGAGTTGCCCATCACGACGATGGCCGGTTTTTGTGTGCTGCGCTGCTGGCGCACATAGTCGCTGATGCGGGGGGCTTGCGTGTCGACGAAAGCCTGCAGGCGTGCCTGCCGCAGGTCTTCACCGGCCAGCCACAGCATGCCAATGCCGCCCAGCCACAGTGCCAGGCTGCACAGCCACACCCGCAGCGGTGGTGCGTCGTGTGTACTCATGGCGTGCGGATCTCCCGGGCCAGTGCCTCGTAGGCCGGCAGCAGGTGGCTGCGGCATTCCACTTTCAGGTGGCGGTAATCGCAGTAGCAGTCATCGGGCTGTGGTTCGCCCAGGCGCAACAGCCGGATGTTCGGCGTGTCGCGGAAGGCGTCCTGCACTGCCTGCCGCCACTGCGCGGCTTCGGCCCCGAAGGCGGCTTCTGCCGATTGCGAGCGCGGCACATCCAGCAGGATCACCTTGGGGATGCGCGCGGCTGCCTGCCGCAGCAGGGCGGCGGCACCGTCGTGAACCGGCGGTTGTTGCCGGTAGCGCGGCTGGTCCGGCGCCATGAAGTCACGCGCATCGTCCCAGTCCGAATAAAACAGGCAGCGCGCCATCGCCTGGCCATCGGCCACTTCCTGCGTGTAGCGCTGCCGGCGTGCTTCGCGGCTTTCCTGCCAGGTCTTGCGCACTTTTTTCCAGTCATGCAGGTCGTTCAGGATGTGTGCCGCGCGGCTGCGGCTGCGCAGGCGTTCGGGCGGCTCCGGCAGCAGCAGGCCGGTGTGCACGATCAGCACCTCGGGCGGGTTCTCCAGCAGCACGGGCCACAGCCGGGCAAACGGTTCGAAATCATCGGAGGGGCGGAAGATGCGCAGCCAGCGCGTCTGCTGCGCATCGGGCAGGGCCTCGAACGGGGTGGCGGCACGCAGCAGCGAATTGCCCAGCGTGACGACGCGCGGTGCCTGGCCGGTGCCGGACAGGTAGGTGCGCAGGCGCTCCTGCTGGTACTGCTGGAATGCCGTGGCGCGCTCACTGCGGTAGCGTTCACCGGTGCCGTGCGTCAGGGCGATCAGGCCGGTGATGAGGGCAAGGACCAGCCCCCACACGGGCAGCGGCGGGATGCGTGTCAGCATGGGTTGCAGTCCTCCTGCCGATCCGTATTCATGAGCCGGCCTGCAGGGCGTGGGTCAGTTGTGCCAGCGCGCGCCACGCGCCATCCATCTGCGGCTGGCAGGCCGGTTCCAGGTGGCGGTAATCGCAGTAGCAGTCATCGGGCAGGGCTTCGCCGAGGCGCCAGACCTGCACATTGGGCAGGTCGGCCAGTTGCGTGCGCACGCCCTGCAGCCAGTGTGCCGTGTCGTCACCAAAGGCCTGCTCCACGGACTGTGAACGCGGGATGTCCAGCAGCACGATGTGCGGGATGCGGGCGGCGGCAGCACGGATGTGCGCTTCGGCTTCGCCGGACAGCGGCGGGGTCATGCGGTAGCGTTGCTGCATCTTGCTGCGGGTCTTTTCCCAGGACGGGCCGGCCGGGCAGGCGGCTTTCGATTGCGCGCGGTTGGCATTGGCGGCCTGGCGCTCGCGCCGTGTGTGTTCGCCGAGCCGCCAGGCTTCCTGCAGCCGTTGCCAGTCGTGCAGGTCATCGAGCAGGTTGCCGTCGTTGCGCTCCGGCATGGCGCGGTAAGCGCCAGGCAGCAGCAATTCGGCATGCACGATGAGCACATCGGGCGGGCGGGACAGCAGGGCCGGCCACAGCCCGGTGAATTGCCCGAAGGCATTGCCCGGTGAATAGATGCGCAGCCAGGGCAGTGGCGGTTCGCCAGGCAGCGCCTCGAACGGGGTGGCCGCCCGCAGCAGCGAGTTGCCGAGGGCGACGGTGTGCGGTGTGCCGTCGACGGCCTGCCGGTAGGCGTGCAGGCGCTGCTGCTGTGACAGCACAAAGGCCTCGCTGCGCTCGCGGCGGTCACGCTCCCCTGCCCAGTGCAGGATGCCCAGCAGGCTGGTGACGGCCAGCAGGCTGAGTGTCCACACCGGCAGCGGGGGCGCGTGCTTCATGCGTTGGCAGTCTCCGCCAGGCGGGTTTCGGCGATCGACAGGGCATCGCCCAGGCAGCCCAGCGACATGATGTCGCGTGCGCTCAGGGTGATGCCGAACTCGCGCTCCAGCGCCTCGACCAGCGCCATGTGCGCCAGCGAGTCCCAGCCGGCGGTGTTGTCCGGGCCGGTTTCGCGCTTGAGCTGGGCGGCCGGCGTGCGCAGCACCTCGCTGGCGATCGCGCTGATGCGGGACCAGTGGTCCTGGCCGCTGCTGGCGTGGGCCTGCGGCTTCAGGGCCGCTTCGATGGCCGCCTGTGCCAGCGGCAGCTGCACCTTGCCGGATGGCCCGCGCGGCAGGCTGTCGAGGATGACGATGTGTTTCGGCACCTGGTACTCGGCCAGCTGTTCGCGGCACCAGGCGATGAGGGCGTTCTCGTCGGCGGGGCTGGCCAGCACCACGCCAGCGATGACGCGTTCGCCCCAGTCGGCATCCGGCAGGCCGACGGTAACGGCTTCCTTCACGGCCGGGTGCTGGTGCAGCACGGCAGTGACGGCCTCGGGAGCAATGTTGCGGCCACCGGAGATGATCAGGTTCTTGATGCGGCCCTCGAGGTGGTAGAAGCCGTCGGCATCGCAGCGTGCCTTGTCGCCGGTTTTCAGCCAGCCGTCGGCGGTGAGTACCTCAGCGGTGGCATCGGGGTTGTTGTGGTAGCCGGTCATCACATGGTCGCCGCGGATCCACAGCTCGCCGGCGTCACCGGGGGCCACATCCTGGCCCTGTGCATCGACGATGCGGCACGCGCAGTCCACCGGCTTGCCGAGGGTGCCGATGCGGCGGGTGGCGTCACCGGGCCCGGCGGCCAGCGAACCGGTGACGGTCTCGGTGAGGCCGTAGTGGTTGGCCAGCGGCACGCCGAAGGTATCCTCGAACTGCTGCCACAGGTGTGCCTCGAGGTGGCCGGCGGTGGAAATCACGCAGCGGAAATCCGCCGTGCGGAAGGCGTCGGTTTCCTGCCGCATCAGGCGCAGGATCATCGACAGCATCACCGGTGCGGCGATGAAGTGCGTGATGCGTTCGCGGTAGAGGCTGTGCAGCAGGGTTTCCAGCGACTGGATGCTGAAGGCCAGCGGGCGGTGCAGGCTGGCATCGGCCCAGGCGGCCGTCAGTGCACCGAACACCGAGCCGTCGGTGTGGTGCAGCGGCAGCACATTGAGCATGCGGCTGTCGGCGCCGATGCCGTACTGGCGGGCGAGGCTGTCGAGGTGGGTGACCAGTGCCAGCCAGTTGATCTCGACCCCTTTCGGCTTCGAGGTGGTGCCGGAGGTGAACAGGATGTAGGCCAGCTCGCGGTCGGCGCGCGGCACCGGCGCATCGAGTGGCGTGGCTGCCTCGAGGATGCCGGGGAAGGTGTCGGGGTTGGCCGCAGCCGGCTTGGCCTTGCCCAGCAGTTTCTTGAACAGCGCGCCCTGCTGTGCCTGCGGGCGGTCGAAGCGCAGCGTGAAGCGGCCGCTGTCGGTGCTGCCTTCCTGCCAGGCGGCAGCGCTGCCGGCGTCGAAACACAGGCCTTCGGGGTGGTGGTCGGCCAGCAGCTGCATGGCCTCGCGCGGTTTGGCCTGCGGGTCGACCATCACCGGCACCAGGCCGGCCCGGAAGCAGGCCAGCAGTGCCAGCAGGAATTCGCGGTCATGGCCCAGTGCCAGCACCACGCGGGCACCGGGCGCGAGTCCGGCGCGCGTGAACACACCGGCCAGGCGGGCACTCTGCTCGCTGGCGGTTTTCCAGTCGAGGCCGTCGGGTGAGACCAGCCAGTCGGGGTTGTGGCGTTGTTGCAGGCGGTTCCAGAAGCGGGCGTTGGCGTTCATGCGGTCATGTCCAGCAGGCGTTGGCGGTCGAGTTTGCCGTGGGCATTGCGCGGCAGGGCCGGCATGACCACGATGCGGTCGGGGGAGTGGGCGCGGCCGAGGCTGCCCTGCACGGCGGCCAGCAGTTCCGGTTCGGCGAGGGTGTGGCCGGGCTGCACCACCACGGCGGCGAGCAGCTGGCGTTGTTCGCGGTCGGCCACCACGGCGGCATCGCTCACGCCGGCAATGGCACGCAGCGCATTCTCGATGCGCAGCGGCGATACGCGTTCGCCGTGGCGGTTCTTCAGCATGTCGTCGCGGCGGCCGCGCAGGTGGATGTGGCCACGGCTATCGCGGCAGGCGATGTCACCGGTGACCAGCCAGCCGGTGTGCGGGCGCAGCTGGCCGTCGGCCAGCCGGTAGCCCTGCATCAGGTGTTCGCTGAACACGCGCAGCTCGCCTTCCTCGCCATCGGGAACGGGTTTGCCGTGTTCGTCGACGACCTGCATCACGGCAGCCACCGGCACGCCGATGCTGTGGTCGCTGTCCTCGCCCAGGGCCGTACCGGCGCAGAAACCGCCGGTCTCGGTGAGGCCGTAGTAGTTCGCCACCGGGCAGCCCAGCCAGCGCTGGGCCTGTTCGCGACTGTGGTCGCTCAGCGGCGTGCCGGTGCAGAGGATCTGCCGCAGGCCGAGTGCCGTGACGGGCCGCTGCTGCTGGGTGTCGGCGAGGCGGTCCAGGCTGGCCGGCACTGTGGTGAGCAAGGTGGCCTCGCGCGCGGCCTCCAGCGTGGCGACCGGCACCAGGCGTTGCAGGGTGCCGGGGACGGCCAGCGTGACGCCACCGGCGAGCGCAGCGGCAGCCGGGTTGCGCAGGCCGCTCATGCTGTGGAAGGACGCGAGCAGCAGCAGCGTGTCGTCGTTGCGCCAGCCGTAGTGGTGGGCCAGCGCCGTGCCGCTGCCGCACAGGCTGCGCTGCGACAGCCGCACGCCTTTCGGCTCGCCGGTGGAGCCGGAGGTGAACAGGATCACGGCGGTGGCATCGGCGCTGGCGGCAACGGCCGGCAGCGGGCCGTCATCGGCAAACGGGCCGACCCAGTCGGCGAAGGCGGTGAGGCTGTTGTCGCTGTCGCCGTCGTCGAGGCGATCAAAGCGCAAGGCCGTGCAGCCGGCCGGCAGCGGCGGGCAGGGTTGCTCCGGGCCCAGCCACAGCAGCGGGGCGGCCAGCGATTGCAGCAGGGCCGCGGTGCGCGCGGCCGGCCAGTCCGGGTCGATGGCGGCCACGGTGAGGCCGGACAACCAGGCGGCCCACACCAGCAGCAGGTATTCGGCATGCGGCTGCGCCTGCGTCACGATCACCTGGCCGGGTTGCAGGCCGTGCGCCGCCAGCGCGCGCCGCAGCGCAGCCACCAGGGCCTGCACATCGGCGCCGGCAAATTCGCTGCCGTCACCGAGGCTGCGGATCATCGCTTTGTCGCTGTAGGCGGGCAGTGCCGCCTGCCACAGTGCGGCGAAATCGGCCGGTGCCGGCGCCGGCCGCTGCGGGAAGCCGTAGTGGTTCTGCAGGCGGAAGACCGAGTCGTGCAGCAGGGCCGGGTGCAACAGCTCGCGCTCGCACAGGCGACGGGCCAGCGCCAGGGTGGCTTCGGCGGACAGGCCCATGGCGTCGGCCAGCGCGCCCACGCGGCGGCCGCTGCGGGCGAGGAACAGCAGGCGCACCTCGGCTTCGTCGAGCGTGTGGCCGATGGTGGCCTGCAGGCGTTCGCGGTAGACCGGGTGGCGGTCGAGCAGGTAGCGCACGCTGCCTTCGCGGGCGTCTTCGTCCAGGCTGACGGTGCCACGGTCGAGGTCGATCGCGAGCAGCGGGTTTTCCAGCAGGCAGGCGTCGGCCGACAGGCCCGGGAAGGCATCGACGGCCAGCGTGCGGCCTTCGTGCTGCTGTGCGGCGATGAGGGCGAGCCCGTTGTAGTGCGTGGTATTGCTGTCGTCGTGCAGGGTGAAATCCGTACCGGCGGCAAACAGCGCCGGTTCGGCCAGCACCCAGCCGCGGCGCGCGGTGCCGGCCAGGCGCCCGTCGAGGAAGCGTTTCCATTCGCGCCCGTGCAGCTGCAGGCAGCCGCGCTCGAACCACGGGTCCGGTTCGCTGTTGCTGAGGTGGATGTGCGGGAAGACCAGTACGCCGTCGCGGTCGGTGACGCGCAGGCATTCGGCCGGGAACATGCCGCTGTCGTAGCGGTGCAGCGAATCCAGCCCGTGCACCACGCGCACGCTGCCGCTGGCCAGCGGCAGCGGCTTGTCGGCATGCGAGAACACGATGTCGAGGTTGGCCGGGCGCCGGCCTTCACCCAGCCAGTGGCGGAAACCGCGGTAGCCCAGCACGTTGCTGTTGCCTTCCCACAGCGCGATCACCTGCTGCTGCGGGAACAACCCGGCCAGCCAGGCTGCGCTGTAGCCGCTGCGGCACCAGGTATCGAGGATGACATCGCCCGGGCGCAGCACCTCGCGCAGCAGCGGCAGCAAGGGGTAGAGCGCCCGCGTGGATTCATTGAAGGGCTGGAAGGCGGCGTAGAGGTCGAAGTTGCCGCGCCGCTGTTTTTCGGCCAGCAGGTGGCCGTAGTCGGCCGCCTGGCCGACGTGCTGGGTGAGCAGGGCCTGGTGGCGCTGGGCGGTGGCTGCAGCGTCCGGCACGGTGTGCGCAAAACAGGCAAACCCTTCCAGGACCGGGGTGGCCGTGTGGCAGGCGGGGCAGTGCAACCAGCCGGTGGTTGTGGCCAGCGGGCCCCGGCAGGCGGGGCAGGCGAGGGCAGACAGGGTGATGGCGTGCACCATCGTCTCCTTGATGTGCAAAACAAGGCACCAATTATTCCCGATAACGGCGGTGCTTTCTAGCGTGCAAACCCCGCGTGCTACCATGGCCGGCGCCGCCACCGGGAGGGATTCCATGCCATATGCCGCCATTACCGGCTGGGGCCATTGCGTGCCGCCGGCCGTGCTGACCAACGACGATCTCGCCACCGTGGTGGATACCTCCGACGCGTGGATCGTCAGCCGCACCGGCATCCGCGAACGCCACATCACCCATGTCAACCTGTCCGAACTGGCGAGCGTCGCCGCGGCCCGTGCGCTGGCCTGTGCCGGTGTGGCCGCGGACCAACTCGATCTCATCATCCTGGCCACGGCCAGCGGCGACGACATCGTGCCGAATACGGCCTCGGCCGTGCAGCAGCGCCTGGGTGCCACGCGGGCGGCGGTGTTCGACCTCAATGCGGCCTGCACCGGTTTCCTGTACGGGTTGAATACCGCCACCGCCTTCATCCGTGCGGGGATGTACCGCAGGGCGCTGGTGATCGGGGCCGACCGCCTGAGCTGGTTCCTCGACTGGTCCGACCGCAATACCTGCGTGCTGTTCGGCGACGGTGCCGGCGCGGTGGTGCTGGAAGCCAGTGACAGCCCGGCCGGCCTGATTGCCGCGCGCATGGGCTGCGACAGCGAGGCCCGCCACATCCTGCAGGTGCACGGTTACGGCACGGCGATGGACCGCTTCGCCGGCGACGGGGTGTTCCCGCTGTCCTTCGACGGGCAGGAAATCTTCAAGCGCGCCATTCGCGGCATGGGTGAGGCAGCGGCCGGCGCGCTCGCGGATGCCGGTGCCACGGCTGCCGATATCGACCTGGTGGTGCCACACCAGGCCAACCTGCGCATCATCCAGTCCCTGGCGAAACACCTGGGGGTGCCGATGGAACGCGTGATGGTGAATGTGGACCGGTACGGCAATACCTCGGCCGCCAGTGTGCCGATTGCCCTGTCCGAAGCGCTGGCCGCAGGGCGCGTGCAACCCGGCAGCCTGCTGCTGTCGGCGGCCTTCGGCGCCGGGCTCACCTGGGCCTCGACCGTGATCCGCTGGGGCGATCGCGTGACACCGTGCGGCAGCAGTGATGCGGCCCTGCCGCCTTGCGACCAGACGGCGCTGGCATTGATTGCCGGGGCGGTGCAGGCCTGCCACGCCAAGCCGCGCCCGGCTTCCTGACGGCGCCGGCGGCGCAAGGGCCCATGTTAAGATGGCGCCGCAAAAACCCGTCCCCGGAGAGAGCCTGCCCATGGCCCAGCGCGGCACACAGCACCACGATGCAAGCGAAGTCACCAGTCTCCGCGACTACACCGAACAGGCCTACCTCAACTACTCGATGTACGTCATCCTCGACCGTGCGCTGCCGCACATCGGCGATGGCCTGAAGCCGGTCCAGCGGCGCATTGTCTATGCGATGTCCGAGCTCGGCCTCAAGGCCGGCAACAAGTACAAGAAATCCGCCCGCACCGTTGGCGACGTGATCGGCAAGTTCCACCCGCACGGCGACAGTGCCGCCTACGAGGCGATGGTGCTGATGGCGCAGCCGTTCTCGTACCGCTACCCGCTGGTCGACGGCCAGGGCAACTGGGGTTCGCCGGACGATCCGAAATCCTTCGCGGCGATGCGTTACACCGAATCGCGGCTGGACCGTTTTGCCGAATTGCTGCTCGCCGAACTCGGCCAGGGCACGGTGGCGTGGGTGCCGAATTTCGACGGCTCGCTGGAAGAGCCCTCCGTGTTGCCGGCACAGGTACCGCATGTGCTGCTGAACGGCACCACCGGCATCGCGGTGGGCATGGCCACCGACATCCCGCCGCACAACCTGCGTGAGGTGGTGGCAGCGGCCATCCACCTGCTCGACAAGCCCTCGGCATCGGCGGCAGAGCTGTGCGTGTTCGTGCAGGGGCCGGATTTTCCCACCGAAGCCGAAATCATCACGCCGCCGCAGGAACTGCTGTCGCTGTACGAAAGCGGCCGTGGCACCCTGAAGATGCGTGCGGTGTACCAGCAGGAAAAAGGCGGCGACATCGTCATCACCGCGCTGCCGTACCAGGCGTCCGGCGCCAAGGTGCTCGAACAGATCGCCCAGCAGATGCAGGCGAAGAAACTGCCGATGGTGGTGGACCTGCGTGACGAATCCGATCACGAGCACCCGACCCGCCTGGTGATCGTGCCGCGTTCCAACCGCATCGATGCCGATGCGCTGATGGCGCACCTGTTTGCTACCACCGAGCTGGAAAAGAGCTACCGCGCCAATTTCAATGTGATCGGACTGGATGGCCGCCCGGCGGTGAAAAACCTGCGCGACATGCTGCGCGAATGGCTGCTGCTCCGTCGCGAGACGGTGCGGCGGCGGCTGCAGTACCGCCTCGACCGCATCCTGCGGCGACTGCACATTCTCGACGGCCTGCTGGCGGCCTTCCTCAACATCGACGAAGTGATTGCCATCATTCGCCGCGAGGATGAACCGAAACCGGTGCTGATGAAGCGCTTTGGCCTGTCCGATGAACAGGCTGAGGCCATCCTTGAGCTGAAGCTGCGCCACCTTGCCCGGCTGGAGGAAATGCAGATCCGGGGCGAACAGGCGGCACTGGCTGACGAGCGTGATGCACTGGAGAAGACGCTCGGATCCGAAGCGCGCCTGACCACCCTGCTGAAAAAGGAACTGAAGGCAGTAGCCGATGCCTACGGTGACGCGCGCCGTTCGCCACTGGTGCAGCGCGCCGAATCGAAGGCCTTCAGCGAGGAAGAACTGCTGGTCAGCGAGCCGGTGACGGTGGTGGTGTCCGAAAAAGGCTGGGTGCGGGCCGCCAAGGGCCATGATGTCGATGCCACGGCACTGGGCTACAAGGCCGGTGACGGCTTCCTGTTTGCCGTGCGCGGCAAGAGCAGCCAGTCACTGGTGCTGCTCGATTCCACCGGCCGCAGCTACGCGCTGCCGGCGCACAACCTGCCCTCGGCACGCGGCCAGGGTGAGCCGCTGACCGGGCGCATCAGCCCGCCCTCCGGGGCGAGTTTCATCGGCGGCATGATGGGCAGTGACGATGAGCGCTATGTGCTGGCCAGCGATGCCGGCTACGGCTTCGTGGTGAAACTTGCCAACCTGCAGGCAAAGAACCGTGCCGGCAAGACCGTGCTGAACCTGCCGGAAGGGGCCTGTGTGCTGCCGCCGGTGGCCGTGCACGACAGTGCGCACTGGCTGGCTGCGGTCAGCAACGAAGGCCGCCTGCTGGTGTTCCCGGTCAGCGAGCTGCCGGAACTCGCACGCGGCAAGGGCAACAAGATCATGGGTATCCCGCCGGCACGGCTGAAGGCACGCGAGGAGTTCCTGCTGGCGCTGGCCGTGGTGAAGCCGGGCGATACCCTGCGGGTGCATGCCGGCAAGCGCCACCTGGCACTGAAGCTGGCTGACCTCGAGCACTACCGCGGTGAGCGTGGACGGCGTGGCAACAAGCTGCCGCGCGGCTTCCAGAAGGTCGATCGGGTGGATGTGCAGGCCTGAGCCGGCTCAGGCTGCCTGCCAGCGCCAGGCCCGCGCCGCGCTGTCCTCACCGGCAATGGCGGTGAGTGCGACCGCCGGGCGCAGGGCCCGCAGGGCCTCGGCGGTGTCGCGTTCCAGCAGGATTTCGTTTTCCTCGCACAGGCTGCCCATGTCGAGCAGTGCCAGGCCCTGTTGCTGCAGGGCCAGCCAGCGGCGATCGGCGGTGGCCATCTCATTGCCCTCGGGCTCACCGAACAGGCTGGCCTGCAGGCGCAGTGCGAGCGCGCCCTCGGCCTTGCGGGCGCGGTTCAGTGGCGGCAGCTCCTGCGCCAGCTGGCAGGCGGCGTCGGCCGCCGCCGCCAGGCTGTCGAACACCAGCAGGAAACCGCCGGCACCCAGCGGCTGGATCGGCACCAGCGCGGCACCGGGCAGGGTTTTCAGCAAGTCCAGGGTATCGACCAGGTGGCGGGCCAGCATGGCCGGGCTGAGGCTGTTGTGCAGGCTGCCGTAGTTGGCGATGGCGATGGCGAGCAGTGCCTGCGGCTGCGGGCTGTCGAGCCAGGCGGGCCATTGCAGGCCGCTCTCCGGTTCCGGCGTGAGGAGTACCGGCGGCTGTTCGCGCAAGACCCGCAGGCCCTGGTAGCACAGGGTGGCGAGTCCGCCCAGGCCGCCGGCCAACAGCAGCAGCGGCAGCCAGGGCAGGTGGCCGGTGGCGGGGTCGGCCAGCAGTTCCAGTTGTGCCAGCGGTTCGCCTTCCAGGGCCAGCGTGCGCTGCAGGTGCAGGGCATCGGGGCGGGCCGTGTCGCCGGCAGCGGCCAGGGGCGCGCCGGACGGGCTGCTGACGCGGATGGCAATCACGGCCTTGCCGTCGGCCAGGCTGTCGAGGGTGCGCTGGATGGCGAGGCGGTCGTTGCCGACCAGCATCGGCTGCAGGGCATCGGCCAGCTGTGCCAGCAGCAGGTCCAGGTGGGTGGTGGCCTGGCGGGTGAGCCGGTGGTGGCTCTGCCACAGCAGCAGCAGGCTGGCCAGCAGCACCACCGCCGCGCAGGCGGCCACCCGCTTCAGGCCCTGCAGGCATTGTTCCCGGGAGAGGTTCACGCGAGGACGGTTTCCACGGCACGGACGGTGTCGGCATTATGCCACAGGCGTTACAATCACAGCCCGCTGCGCACGCCCGTGCGCAGCGGTCCCCGCAGGAGCCCGCCTTGAAGGAAGTATTGCTGATTACCGTTGCCGGTCCCGACCAGCCGGGCATCACGGCGCTGATCACCGGCGTGCTGGCCACGCATGCCATCAGCATCCTCGACATCGGCCAGTCGGTGATCCACGACACCCTGTCGCTGGGCATCCTGGTCGAGGTGCCGGATGCCATCGACGCCTCGCCGATCATGAAGGACATCCTGTTCCGCACCCATGCGCTGGCGTTGTCGGTGCGCTTTTCACCGATCAGCCTGGAAAGCTACGGGCACTGGGTGGCGGCACAGGGCAAGCCGCGCCACATCGTTACCCTGCTGGCGCGCAAGATCACCGCACACCAGCTGTCACGCCTGACCGAGATCGTTACCCGCTACGGGCTCAACATCGACAAGATCAACCGCCTGTCGGGCCGCATCCCGCTGGGCGAGTTGCCGGCCGGCAGCAAGGCCTGCGTGGAGTTCTCGGTGCGCGGCCATGTCGAGGATGCGGCCCCCATGCGGCGCGACTTCCTTGAGCTGGCGAATGAGCTGGATGTCGACATCGCCTACCAGGAGGATTCGGTGTTCCGCCGCCACCGCCGGCTGGTGGTGTTCGACATGGACTCCACCCTGATCGAGGCCGAGGTCATCGACGAGCTCGCGAAGGCGCATGGCGTCGGCGGGCAGGTGGCCGCGATCACCGAGCGAGCGATGCGCGGCGAGCTGGATTTCCGCGAGAGCTTCGCGCAACGCGTGGCCCTGCTGGCCGGCCTGCCGGAAAGCGCACTGGCCGAGGTGGCCGGCCGCATCGCCCTGACGGAAGGCGCCGAGCGCTTGGTCAGTACCGTGCGCCGCCTCGGTTACCGCACGGCCATCCTGTCCGGCGGGTTCACCTTTTTCGGGCGCCGCCTGCAGCAGCAGCTGGGCATCGACTACGTGCATGCCAATGAGCTGGAGATCGTCGATGGCCGCGTGACCGGCCGGGTGGTGGGCGATGTGGTCGATGGCCAGCGCAAGGCACAACTGCTGCAGGAGCTGGCACGCCAGGAGGGCATTGCGCTGGAGCAGGTGATTGCCGTCGGTGACGGTGCCAACGACCTGCCGATGCTGTCGATCGCCGGCCTCGGCATTGCCTTCCGCGCCAAGCCGATCGTGCGGCAGTCGGCCAAGCAGGCCATCTCGACCCTGGGCCTGGACGGCATCCTCTACCTGATGGGCTTCAGTGACCGCGAAACGGCCTGACGTGCTCGCGCAATAAAACAAAAAAGGCAGCGTTGTGCTGCCTTTTTTTGTTGCGGGGAATGGCCGCTCAGGCGATGTCGCTGAACTCGTAGTTCATTTCCGGCTGCGGTGCCTGCAGGTAATTGCCCTGGATGAAGTTGGTGCTGGCCTGCCAGAGGATGGCCAGCATCGAGGCGTTTTCCACGCTGGGGACCACCGCCTTCTTGCGGGCTTCGGCCACCTTCGCCACCAGGTCCTTCAGCGGCTGCGGGTCACCGCTGCCGTCCTGGATGTCGGTGGTGTATTTCGGGCTCAGCTTGACGTAATCGACCGGCAGGTGGCGCAGCACGGTGGCCGGGTCGTTGGCGCCGGAGCCGAAATGCGACAGCGACAGGCAGCAGCCGATGCCCTTCATGCGCTCGGCGAATTCCTTGCCCAGGTTGATATTGCGCGCAAAATCCTCTTCGGGCAGCTGGAAGATCATTGCATTCGGCGGCACATCGCCGGCCTGCATGGCCACTTTCAGCCAGGTGGTCAGGCCGGCGTCTTCCATCGTGAAGGCCGTCAGGTTGACGATCAGGCGCGTGTCCTTGCCCTTGGCGATCTGCTGGCTCAGGTGCTTGATGCCCTCGAGGATGACCCAGCGGTCCAGCTTGCTGGCCAGCTTGGCATTGACCTGGTCCATGAAGGTGCCCGGTGCCTGCAGCTGGTCGTCGTTGTCCAGCAGGCGTACATAGGCTTCGTAGTGGTCACCGGCATCGCCCTTGATGCTGAGCAGCGGCTGGAACAGCAGGCGCATGCGGCCCTGGTCGATGGCTTCCTCGAGATCGACCTTCTCCGGCTCGGTGGTGCTCGCGCCGGCTGCGGCGGCGGTGGCCTTCCGGGTGGTACGCGAGAAGGCATTGGCCCCGTTGCCGACCTTGTCGGCGGATTTCGAGCGCAGCTCCTCCACGGCCTGGCGGCACTGGTCGAGCAGCTCCACCGGGTCGCGCGGGGATTTGGCGTTGAGCACCGTGATGCCGATGCTGATGGTGTACTGCACGGTCTGGTCGCCCATCTCGCAGATGTGCTCGGCCACCTGCGTGCACAGTTCCCCGGCAAATGCCTGGGCCTCATCGCCGTCGCTGTGCGGCAGCATCAGGGCCAGGGTGTTGTCGCCAAAGCGTGACAGGTAATGGCGCTTGTCGGTCCTGGCGCGCACGATGCGGGCGAGGTCGGCCAGGATGGCATCGGCACCGGGCAGGCCGTAGCGGGCGAGCAACTGCTCGAACTGGTCAATGCTGATGAACAGCACATGGTCGACGGTGGTGACATTGGCAGCCTGCACCAGCGCGGCGGACAAATGATCGAGGAAAAACTGGCGGTTGATCAGCCCCGTGACGCTGTCGTTCATGCTCAGGCCGCTGCTGCCGCCGTCCTCGCCCAGCGTGATGCTCATCTGCTTGCAGACTTCACCGTCGTGGGTGGCATTGGACAGGGTCATCGCGACCAGCACTTCCTCGCCGTCGCTGCGGGCGATGCTGATGCCGATTTCGCTGGGGCGGCTGCCCAGGCTTTTCAGCAAGGCCTTGAACTTGTCCTTGTCCTGTTCGGCGATCAGGTCGATGACCGGCAGGCAATCCAGGTCGTCCGGTGAGTCGTGGCCCAGCAGGCGGGCAAAGGCTTCGTTGGCTTGCAGGATCATGCCGTCCGAGAAATACGCCAGGCAGGCCTCGCCGCTGCCGGCGGCGCTGTCCGTCGCCGGGGCGGAGGCCTGGCGACGGGCCAGCCCGAGGCCCTTCAGCAGCAGTTCACGCGGCCGTGCCGGGTCGGCCGTGCCCGCGGCACCGGCTTCCAGGGCGGCCACGGTGGCATCACCGTCGGTGGCCGGTATGCGGGCAATCCACGGCGTGCTGCCCAGCGCCGCACCGATTTTTTCCAGCGGCAGTTCGCCGGCCAGCGGGGTGGCGATGGCCAGCGAAAAGGGGCCGCGTTGCAGGACGAGGTTGATTTCCTCGTCGCGCTCGACGTGCTCGACGGCGACAGCGTGGCCGGCCTCGCGGAAGGTATCTGCCAATGCGCTGGCTTCCGCGTCGGAGCCGCCGATGACCAGCAATTTCAGGGATTCAACTGCCATGCCCGTGCCTAATACAATGAAAAATAATGGATTTTTATTATTTTCTGCCGAGAGCCGGCAATTTTACAGGGATTTCCACAAAGAGTCGAAGCCTTGCAGGGCGAGTGGCTCGGCACCCTTGGCCGTATCGGCCGGGGCCTGTGACGGGCTGCCGCCGATGGTGTCGAAGGCAAACCGGCACCAGGCGCCGGTCCCGTCGAGCTTGCGTGACAGGCGTACCTGCTGCACATCGCCCTTTTGCTGCAGCACCACCTTCTGGCGGGTGCGGAAGCCCACGCGCGGCGTCAGCAGGCTGGCCGGCATGCCCACGGCATCCACCTCGGGCAGCAGCAGCACGCGCAGGAAATCGCCGGCCTCGCCCACCTTGCGTACGGCGCGACCGCCCCAGGGCTGGGCCACGGCGCTGAGGATCTCGATGCCGAACTGGGTGACCTCGTCGCCCGGCTTGACCCAGCGGATGGCGGCCACGGCCCAGTGGTCATCGGCACTGGCACGCACGCCCACCACCTCACCGGCCTTCAGCAGGGCCGGCGGTTCACCCTGCCAGTTGAGGCCGTAGCCGCCGGGGCTGGTGTTGAAGGTTTCCAGCCGTGCCACCTGGAAGCGTTCACCGGCTTCGCTGGCCCGTGCCTGTTGCGCATGCTGGCTGACTTGCTGGTCGAGGGTTTTCAGCTTGCTGGCGGCGTCGCCGGAAAACTGCATCTTGAACGGGCTGTCCCACAGGTCCGAACCGGCCTTCGGGCCGCTGCCTGCCTTGTTGCGCAGGAACGGGTTCTTTTCCGTGTCGTCGAGCAGGCCGGCGGCCGCACGGGCCGTGCCCATCAGGTCCTCGAAACTCTGGCCGTCGGACAGGTAATGGTGCACGGCCGACAGGCCGAAGCAGATATCCAGCTGCTGCTGGTCATCGGTGCGCGTGAAGTTGCGCTCGGCCAGCTCACCCCAGGCGGTGGCCAGGTGCTGCAGCAGGTTGTCGGCAATGTCGACGCCATTGACATGCACGGCTTCGACGGTGTCGTCGGCCACGGCAGCCTTCAGCTGGGCGACCAGGGCCTGCGTATCAATACCGTATTGCGCCGGGTGCCTGCTGGTATCGGCAAACTGGCGGTACAGCGGCGCGGCATCGGCCGCCGGCTGCACGACCAGGCCTTCGAAGCCTGCCGTGCAGGGGATCAGGCGTGCCACGCGGCACCACTCGCCGAGTGCCTGCGCGACATGGCGCAGGTCGTGCTGGCGCAGCTGGTTGACGCGGGCGCTGCCCAGCAGCAGGGCGCGCAGGTAGGCCTGGCGGATCGTCAGCGGCTCCGGTGACGGCACCAGCGGGTCGGCAATGGCGGTATCCACCACGCCTTCCTGGATGGCGAACAGGTGCAGTTGGTGCAGCGAATGCCACAAGCCGTGCGGTGCCGGCTGGAACAGCAGGAAGCTGCGCAGCAGTACCTGCGAGAAATCGGTGATGGCGCGGTGCAGGGCATCGCCGATGCCGTGCCCTTGCCGGCGAAAGCTGAGCTTCAGGCTGTGGGCCTGGCTGACGGTGATGGTGTAGCCGATGGCCAGTTCGTTTTGCAGCACCTGCGCCAGCTGCGCCACATTGCGCGCCCGCGGTGGCAGCACGATCGGCTGGTTCATGTAGTGCTTGGCCAGCCCGCGCACGGCGTGGTAGATGTGGCTGCGCAACAGCTCCAGCAGCTCCAGCCGTACCTCCGGCGACAGGGGCAGGCGGTTCAGCTCGGTGATGGCCTGGTGCAGCAGGCGCGAGGTTTCGCCGAGGTTGGCCACCGGCAGGTGGTGGGCCCAGGCACTGAACGATGCCGGGTCGGGCTTGCAGAAGCTGAGGGCGGCCAGGTCCTGCTTGGGGATTTTCAGGGTGATGCTGGATGAGGTGTCCATGATCTGTCGGTTCCCGGTCCGGCTGGCGGACGTGGCGGTGAAAACGCGGCTAAGCCTTTGTTTCACGGGCACAATGATTGTGCAAATCTAGCACACTTCGGTGACGGCTGTGCTGCGGCGGCGCCGGTGTGGCCGCGCGGCTGTCAGGCGTGGCGGCCGAGGGTCTGGCCCATCCGCACCGGCTGGCCTGCAGCCAGTGCCGCATCCCACTGCACGGCATCCGGCCCGAACAGCACGATCGCGGTGGAGCCGAGGTAGAAGCGGCCCATCTCGCCGCCGCGCGGGATGGCCGGTGGTGCCTGCCCCGGGGTGCTGCGGAAGTGGGTCACGGCCATGGCACGGTGCGGCGGCGTCACCGGGCCGTTCCAGGTGACCTCGATGCCGGCAACGATCATGGCGCCCACCAGCACCAGCGCCATCTTGCCGGCCGGGGTTTCGAAGATGCAAACCAGCCGTTCATTGCGGGCAAACAGGTTCGGCACGCGTTGTGCGGTGGCGTCATTGACCGAGAACAGGCGCCCGGGGATGTAGACGGTGCGCAGCAGGGTGCCCGCCAAGGGCATGTGCACGCGGTGGTAATCCTTCGGGGACAGGTAAACCGTGGCGAACTGGCCATTGTGGAAGGCTTTCGCCAGTACCGGGTCGCCACCGAGCAGGCGTTCCAGTGTGTAGTGCTCGCCCTTGGCCTGCAGCAGCTGGTTGCCGTCGATGCGGCCGATCTGGCTGAGGGTGCCGTCGGCCGGGCACAGCACTGCGGCAGGGTCGGCATCCAGCGCACGCGCCCCAGCCCGCAGCGGGCGCGTGAAGAAGGCGTTGAAGTGCGGGTAGGCGGTGGGGTCCGGCTGCAGGGCATCGCCCATGTCGACCTTGAAACGCCAGGCAAACACGCGGATCAGCGCGTTCTTCAGTGGCGGCCACTCGTTGCGCGCCAGCCAGCCCACCAGGCGTGACAGCAGGTGGTGCGGCAGCAGGTACTGCAGGGTGACGAACAGGGCGTCGAAGGCGGCTTTCACGGTTTTTCCCCGGTGTGGATGGGTGTGTCGTCGCGGTTGCCCCATTCGCCCCAGGACCCGTCGTAGGCGACGATGTCGAGGCCGAGCAGGAAACCGGCCAGCCAGGTCAGGCCGGAACGGTGGTGGGTCTGGCAGTGGGTGACGATGCGGCGGCCCTCGCGCAGGCCGCGGCTGTCCAGCAGCCCGCGCAGGTGTGCCGGCGGCAGCAGGCGCAGGTCGCGCGAGCGGTCCATCAGGTCGGTCCATTCGAGGTGCAGCGCACCGGGGATGTGGCCGCCGCGGCGCGAGAAGGCTTTTTCGCCCGTGTATTCGGCGTGCGAGCGGGCATCCCAGACCAGCAGCTGCGGGTCGTGCAGCGTGCGCAACAGGGTATCGGTGTCGATGCGGTAATCCTGGCCGATGCGGGCCTGGTACTGGCTGGGCTGCGGCGTGGCGTCACCGCGGGCCTGCGGCAGGCCGGCGGCAGCCCACGCGATGCTGCCGCCATCGAGGCAGGACCAGCGGGTATGGCCGATGACCGCCAGGGTCCACAGCAGGCGCCCGGCCCAGCCGCTGCCTTCGTCGTCGTAGGCCACGACATGGGTATCCGGCGTGAGCCCGATGGCGGAGAACAGTGCGCTGAGGGTGGCTGCGTCCGGCAGGCGGCCCGGTGCCGGCGGCTGGCCGTGCTGCAGCGCTTTCGGCGTGAGGTGCACGGCGCCGGGGATGTGGGCCTGGCGGAAGGCTTCATCGCTGACCACGCCCACCACCAGGATGCCGGGTTGGCCGAGTACGGCCTGCAGCGCAGCGGGTTCGATCAGGCGGGGCAGCAGCGGGGCAGTCATGGGCGGCGGGTTCCGGGGCAGGGACGCCATTCTAGAAGAAAGCCGCCGTGGCTGTCAGTGGCCGGGTGCGGGGTCCTGGCCGAGGCCGGCCAGCAACTGCCGGTAGCTGGCCAGCCGTTCCGGGGTGATGTCGCCGCGCGCACCGGCGGCGAGGATGGCGCAGTCCGGCTCCACGGTGTGGCTGCAGTCGCGGAAGCGGCATTGGCCGAGGTAGGGGCGGAACTCGATGAAGCCGGCCAGTAGCTGGCGGGCATCGATGTGCCCCAGCCCGAACTCGCGGATGCCGGGGGAATCGATCAGGCTGCCACCGCCGGGCAGGTGGAACAACTCGGCCATGCTGGTGGTGTGACGGCCCTTGCCGGCGGCATCGGACAGCGCGCCCACGCGGGCCGCCGTACTGCCGAGCAGGGCGTTGACCAGCGAGGATTTGCCGACCCCCGACTGCCCGGTGATGATGGCCGTGTGGCCGCACAGGGCCTCGCGCAGTGCATCCAGGCCGTGGCCGTCGTGGCTGCAGGTGGCGAGCGTGGCATAGCCGAGCGTACGGTAGCGCTGCAGCAGGTGTGCGACCGCATCGTCCGGCCCGGCCAGCAGGTCGGCCTTGTTCAGCAGCAGCAGCGGCGTGATGCCGGCGGTTTCAGCCACCACCAGGTAACGGTCGATGAGGTTGGCGAAGGGCTGCGGCTGCGGGGCGATCACGATCACCATGCGGTCGATGTTGGCAGCCATCGCACGCAGGATGCCGCGGCTGTCGGGCCGTTCCAGCACGCTGGTGCGCGGCAGGTCAGCCGTGACCACGCCCTGCTGCGCGCCGGGGCGCCAGGTCACGCGGTCACCGGCCACGAGGTGTGCGAGGTGGGTGCGCAGGTGGCAACGCTGGCGCAGGCCGGTGTGCGAACCGTCACTGCCCTCGACGATGACCTGTGCACCGAAGCGCGCCACCACCACCCCGTGCTGTTCATCACCGAGCTCGCTGCCGGCCAGTGCACTGTCGTGGCGGTGCTCGCCGGCGGCGGCACGGCGGGCGCGCTCGTGCTGCTGCTGCACGCGCGAGCGTTGGCGGTCACTGATGCGGCGCTTGCTCATGGGGCCACAGGGGCTCTGCTACAATGCCGCGCACACTGGTTCCGGATGGCATGTCCCCGCATGAAAAATGAGCTCAACCTGATCTGGATTGACCTGGAAATGACCGGGCTCGATACCGAGCGCGATGTCATCATCGAAATCGCCACCATTGTAACGGATGCCCAGCTCAATACCCTGGCCGAAGGGCCGGTGCTGGCCGTGCACCAAAGCGATGCGGTGCTCGCCGGCATGGACGAGTGGAATACGCGCCAGCACGGGCAGTCCGGGCTGACCGAGCGCGTGCGCAAGAGCACCACCAGCCTCCGCGAGGCCGAGCGCCTGACCCTGGCCTTCCTGCAGGACCATGTCGATCCGCGCAAGTCGCCGATGTGCGGCAACAGCATCTGCCAGGATCGCCGTTTCCTGGCCCGGCAGATGCCGGAGCTGGAAGCGTATTTCCATTACCGCAACCTCGATGTGTCGACCCTCAAGGAGTTGGTGCGCCGCTGGCAACCGGGTCTGCTGCAGGGGTTCAGCAAGAGTGCCACCCACCTCGCGCTGGACGACATCCGCGAGTCGATTGCTGAACTGAAGTACTACCGCCAGCATTTCATCCGCGAGACCGCCTGAGCCGGCGACGGCCGGGCGGCCAACAAAAAAGCCGGGCATTGCCCGGCTTTTTTGTTGCTTGCAGTCATCAGAACGCGACGCCGACGGTGAGGTTGTAGCCGTAGACGGTGCCGTCCTCGCTGCCGATGCGTGACGGCTGCACGATGCCCTCGATGACCGAATGCTCGACGGTGGCCACATCCGACAGGTACTCGGCGAAGGCATTCAGGCCGACGCTTACGGCGCCGAAGTCCCAGGCCAGGCCGACCCGCGCGATGGCGCGGCCGATCACGTCACGGTCGCTGTCGGAAACGGTGTGCACGCCGAACAGGTTCTGCACGGCATCGAGGTCGGTCTTGGCCTGCAGCGCATCGGCACGCAGGGTGCCGGTGAGCGTCAGGCGTTCGGTCAGGTTCAGCACATGATCCAGTCCCACGCCCACGCCAAAATAGGTGGTATCCAGCTCGTCACCCAGCGAAATGCCGACATCCGGGCTGCCGTAGAAGCTGTGTTCCTGCGTCAGGCGCGCCAGGCTCACGCTGCCGTACAGCGACAGGGTCTGCAGGTCACTGCTGTAGACCGGTTTGCCGGCCATCACATCCAGGCCCTGGTAGTCGATCTCGGTCTTGAAGCCCATGAGCAGGTTGCCAGCGCAGCTGCCGTCGGAGACCGCGCTGCTGCCATCGACCGGTTTCATGCCCAGGCAGCCGGAGGGTGAGGGCGTGTTCTCGTGGTCTTCGCCGCTGGCGCCATACAGGCGCAGCTTGACGGACCAGTCCTCGCCGGCGGCAAAGCCCAGCGTGACGGCGCCGCCGCTATCATCGGCTTCACCCGGCGCCTTGCCGTACGGGGCACCGAGCGCGGTAAAGGTGCCTCCGGTGTCCTCGAAGTCGAAGTAGTACTGGCCGAGCTCGATGTCGACGGTGGTCCGGTCGTCGGCCGCCAGGCTGGTGGTACTGAAGGTCGTGCCTGCGGCGAGCAGGCTGGCGAGCAAGAGTTTGCTGGTTTTCATCCTGAATTCCCCCTTGGTGGTATTGGGTAGCCCGGAGGCTGTCCGCAGCATACTACGCCTGCCGTGCCAGCGCCCAGGCCACGTGTTCGCGCACCAGGGCCGAGGGGTGTGTGGCGCGGGCCTGCAGGGCCGCAGCCACGGCCGGGTTGCGTGGGGCATTGCCCAGTGCCACGGCCAGGTTGCGCAGCCAGCCTTCGTAGCCGCTGCGGCGGATGGCCGAGCCTGCGGTGCGGGCAAGGAAGGTGGCCTCGTCCCAGCCGAACAGCGTCACCAGGCTGGCCGTGTCCAGGCCGTGGCGGGGCTGGAAATCCTCTTCGCCGGTGAGTTGCGCAAACTTGTTCCAGGGGCACGCGGCGAGGCAATCGTCGCAGCCGAAGATGCGGTTGCCGATGGCCGGGCGCAGCGTCTCCGGGATGGATCCCTTGTGTTCGATGGTGAGGTAGCTGATGCAGCGCCGTGCATCCAGCTGCCAGGGGGCCACGAAAGCCTGGGTGGGGCAGGTATCGAGGCAGGCGGTGCAGCTGCCGCAGTGTTGCGTGGCAAAGGGTGCATCGACCGGCAGCGGCAGGGTGGTGAGGATCTCGCCGAGCAGGAACCAGCAGCCGGCATCCGGGTGGATCAGCGCGGTATGCTTGCCGATCCAGCCCAGCCCGGCGCGCTCGGCGGCCGCGCGCTCCAGTACCGGCGCGCTGTCGACACAGGCGCGTACGCCGGCCTGCGGGCATTCCGCCTGGATGCGTTGTGCCAGCCGCGCCAGCCGCTTGCGCATCAGGTGGTGGTAGTCACGCCCCAGCGCATAGCGGGCGATGTAGGCACGCTCGCCGTCCTGCACGATGTCCAGTGGGGATTCGTGGCTGCTGAGGTAATCCAGGCGCACGGCAATCACCCGCTGTACGCCGGGCAGCAGCCCGGCGGGGTCGCAGCGCAGTGCGGCGTGCTGCTGCATCCAGGCCATGTCGCCGTGGTGGCCGGCGGCCAGCCAGCGCTGCAGGTGGCGGGCGTGCTCACCGGGATCGGCCGATGCGATGCCGCAGGCCTGGAAGCCGGCCTGCCGTGCCCAGTCCTTGATGCGGGAGGCCAGGGCCTGCAGGGATGTGCCGTCGCTCATGCCGGTGGACCGCCTTGTGGGGTGCAGGAGTGTGCGGGATGCGTGCGTATAATGCCGGCAGTGTACTGCAGCGCGGGAACCCGACCATGCCAGCCGCCGTGATGATGCGCCACCTGTATACCGCCGCCGGCTGTCGCGCCCTCGATGCGGCTGCCGTGGCGGCCGGCATCCCGGCCACCACCCTGATGGCCCGCGCCGGGCGCGCGGCGTTCCGCGAGTTGCTGGCTGCCTGGCCTGAACCTGCGCACGTGACGGTGCTGTGCGGTACCGGCAACAACGGCGGCGACGGCTATGTGGTGGCGCAGCTGGCCCACGAGCGCGGCCTGCAAACCACGCTGTTCCAGGTCGGCGACCACGCCGCGCTGCGAGGTGAGGCGGCCGCCGCCCACGATGCAGCACGGGCCGCCGGCGTGCGCATGCTGCCCTTCGGGCGCATCCCGCTGCCGAAGCGTGGCGTGATCGTCGATGCCCTGCTCGGTACCGGGCTCACGGGGCCGGTGCGTGCCGGGGCACGCCGTGCCATCGCGGCCATCAATGACAGTGGCCTGCCGGTGCTGGCGCTGGATGTGCCCTCCGGCCTGTGCGCCGACAGCGGCCACGTGCTGGGCGAGGCCGTGGTGGCGGACCTCACGGTGACGTTCATCGCGGCCAAGCGCGGCCTGCTGACCGGTGCCGCACCCAACCATGTGGGCGCGCTGGTGCTGGACGATCTCGACCTGCCGGCCGAGCCTTACCGTGCCGTTGCCCCGGCAGCGCAATGCCTGGACCTCGACCACCTGCTGCGGTGCCTGCCGCCGCGTGCCGCGAGTGCACACAAGGGCCAGTTCGGCCATGTGCTGGTGATCGGCGGCGAGGCCGGCATGCCCGGTGCCGTGCTGCTGGCGGCCGAGGCTGCGGCACGCTGCGGTGCCGGCCTGGTGTCGGTGGCGACCCGGCCTGAGCATGTCACGGCGGTGGTGGCGCGCTGCCCGTCGGTGATGGTGCACGGCGTGGTGTCCGGACAGGAGCTCGAACCGCTGCTGGAAAAACCCACGGTGCTGGTGGTCGGCCCCGGCCTGGGCTGCGGCCCCTGGGGCGAGCAGCTGCTGCAGAAAGCGGCAGCCTGCGGCAAACCGATGGTGCTGGATGCCGATGCACTCAACATCCTCGCGCAGGGCCGCCTGCTGGCGGGCGTGCAGCGTCCCGACTGGGTGCTCACCCCGCACCCCGGTGAGGCTGCGCGCCTGCTGGGTTGCAGCACCGCACGGGTGCAGGCCGGCCGCTTCGGGGCCGTGACGGCCCTGCGGCAGCGTTTCGGTGGCGCGGTGATCCTCAAGGGCGCGGGCAGCCTGGTGGCCGATGGCGGCGGGTTGCCGGCGGTGTGCCCCTACGGCAACCCCGGCATGGCCACCGGCGGCATGGGCGATGTGCTGTCGGGCGTGCTCGGTGCGCTGCTGGCCCAGGGCCTGCCGGTGGGACTGGCAGCCCGGCTGGGCGTGTGCGTGCATGCCGCTGCGGCCGACATCGCCGCTGCCGCAGGCGAGTGTGGCCTGCTGCCGATGGACCTGCTGCCGGAATTGCGCACCCTGCTCAACGGCGGGCACGGTGCATGAGCGGGTCGCCGTTCGGCCGCACCTGCGACGAAGCCGGCCTGGTGGCCGTGGCCACGGCGCTGGCGCCGTGCCTGCAGCCGGGCACGGTGCTGTTCCTGCGCGGTGAGCTCGGCGCCGGCAAGACCACCTTCGTGCGGGCCCTGCTGCGGGCGCTGGGGTGGGATGGGCCGGTGAAAAGTCCCACCTATACCCTGGTCGAGTCCTACCCGCTGGCGGCCTTCCCGCTGCACCATTTCGACCTCTACCGCCTGGCCGACCCGGACGAGCTCACCCTGGTGGGCATCCGTGACTACTGTGACGGCCGCGCCGTGCTGGCCGTGGAGTGGCCCGACAAGGGGGGCGGCCGGCTGCCCTCGCCCGACCTCACGCTGGTGCTGGACGGGCAGGGCGATGAACGCCGGCTGCGGCTGGAGGCACACAGCGCGTGCGGGGCGCTGGCCGTGCAGGGGCTGGCCGAAAGCGGCGACGCAGGCGGCAAGGCAGGCTAAACTGCTGCACATGGGCTACCCGATGATCACTCCCGTTTTCTGCCGGCAGGCCGTGCAGCGCCTGCTGTGGCTGCTGTTGTGGCTGGCCGCACCGCTGGTGGCCCAGGCCGCCGACATCAATGCCGTGCGCCTGTGGCGCGCCCCGGACAACACCCGCCTCGTGTTCGACCTCTCCGGCCCGGTCGAGCACCGCGTGTTCCCGCTGAAACCCGACGCCGCCAACGGTGACCGCCTGGTGGTGGACATCAGTGGTGTGACCCTGAAAGCCGACCTTGGCGACCTCGAACTGAAAGGCACCCCGATCAAGGGTGTGCGCAGTGCCGTGCAGCCCAACGGCGATTTGCGCGTGGTGTTCGACCTCGCGGCAGCCGTGCGGCCGCGCAGTTTCATCCTGAAGCCGAACGAGACCTACGGTGACCGCCTGGTGCTGGACCTGTTCGACAACACCGTACCCGCCAGCACGCCGGTCAAGACGGTCGAAGACAGCGGCAACCAGCAGCAGCGCGACATCGTCATCGCGATCGATGCCGGCCACGGTGGCGAGGATCCCGGTGCCATCGGGCCGAAGCGCGTGCGTGAAAAGGATGTGGTGCTGGCGATTGCGAAGGAGCTCGAGGCGCTGTTCCGCACCGAGAAAGGTTACCGTGCGGTGCTGGTGCGCAAGGGCGACTACTACATCCCGCTGGAACGCCGGCGCGACATCGCACGCGAGCATCGCGCCGATTTCTTCGTGTCGATCCACGCCGACGCCTTCACCAAACCCTCGGCACGCGGCAGCTCGGTGTTCGCGGTATCCGACCGCGGCGCCACCAGCACCATGGGTCGCTTCCTCGCCGAGAAGGAAAACGCGGCTGATCTCGTAGGTGGCGTCAGCCTGGCCGAAATGGACCACCAGCTGCGGCAGGTGATGCTGGACTTGTCGATGACGCACACGCTGCGCTCCAGCCTCGATGCCGGTTCGATGGTATTGAAGCGCATGGGGCACATCTCCACCCTGCACAGCCACAAGGTGGAACAGGCCGGCTTCGCCGTGCTGAAAAACCCCGACATCCCGTCGCTGCTGGTCGAAACCGGTTTCATCTCCAACCCCGAAGAAGCCCGCCTGCTCAGCTCGACCGGTTACCGCAAGAAGATGGCGAAGGCGATCTTCGACGGCGTCAACGAGCACTTCCACCGCAGCCCGCCCGACGGCACCTACATTGCCTGGAAGCAAAAAGGCGGCAAGCAGGCGGCCTACACCATCCAGCCCGGCGACACCCTGTCGGAGATCGCGCGCCGCCACGCCGTCAGCCTGCCCGACCTGCAGCGTGCCAACGGCCTCGATGGCGACACCATCCGCGTCGGCCAGCTGCTCGTCATCCCGGCCTCCTGACCCATGGCCACCCCGCCTGCCGGCGCACGCCGCCGCATCCTGACGCTGCCCGCACAACTGGCCAACCAGATTGCCGCCGGTGAGGTGGTCGAACGGCCGGCCTCGGTGGTCAAGGAGCTGCTGGAGAACAGCCTGGATGCCGGTGCCAGCCGCATCCTCATCGATGTCGAGCAGGGCGGCCTGCGCCTGATCCGCATCCGTGACGACGGCTGGGGCATCGAGGCCGACGACCTGCCGCTGGTCCTGCAGCGCCATGCCACCAGCAAGATTGCCTCGCTCGACGAGCTCGAATGCGTCGGCACCCTCGGCTTCCGCGGCGAGGCCCTGGCCAGCATCAGCTCGGTATCGCGGCTCACGCTCACCACCGCGACTGGCAGCGCGCAGGGCTGGCAGGTCACCGGCGAAGGGCGTGATACGGCCGTGCAGGTCACCCCGGCGGCCCACCCGGTGGGCACCACCATCGAAGTCTGCGACCTGTTCTTCAATACGCCGGCGCGGCGCAAGTTCCTCAAGACCGAGCGCACCGAGTTCGGCCACATCGAGGAAGTGGTCAAGCGCATGGCGCTGGGCCGCTTCGATGTCGGCTTCACGCTGCGCCACAACGACCGCGCCGTGCTGGAACTGAAAGCTGCCACCACGCAGGCCGAGCGCGAACGCCGCGTGGCAGCGATCCTCGGTACGGAGTTCATGGCGCATGCACTGGCGATCGGGGTGGAGGGCGCCGGCCTCACGCTGGACGGGTGGGTGGCGCAGCCCACCTGGTCGCGCAGCCAGGCCGACATGCAGTATTTCTTCGTCAACGGCCGTGTGATCCGCGATCGCCTCATCGCACATGCCGTGCGCCAGGCCTTCCAGGATGTGCTCTACCACGGCCGTCACCCGGCTTTCGTGTTGTACCTGGGGGTCGACCCGGCTGCGGTCGATGTCAATGTGCACCCGACCAAGCACGAGGTGCGCTTCCGCGACAGCCGGCTGGTGCATGACTTTTTATTCCGCTCCCTGCACCGTGCGCTGGCCGATACCCGGCCCGACGATGTGCTGGCGCGCAAGCCTGAATCACCGCCATCATCGGCAGCCCCTGCGTCGGCCTACCAGCAGGGCAGTTTTGGTTTGCAGGCGCGACCCGGCGAATCACAAATCGGCGACCAGCGCAGTTTTTACGACAGCCTGCGCAACAGCCCCGCGCCGTCACTGGCGCCGCAGCACACCGCTGCCGGTGAGGTGCCGCCGCTGGGGTATGCACTCGCGCAGCTGAAGGGCATTTACATCCTGGCCGAAAATGCCGAAGGCCTGGTGCTGGTGGACATGCACGCCGCGCACGAACGCATCACCTACGAGCGCATGAAAACCGCGCATGAAGAAGGCGGCATCCGCTCGCAGCCCCTGCTGGTGCCGTTGACACTGGCGGTGAGCCAGCGCGAGGCCGATTGCGCCGAACGGCATGCCGCACATTTTGCCGACCTCGGGTTCGAGGTCACCCGCGCCGGCACCGAAGCGCTGCTGATCCGGCAAGTGCCGATTGCACTCGCCGATGCCGATATCCCCGCGCTGGTGCGTGATGTGCTGGCCGACCTCATCGAATACGGCAGCAGTGACCGCATCCGCGCGCACGGGAACGAGATTTTAAGCACCATGGCCTGCCACGGCGCGGTGCGTGCCAACCGCCGCCTCACGATTCCCGAAATGAATGCGCTGTTGCGCGACATGGAGGCTACCGAACGCAGCGGCCAGTGCAATCACGGAAGGCCGACCTGGACGCAGTTAAGGCTGGAGGAGCTGGACAGGTTGTTTTTGAGGGGGCGGTAGGCCTGGTGCACGGCTACCCTGCGCTCCCTGGGCGGACCGCATGACGGTCGTACCGACGGGACGGGACCGTGGGCTTGCCATGCTGCGGCGCGCTGCGTCCGCGGCAAAACATCCGTGCTAGGCTTCCCGCACTGCCACAGCATGCCTGCACCATGACCGACTCCCTTCCCACAGCCATCTTCCTGATGGGCCCCACGGCCTCGGGCAAGACCGATCTCGCCGTCGCACTCTGCGAGCGACTGCCCTGCGACATCATCAGTGTCGATTCGGCGCTGGTGTACCGCGGCATGGACATCGGTACGGCAAAGCCTGATGCGGCGACGCTGGCGAGGGCGCCGCACCGGCTGATTGATATCCGCGATCCGTCACAGGCCTATTCGGCGGCCGATTTCCGCCGCGACGCGCTCAGTGCGATGGCAGCCATCACGGCAGCCGGGCGCATCCCGCTGCTGGTCGGTGGCACCATGCTGTACTTCAAGGCCTTGCTGGAGGGTCTCGCCGACCTGCCGCCGGCGGATGCGGCCATCCGGGCGCGGCTGGAGGCGGAGGCTGCCGCGCAGGGCTGGCCGGCGCTGCATGCGCGGCTGGCGGCGGTGGACCCGGTCACGGCGGCGCGCCTGCACCCCAACCATTCACAGCGTATCCAGCGTGCGCTGGAAGTGTTCGAGCTGACCGGCCGGCCCCTGTCGGCACTGCAGGCGGCCCCCGGCGGGGAATCGCTGGCGGGGCAGTACCGCATCCTGGCCTTTGCACCGGACATCCCGCGGGCCGAGTTGCACCGGCGCATCGCTGTGCGTTTTCACGCCATGCTCGATGCCGGCCTGGTGGCCGAGGTGCAGCGCCTGCGCGCACGCGGCGACCTGCACCCGGGGCTGCCGGCCATCCGTGCCGTCGGCTACCGCCAGGTGTGGGCCTGGCTGGACGGCGAGAACGACTATAACACCATGATTGAAAAGGGTATTTCGGCCACCAATGCGCTGGCCAAGCGGCAAATGACATGGCTTCGCAGCTGGGAGGGGGTATACTGGCTGGGCACGGATCCACCGAATGCCGATTCCCCCGATACCAGGTCCGGGGCAGTCATTCGGCGGTGGACGGATGTCATATTGGGACGACTGGAGTCCGCCTGAAGGCGGGGTCGGTCATCCGTGCGGGTGAGAGCCACCCGGTTGTCGCTCGGCGTTGGCCGGCGGCTCTTTTGGTTGCACATTGCGCCCGTTTTGGGCATTTGAGGAGATCCACCATGTCGAAGGGGCATAGCCTACAAGACCCTTTCCTGAACATCCTGCGCAAGGAGCGCATCCCGGTCTCCATCTACCTCGTCAACGGCATCAAGCTGCAGGGGCAGGTCGAATCGTTCGACCAGTTCGTGGTGCTGCTGAAGAACACCGTCAGCCAGATGGTGTACAAGCACGCCATTTCCACCGTGGTGCCGGCACGCCCGGTACGCCTGCACAGTGGCAGCGCCGGCGGCAGCCAGGCCGGTTACGACGCCGATGACCTCGATGACATCGACGACGAAGACAGCGAAACCTGAGGGCAGCAGCCCCCTTGTCCCCTGACCGTCCCGACAGTGGCCGCCGTGCGGTGCTGGTGCACCTGCACATCGGCCCGGGGGCACCCGATGCGGATGAGTGCAGCGAATTTGCCGCGCTGGTGCAGTCGGCCGGTGCCGAAGCGGTGGATGTCATCGTGGCGCGCCGCGCCAGGCCCGACCCGAAGTTCTTCGTGGGCGAAGGCAAGCTGGAGGACGTGCGCGCCAGCATCGCTGCCCATGCGGCCGACCTGGTGATCATCAACCATGCGCTGACGCCGGGGCAGGAACGCAACCTCGAGAAGGCACTGGAATGCCGGGCGCTGGACCGCATCGGGCTGATCCTCGACATCTTCGCGCAGCGGGCGCGCACCCACGAGGGCAAGCTGCAGGTCGAGCTGGCGCAGCTGCAGCACGCCGTGACGCGCCTGGTGCGCGGCTGGACCCACCTGGAGCGCCAGCGCGGCGGCATCGGTACCCGTGGCGGCCCGGGCGAGACACAGCTCGAAGTCGACCGCCGGCTGCTGCGCCAGAAGGAGCTCGGCATCCTGCGGCGGCTGGAAAAGGTGCGCTCGCAGCGCGGGCAGGGGCGGCGGGCGCGGCAGCGTGCCGGGCTGCCGCTGGTGTCGCTGGTGGGGTATACCAATGCCGGCAAGTCGACCCTGTTCAACCGCCTGACGGCGTCGGCCGTGTATGCGGCCGACCAGTTGTTCGCCACCCTCGATCCCACGCTGCGGCGCCTGACGGTGCCGGAGCTGGGGCCGGTGGTGGTGGCCGATACCGTGGGCTTCATCCGCGAGCTGCCGCACAAGCTGGTGGAGGCGTTTCGCGCCACGCTGGAGGAAACGGTGGAAGCCGACCTGCTGCTGCACGTGATCGATGCCTCCAGCGAGAGCCGTGCCGAACAGCAGGGTGATGTCGAGGCGGTGCTGGAGGAAATCGGTGCCGAGGCCGTGCCGCGCCTGGAAGTATTCAACAAAATCGACCTGTGCAGTGATCCGGTTCCGCGCATCGAGCGTGATGGGGATGGGCGGCCGGTGCGCGTGCGGGTGTCGGCGCTGGCGGGCAGCGGCATGGACCTGCTGCTGGCGGCGATGGCCGAGCGCCTGGGGGGTGACCTGGTCAGTGGCCGCCTGCGGTTGTCACTGGCCGGCGGCCGCCTGCGCGCACGGCTGCATGCCGCGGCACTGGTCACGGCCGAGCAGGCCGACGCAACGGGGCACTGGTGCCTGCAGCTGCGGCTGCCGCGTGCCGAATGGGAGCGCCTGCGGGTGCAGCCCGAGGTCGAAGAGGCCGAACTGGTGTCCGCCGCGCTGGCGGGGACGGGGTGATTTGCTAGAATGCCGGGCCCATTGCCCGGCACTACCGGAGGATTGAACACGATGGCCTGGAACGAGCCCGGAAACCGGGGCAATGACCCCTGGGGGCAGCAGCGTAAACCGTCGCGCGGCCCCGGCCCCGATGATGTCCTGCGTGACCTGCAGAACCGCTTCAACCGCCTGCTGGGCGGTGACGGCGGCCCGGGCATGTTGCTGGTGCTGCCGCTGGTGCTGGTACTGGCCTGGGCCCTGATGGGCATCTACCAGGTCAACGAGCAGGAGCGCGCCGTGGTGCTGCGCTTCGGCGTCTACAAGGACACCGTCAATCCGGGCCTGCACTGGAATCCGCCGCTGATCGACAGCGTCACCAAGGTGAACGTCACCCGCCTGCGCTCGCACGCGGCCCGTGGCCTGATGCTGACCCGCAGCGTCAACCTGGTGCAGGTGGAGCTGTCGGTGCAGTACGCCATCGACGATGCCCGCAAGTTCGTGCTGGCGGTGCGTGATCCCGAGCGCAGCCTGCAGCAGGCCGCCGAGAGCGCCCTGCGCCATGTGGTGGGCAATACCGAACTCGACCAGGTGCTGACCGAAGGCCGCGCCCAGGTAGCGGCGGAAGTGCAGCAGCGCCTGCAGACCTACCTCGACAGTTACAGCACCGGCATCCGCGTCACCAAGGTGAACATCGGCGATGCCAGTGCGCCCGGACCGGTGCAGGACGCTTTCAAGGACGTCAACAAGGCCCGCGAGGACGAGGAGCGCTTCAAGAACGAGGCGCAGGCCTACGCCAACATGGTGGTGCCGGAGTCGCGCGGCAAGGCGCAGCGCATGCTGGAAGAAGCCGCCGGCTACAAGGAGCAGGTGGTGGCCCGTGCCCAGGGTGATGCCAGCCGCTTCACGCAGCTGCTGGCCGAGTACCGCAAGGCCCCGCAGGTGACCCGCCAGCGTTTGTATGTCGATGCCGTGCAGGATGTGATGGCAAAGAACCCGAAGGTGCTGGTCGACAACGGCAATGGCAATTCACTGATGGTGTTGCCGCTGGACCGCCTCGGCGCAGCTGCGGGCACATCGGCCACGGAGCCGCGCATGGATGCCGACCAGCAGCGCCAGCTCAGTGATCGCGTGCTGGAGCAGCTGCGCACCGAAACCCAGTCAACCACCCGCGGGGGGGAGCGTCGCTGATGAACCGCATACTGCCCTGGATGGTTTTGGCCCTGTGTTCCCTGCTGGTGGTGCTGAACAGCCTGTACATCGTGCGCGAAACCGAGCGTGCGGTGCTGCTGGAGTTCGGCCGCCTGCTGGAAACCGACATCAAGCCCGGCCTGCATGTGAAGATCCCGTTCGTGAACGAGGTGCGCAAGTTCGACGCCCGCATCCTCACCGTGGATGTGCGCCCGGAGCCGTTCCTGACCCTCGAGAAGAAGGTCGTGATGGTGGACTCCTTCATCAAGTGGAAGGTCGAGAATGTCGAGACTTTCTACAAGGCCACCAACGGCGAGGAAGCGCGCGTGGCAACCCTGCTGTCGCAGCGGGTGAATGAAGGCCTGCGCAACCAGTTCGGTGAGCGTACGCTCGACCAGGTCGTGTCCGACGAGCGTGACCAGCTGATGAGCAACCTGATCGGGGTGCTCGACAAGAGCGTCGGCGAGGAACTCGGCATTGCCGTGATCGATGTGCGAGTGAAGCAGATCGAGCTGCCGGCAGATGTGTCCGAGTCGGTGTACAACCGCATGCGTGCTGAACGCGAGCGCGAAGCGCGCGAGCACCGCTCGCTGGGCCGCGAGCTGGCCGAAGGCATCCGGGCTGCCGCCGACCGCGAAAAGGTCATCATCGAGTCCGATGCCTACCGCCGCTCGGAACAGCAGCGCGGCGAGGGTGATGCCCAGGCCTCTGCCATCTATGCCGAGGCCTACGGCAAGGATCCGGAGTTCTACGCCTTCCTGCGCAGCTTGCAGGCCTACCGCGAGAGCTTCGGCAGCAGCCCGGGCAACCTGCTGGTGGTCAGCCCGGAAGGGGATTTCTTCCGCTACCTCGACAGCAGCGACGGCCGCAGCCCCGCCAAATCCCGCTGAGCCGGCCCCGCCGCCGGGCCCCACCGGCCCAGGCGGTGACGGCCTGGCCGGCTGCCAGCGTGGTATCATGCCGCAACCGGGATAGCCCGGTTTTTTTCTGGGTCGGCGCCCGGGGGTGGACAGTGAACTGGCATGACCTGGCCGTGGCGGCCTGCCTGGTCCTGGTGCTGGAAGGCATTGCACCCTTCCTGAGCCCCCCGCGCTGGAAAAACGCCCTGCGGGCCGTGCTGCTGCTGGATGACCGCGCGGTACGCCTGGTGGGCCTGGGCAGCATGCTGGCCGGCACGGCCCTGCTGTACTGGATCAACTGAACTGACGAAACGGACGCAAGCCATGAGCAGGGCCGAGCGCTGGATGTTGCCCGACGGTGTGGAGGAACTGCTGCCCGCGCAAGCGGCGCGGGCAGAAGCCCTGCGTCGCCAGCTGCTGGACCTCTACGGCCGCTGGGGTTACGAGCTGGTCATCCCGCCGTTGCTCGAATTCACCGATTCGCTGCTGATCGGCCTGGGCAGCGACCTCGACCTGCAAACCTTCAAGCTGACCGACCAGATGAGCGGGCGCACGCTCGGCATCCGGCCGGACATCACGCCGCAGACCGCCCGCATGGATGCCCACAGCCTCAACCGCGCCGGCCCGGTACGCCTGTGCTATGCCGGCAGCGTGCTGCACACGCGGCCGAAGTCGCTGCTGGCCTCGCGCTGTCCGATCCAGGTCGGTGCCGAGCTGTACGGTGAGGCCTCGGTCGCGGCCGACATCGAAATCATCTGCCTGATGCTGGAGACCCTGTTGCTGGCCGGCGTGCAGGGCGTGCGCCTGGACCTCGGCCATGTCGGCATCTACCGCGCGCTGGTGCAGGCCGCAGGCCTGGAAGCCGCGCAGGAACAGGCCCTGTTCGACATCCTGCAACGCAAGGCGATGCCGGAACTGGCGGTGCTGGCCGCCGCCCTGCCGGCCGGCCTGCGCGATGCGCTGGTGGGGCTGGCGAGCCTGCATGGCGGCATCGGGGTACTGGCGCGGGCGCGTGACCTGCTGGAAGACGCCCCGGCGGCCGTGGCGCAGGCGCTGCAGCAGCTGGACGCGGTGGCTGCCGGCGTGCGGGCACGGCTGCCGCAGGCCGATGTGTTCCTCGACCTCGGCGAGCTGCGCGGTTACCACTACCACACCGGGCTGGTGTTCGCCGCCTATGCGCCGGGTTACGGGCGTGCGCTCGCCAACGGCGGCCGCTACGACGATGTCGGGGCGGTGTATGGCCGTGCGCGTCCGGCCACCGGTTTCAACACCGACCTGAAAACCCTGCTGGGGCCGGCGGCTGCGGCCGCGGTGCCACCGGCCATCCTGGCCCCGGCCGGTGATGCCGATGGCCTGTGGGAAACCGTGCAGGCCCTGCGTGCGCAGGGCGAGCGCGTGGTGTGTGCCTTCGCGGGGCAAACCGATGTCACCGGCTGCGATCGCGAGCTGGTGTTCCAGGACGGGCTGTGGCAAGTGCGTGCACGCCACTGACCCGCTGATTACGAATCTGACGACCATCATTCGAGAGAGATCCATGGGCAAGAACATCGTCGTGCTCGGCACCCAGTGGGGTGATGAGGGCAAGGGCAAGATTGTCGACCTGCTGACGGAAAACGTGGCAGCGGTCGTGCGCTTCCAGGGCGGCCACAACGCCGGCCACACGCTGGTGATCGACGGCCGCAAGACCGTGCTGCACCTGATTCCCTCCGGCATCCTGCGTGAAGGCGTGCAGTGCCTGATCGGCAATGGCGTGGTGTTGTCGCCGGAAGCCCTGCTGCACGAGATTGGCGATCTGGAGCAAATCGGTGTGCCGGTGCGCGAGCGCCTGCGCCTGAGTTCGGCCTGCCCGCTGATCCTGCCGTACCACGTGGCACTGGACCAGGCGCGCGAACTGGCACGCGGTGACCGCAAGATCGGCACCACCGGCCGCGGCATCGGCCCGGCCTACGAGGACAAGGCGGCGCGCCGTGGCCTGCGCCTCGGTGATGCGCTGGTGCCGGCGCGGTTTGCCGACAAGCTGCGTGAGGTGCTGGACTACCACAACTTCGTGCTGACCGGCTATTACCAGGTGCCGGCGGTGGATTACCACGAAGTGCTCGACAGCACGCTGGCGCGCGTGGAAAACCTGCGCCCGATGGTGACCGATGTGGTGGAAGTGTTGCACGCACTGCGCCTCAAGGGCGCCAACATCCTCTTCGAGGGCGCGCAGGGTTCGCTGCTCGACATCGACCACGGCACCTACCCGTTCGTGACCTCGTCGAACACCACGGCCGGTGGCACGGCCACCGGCAGCGGTTTCGGCCCGCTGTACCTCGACTACATCCTCGGCATCACCAAGGCCTACACCACCCGTGTGGGGTCCGGCCCGTTCCCGACCGAGCTGTTTGACGCGGTCGGCCAGCACCTGGCCAGCAAGGGCCACGAATTCGGTTCCACCACCGGGCGTGCACGCCGTTGCGGCTGGTTCGATGCGGTGATCCTGCGCCAGTCGGCCCGCATCAACAGCATCTCCGGGCTGTGCCTGACCAAGCTCGACGTGCTCGACGGCCTGGACACGGTGCGCCTGTGCGTGGGCTACACCGATGCCGCCGGCACGCCGGTGTCGTTGCCGATCGACAGCGATGGTTTCGACGGCCTGGTGCCGGTGTACGAGGACATGCCGGGCTGGCAGGAATCGACGGTGGGCATCCGCTCGCTGGAGGCCTTGCCGGCCAATGCACGCGCCTACATCCGGCGCATCGAGGAAACGGTGGGCGTGCCGATCGACATCATCTCGACCGGCCCGGACCGCCGCGAGACCATCCTGCTGCGGGAACTGTTTGCCTGAAGAATCAGCCGGGCCCGGCGGGGATGTCCACCCATGCCGGGGCCGGGCCGCTCCAGGCCTCGGCGGGGTTGAGCGGGTTTTCCAGCACGGCTTCATAGCGCCCCGGCACGGGTGCCGCCAGGCCGGCGGGCAGGGGCTGGACGAAGACCTTGGCACGCCGCATGGCAGTGCCCTCGATGACGGGCCAGTGGCGCCCATCCAGCACGAGGCGGTAGCCCCGGCCTGCCGGGCCGCACAGCAGCAGGGCTGGAGCCTGCTGCGCCACATACGGATGGAAATCCCACACCATTGCTTCCACGGCGCGTGTGCCAACGGCCGCGTTATGGAATGCCGACAGCACGGCAGCATGCGCCACCCGGTTGGTCGGGCAATCGGCGGACTCGATGGCCAGCGGGCGGTTGCGGGGCATGAGCATGCCGAGTGGGCGGTAGTGCCCGCGCCCGATGGCAGGCAGCAGGTAGCGTTGCGGGTCATCAACCAGCAGGGCCGTATACCCCAGTGAGCCGGTGTCACCGGCAACCAGCCAGGATTCTGCGGATTTTTCCAGCAAGTCGGCCCGGGCCCTGGCATGCGGCAGGTTGGCATGCCAGCTGGCCGCATTGAAGGCGATGGCCAGCAGCGCGCACAGGGCGGCCTGCCGCCGGGCTGCGGGGCCGGTGGCGGACCGCCGCCCCAGGTAATGGATGGCCAGCAACAGCAGCAACAGTACCGAGTACGGTTTGTAGCGGGATTGCAGCATCACATCCAGGTGGCCGGGTACGTAGCGGCCGATGGCGATCAGCAGGCAGCTCAGCAGGAGGAAGGCGATGGTCGCGCCGGTGAAACCGGTGATGGCCACCTGCCGCGCCAGGAACAGCCGCACGACCAGCACCAGCAGGCACAGGCCACCCAGCAGTGCTACTACCGGCTGCTGGTGATCCAGGGCGAGGGCACCACCGGCGGCCACCAGGGTGCTCACCGGCGCCATGGCCAGCGCGGGCAGCAGGCGCGACGCCTGCCATTGCTGCGCGGCGTCACTGGATGTCGGCACCAGCAGGAAGGGCAGGCAGGCCAGCAAGGCCAGCAGGCCGAGCGGCAGCAGGGCGGATGTCCTGCCCTGGCGGTACCAGCACCAGGCGATGATCGGCCAGGCCAGCACGCCGTTGAGTTGTGACCAGCTGGCCAGCAAGGCACTGGCGAGGCAAGTGGCCGTGCCGCCCGTGCTGGTTCGGGTCATGGTGTGGAAGGCGAGCAGTGCGAACACGATGACCGAGAAGTTCGACAACGCGGTCATGGCCCACAGTGCCGCTTCCCACCACTGCAGCTGGAACAGGAACAGCCCGATCAGCGCCAGCAGCAACCGGCGGTCAGGGAGCGTGCGCGACAGGGCCAGGTACAGCACGAGGCCCAGCGCCGGGATGTTGAGGGCGCCGATCCACTGCAGCCAGCGGAAGTGGATTTGGCCGGTGATGGCGACCAAGCCCTGGTATACGAGGTGATTCGTGAAGGTGATGTGGCTGTTGTTCTTGGCAAACAGCCACTGCAGCCACCCTGCCAGGCTGTTGGCAGCGTGGGAGCCGTTCAGGAAGCCGAGCACATCCCGGTAGTCATCACTGAACGGCAGGTTCAGGCTGAAGCGGGCAATGGCGGTGGCATAGGCGATGGCTGCGATGGCTGCGCACAGCAGGGCAGCAAGGCGGACGGCACGGTAGGTGCTGCTGCCGGGTTCGCCTGGGGTGGGGTGGCCTGCCGTATCCTGCATGCGTCCAGCCGGTTTGCCGTGGGGGATGTCATGGGTGTCGCCCCGCCAATGTAACGGCGGGCGGCATGGCAGGGAAGCGTGGTGTGGGTCGGGAGGCTGCCCGCAGGCACGCGAGGTGCAAGCGGGAAGCAAAAAGAAGTGGTGCCCAGGAGAGGACTTGAACCTCCACGGCCGCAAGGCCACTAATACCTGAAACTAGCGCGTCTACCAGTTCCGCCACCTGGGCACACCCTGCTTTCGCAGGGACGCGCAATCTACCCAGCCGGTTTGGTTTTGTCAATCCTCACCGAGGGCCGGACGGGGTATCGCGTATAATCCCGGCTTCCTTTTGCCACTGGCCTGACGGCCGGAGACCCCATGCCCCGTTCGCGTCACCCGAAAGACCCCCAGGCCCGCCGTGAGGCCACCCGTTACGAGCACCCGGTCGCCAGCCGCGAACTGATCCTGCAGGTGCTGGCCGACAGTACCGGCCCGCTCACCCTCGATGAATTGTGCGAAACGCTCGACTTCAGCAGTGAGCGCGACCGTGAAGCCCTGTCGCGCCGGCTGGGGGCGATGGTCCGCGACGGCCAGCTGCTGTGCAACCGCCGCGGCGCCTACGGCCCGCTGGACCGCCTCAACCTGGTGCGTGGCCGCGTGCAGGGCCACCGCGAGGGCTTCGGCTTTTTCGTGCCGGAGGAGGGCGGGGATGACTGGTACCTCAGTGCCTATGCCATGCGCACCCTGCTCGACGGTGACGAGATCCTGGTGCGCCTGCGCGGCTACGACCGCCGCGGCCGCCCCGAGGCCGAGCCGGTGGAAATCCTCGCCCGCCACACGCAGCAGCTGGTGGGGCGCTATTACGAGGAAAACCGCATCGGTTTCGTGAAGCCGGAAAACCCGCGCATCCCGCAGGATGTGCTGGTGCCGCCCGAGGCCAGCCACGGTGCCCGCCACGGCCAGTACGTGGTGGTGCAGATCACGCGGTACCCGGAAGCCCATGCCAGCCTGATGGGTGAGGTCACCGAAGTGATCGGCGAGGAAATGGCGCCCGGCATGGAAATCGAGGTGGCGATCCGCAGCTTCGGTATCCCGCACGAATGGCCGCCGGAAGTGCTGGTGGAAGCGGCCCGCTTCCCGGAGCAGCCGGAGGAAGCGCACAAGCGGCACCGTGTCGACCTGCGCCAGCTGCCGCTGCTCACCATCGACGGCGAGGATGCCCGTGACTTCGATGATGCCGTGCATGCCGCGCCGCGCCGTGGCGGTGGCTGGACGCTGTGGGTGGCGATCGCCGATGTCTCGCACTATGTGCAGGTCGGTACGGCACTGGATGACGAGGCCACGGTGCGCGGCAACTCGGTGTATTTCCCGGGCCGCGTGATCCCGATGCTGCCGGAAGCGCTGTCGAACGGCCTGTGTTCGCTGAACCCGGATGTCGACCGGCTGTGCATGGTGTGCGAGATGACCATCAGTGCCAACGGCCGGCTGACCGACTGGTGCTTCATGGAGGCCGTGATGCGCTCGCATGCGCGGCTGACCTACAACGAGGTGGCGCAGATGCTGGCCACCGGCCAGCCCGCGGCGCAGGGTGAGCGTGCCGCGCGGCAGCAGGCCCTGCTGCCGCACCTGCAGGAGCTCGGGCGCCTGTACCGTGCCCTGCTGAAGGCGCGCCACCAGCGCGGTGCGGTGGACTTCGATACGCCGGAAAGCCGCATCATCTTCAATGCCGAGCGCAAGATTGCCGACATCGTGCCGGTGCTGCGCAACGATGCCCACCGCCTGATCGAGGAATGCATGCTGTGCGCCAACGTGGCCACGGCACGCTTCCTCGAATCGCACGACCTGCAGGGCCTGTACCGCGTGCACCAGGGCCCGAGTGCGCAGCGGCTGGAAAACCTGCGTGCCTTCCTCGGCGAACTGGGGCTGGACCTCGGTGGTGGTGATGACCCGACGCCGAAGCATTACCAGGCCGTGCTGGAAGCCGTGGCCGGCCGCCCCGATGCCAACCTGATCCAGACCATGCTGCTGCGCTCGATGAGCCAGGCGCGTTACCAGGTCGAGAACGAGGGCCATTTCGGCCTGCATTACCCGGCCTACACGCACTTCACCTCGCCGATCCGCCGCTACCCCGATTTGCTGGTGCACCGCGCCATCCGCAGCGTGATCCGCAGCCGTCACCCCAGCGAGCAGGTGCAGCGCGTGCCCGGTGCCGGCGTGCTGGCGCGGGCAGCCATCTACCCCTACGACGCGGCCACCCTGGCGCGCCTGGGCGAGCAGTGCTCGATGACCGAGCGCCGTGCCGACGAGGCCACGCGCGACGTGGTGAGCTGGCTCAAGTGCGAATTCCTCAGTGACCGTGTGGGTGAGGACTTCGATGGCGTGATCTCGGCCGTGACCGGCTTCGGCCTGTTCGTCGAGCTCGCGGGTCTGTACACCGAGGGCCTGGTGCACGTGTCCTCGCTGGCCAACGATTACTACCGTTTCGACAACGCAGGCCAGCGCCTGATTGGCGAGCACAGCCGCCAGGTGTACCGCCTGGGCGACCGCGTGCGCGTGAAGGTGGCGGCCGTCAACCTCGACGAGCGCAAGATCGACCTGCAGGTGGTGTCGGCCGAAGGCAACGGTGCCCGCCGGCGCCCACGTAGCAACGGTGATGCAGCGGCAAAACCGGCGGCGAAAACCGCCCGGCGCGGTGGCGCTGCCCGCAAGCCGGCGGCCAAGGCCGGCAGTGGCGGGAAAGCCGGCAGTGGTGAGAAGGCGGGTAGTGGCAGCAAGGCTGCTGCCGGCAAGCCGGCCGGTGCGGCGAAAGGACGCCGCCGGAGGCGCTGATGGGCGGGGAATGGGTCTGGGGTGTGCATGCGGTGGAGGCCGTGCTGCGGTCACGGCCGCAGGACGTGCAGGCCCTGCACCTGGCCGACGGCCGCCAGGCCGGGCTGGACAGCCTGCTTGCGCGTGCCCGCATGGCCGGCGTGCGCTGCGTGCCCGAGGCACGCAAGGCGATGGACGAACGCTTCCCGGGCGCCAATCACCAGGGGGTGGCGGCCCTGTGCGTACCGGCACAGCCGTATCCCGAGGCGGCCCTGGGTGACCTGCTGGCTGCAGCGGCCGTGCCGCTGGTGCTGGTACTCGATGGCATCACCGACCCGCACAACCTCGGCGCCTGCCTGCGTACGGCCGAAGCCGCCGGCGTGACGGCGGTGGTGGTGACGAAGGACCGTGCGGTGGGCCTGACGCCGGCCGTGCGCAAGGTGTCCAGCGGGGCCTCCGAGCGCATCCCGCTGGTGCAGGTCACCAACCTCGCGCGCACCCTGGGGCAGTTGAAGGATGCCGGCCTGTGGGTGGTCGGTGCTGCCGGCGAGGCCACCGACAGCTGCCATGCGCGCGACCTCACCGGTCCGCTGGCGCTGGTGATGGGTGCCGAGGGCCATGGCCTGCGCCGCCTGACGCGCGAACGCTGTGATTTCCTCGTCAGCATCCCGATGCAGGGCAGCGTCGGCAGCCTCAATGTGTCGGTGGCGACCGGCGTATTGCTGTTCGAGGTCGTGCGCCAGCGGGGCAGGGCATGAAAACACGCTGGGTGCTGTGGCCGACCGGCCTGTTGCTGGCCGTGCTGGTGCTGCTGTCCTGGCAAGGCGAGGCCATCATGCGCCGCACGGTGGCGGTACACCACGGCGCCGTGCTGGTCCGGGACATCGATCACCGCATGAAGCCGGGGCAGGAGCCCGGGCTCAACAGTGACAATATCCGCGCCGTGCGTGAGGCGGATGCCAGCGCGGATGCCTTCAATGTGGTGTTCCTGGGCGATTCGTATGTGTTCGGCCTGTGGCTGGATGTCACGCAGGCCCCGCCAGCCCAGCTGGAAGCCATCCTGCGCGAACACTACGGCACCGACCGCATCAACGTCTGGAACTTCGGCTGGATATCGTCCTCGCCCTACCTGTCGCTGCGCCTGCTGCGCGATCTGGGCGACAAGTACCGGCCAGACCTGGTGCTCATCAATGTCGACATGACCGATTTCAAGGACGATTATTTCTACCGGCGGGTCATCGAGCCCCACGGCATCTACCGGCTGGCGGAGCCCTTCCCCCGGCTGTTTTTCCACATCAAGTGGTTGCTGGGCGATTTCCCGTTTACCCGCCACCTGCACCAGCGCTGGTTCGGCTACCCGGATGCCGGCGATTATTTCGTGGCACGCCAGCCGATGGCGGACTCGCTGGTCTATTTCGAGACGGTGCGCGACAGCCTGCAGCAAATCGAACGCTACAGCCGTGAACGCTGGCAGGCACCCTTCGTGGCCTTCCTGCCGCCACGCCACTGGCAGTACACGGACCGCGAATCCCCGCAGTCCTGGGAGGCCGGCAAATACGATGTGCTGGGCCCCCATGCGCTGGAACCGTTCCGCTATTTCGAGGCGGCCGGGCCCGACATGGGCTTCCCGCTGGTGCCGCTGCTGGAGGATTTCCGGGCCACCGGGCGTTTCCCCCTGAACTTCGAGGGGGATTCGCACTGGAATGCCGAAGGGGCGCGGTTTGCGGCCGAACGGGTCTTCCACCACTGCCTGGCGCTGGGCTGCTTCCGCGCCCTGGATGCCCGTTTCGGGGCGAAACTGCCCGCCGATCAGGCGCTTGCGCCGGCCCCGGGATTCCCCTAGAATGCGCGCCCCTGTGCCTGCCATGCCGGCCGGTACAGGCTCCTTGCCTCACCGCACTGACGGGAGGCTTCAACCCGAAGGGAGAGACCATGCGACATTATGAAATCGTGTTTCTCGTGCATCCGGACCAGAGCGAGCAGGTACCGGGCATGATCGAGCGCTACAGCAAGGCCATCACCGAGAGCGGCGGCAAGGTGCACCGCCTCGAGGACTGGGGCCGTCGCCAGCTGGCGTACCCGATCAACAAGGTGCACAAGGCCCACTACGTGCTGATGAACGTCGAAGCCGGCCAGGCCGTGATGAACGAGCTGGCCAGCAACTTCCGTTACAACGATGCCGTCCTGCGCAACATGGTGCTGGCCCGTGACGAGGCCGTCACGGCCGAGTCCGTCATCATGAAAGCCGAGCGCGCTGAAAAAGCCGACAAGGAATACCGTGAGCGCCGTGCTGCCGAACGCGCTGCCGCCGCTGCCGCCGAAGCCGTTGAAGGCGAAGGCGACGGTTCCGACGATCAGGACGAATAAGGGAGAATCACCATGTCACGCCATTTCCGTCGCAGGAAGTTTTGCCGTTTCACCGCCGAAGGCACCGTCGAGATCGACTACAAGGATCTCGAAACCCTGAAGGCCTACATCACCGAAACGGGCAAGATCGTGCCGAGCCGCATCACCGGCACCAAGGCCCGTTACCAGCGCCAGCTGTCCACGGCGATCAAGCGGGCGCGTTACCTCGCCTTGCTGCCGTACAGCGACCAGCACGACTAACCGGCCCTGCGCCATCTGAAGAGGATTCCATCATGCAGGTAATCTTGCTTGAAAAAGTGGGCCGGCTGGGCAATCTCGGCGACCAGGTCAATGTGAAGGGTGGTTTCGGCCGCAACTACCTGATCCCCTACGGCAAGGCCGTGGCAGCCACGCCGGAGAATGTCGAGAAATTTGAACAGCGCCGTGCCGAGCTGGAACAGGCCGCTGCCGGCAAGCTCGCGGAAGCCCAGGCGCGCGCCGCGCAACTGGCGGCCGTGGCCGAAATCACCCTGGCAGCCAATGCCAGTGACGAGGGCCGCCTGTTCGGTTCCATCGGTACCCGCGATATCGCCGATGCGCTGGTTGCTGCCGGCGTGACCGTCGAAAAACGCGAAGTGCTGATGCCCAACGGCCCCATCCGCGAAACCGGTGATTTCACCCTCGACATCCAGTTCCACGGCGATGTGCTGCAGCCGGTCGTGGTCCATGTGGTGCCGGAGTAATCCGTCGCCCTCTGCGGAGCGCCGCCTGCCGGGCGGCGCTTTTTTTTTGGGGCGCCATCGCGCACAATGACCCGTCCCAGCCCCCACTGAACCGGCCAGCATGATGGATTTCAGCGCTGAGTATTCCGCGCCGGACATCGACCCCGAACTGGCGTCGGTCAAGGCACCGCCGCAGGCCATCCCGGCCGAGCGCGCCGTGCTGGGCGGCCTGATGCTGGCAGGCAATGCCTGGGATCGCATCGTCGACATCCTCAGCGAGGATGATTTCTACCACCACGGCCACCGCCTGCTGTTCCGCACCATGCGCCGCCTCGCCGAGGCCAACCAGCCGCTGGATGGCGTCACGCTGTCGCAGGCGCTGGAGCAGTCGCGTGAACTGGACCAGGTCGGCGGTGTCGGCTACATCGCCCGGCTGGCCAATGAAACCCCGACGGCGGAAAACATCCGCGCCTATGCGCAGATCGTGCGTGACCGCGCCCTGCTGCGGCAGCTGATCCAGGCCGCCGGCGAGATTGCCGATGAAGGCTTCAACCCCGAGGGGCGCAATACCACCGAGGTGATCGATGCGGCCGAGAAGCGCATCCTTGCGGTCGCCGAGGGGCGCACCAAGGAAGGCGGGCCACGCCACCTCAACCATGTGCTGGAAGAAACCATCAAGCGCATCGACCAGCTGATGGAGGCCGGCGGCAACCTGACAGGCCTGTCCACCGGTTTTCACCGCTTCGATGCGATGACCCTGGGCCTGCAGCGCTCCGACCTCATCATCCTGGCGGCGCGTCCTTCGATGGGCAAGACCAGTCTCGCGATGAACATCGTCGAACATGCCACGCTGCACCAGGACAAGCCGGTGGTGGTATTCAGCCTGGAGATGCCGGCCGAAAGCCTCATGATGCGCATGGTGGCCTCGATGGCCCGCATCAACCTGAAGAACCTCAACAAGGGCGACCTGAGCGACGAGGAGCACGACAAGCTGGCGATTGCCGTCGGCAAGTTGCGCAACCGTCCCTTGTTCATCGATGACACGCCGGGCCTCACGCCGATGGAAATGCGCTCGCGCCTGCGCCGCCTCGCGCGCGAGCACGGCGAGCCGGCACTGGTGATGGTCGACTACCTGCAGCTGATGCAGGGGTCGGCAGCCAACCGCGAGAACCGCGTGGCCGAGATTTCCGAGATTTCGCGTTCGCTGAAAACCCTGGCGAAGGAATTCCGCTGTCCCCTGGTGGCGCTCTCGCAGCTGAACCGTGCCGTCGACCAGCGCCCCAACAAGCGCCCGCACATGTCCGACCTGCGCGATTCCGGCGCCATCGAGCAGGACGCCGACGTGATTGCCTTCATCTACCGCGATGAGGTGTACAACCGCGAGGACAGCAAGGACAAGGGCAAGGCCGAGATCCTCATTGCCAAGCAGCGCAACGGCCCGGTGGGCGACTTCAAGCTGGCTTTCCTCGGCGAGCACACCCGCTTCGACAACCTGGCCGACGAAGCCTACGAGGACTGGGGCTGATGCGTTGGTGGCGCGCCGTTCTCCTGGTGTGCCTGGGATGCGGCGGCGGGTATGCGGCAGCGGCCGAGCGCCCCAACATCCTGCTGCTGCTGGCCGACGACATGGGCTACAACGACCTGGCCCGCCACAACGGCAATGACATGCCCACCCCGCGGCTGGACCGGCTGGCGGCGGAAGGCCTGCACTTCAGCCGCTTCTACGCCGATTCCACCTGCCAGCCGGCACGGCTGGCCCTGCTCACCGGCCGCTACCCGTCACGGGCCGGCTTCCGCCCGGTGGGGCGCGGCATCCCTCCCGAGTGGACCACGCTGCCCGAGGCCCTGCAGGCGCTGGGCTACCGCACCCACCATGTCGGCAAGTGGCACCTCGGGCACACGCCGCGCGATGCCTGGCCGACGCGGCAGGGCTTCGACACCAGTTTCGGTTTCCTCAACCAGTGGATGCTCGGCAACCCGGTGTCGGAAGGCCATTTCCCGCTCACCAAACCGCATTACGATGACCCCTGGCTGATGGACACCGACGGCGTGTCGCGGCAATACCCCGGGCATCTCGAAGACCACCTGCTGGCGGAAACCGTACGCCTCATCCGCGAGGCCGATCGCGCGCAGCCCTGGTTTATCTACCACGCCTTTTTTGCGCCGCACAACCCGGCGATGGCGGCTGAACGCTACCGCCAGCGCTACCCGGATACCGAGGACGGCCGCTACCGCGCGATCATCCACCAGCTGGACGATAGCGTGGCAGCGATCCTGCAGGCACTCGAGGACAGCGGCCAGGCCAGCAATACCATCGTGGTGTTCACCAGCGACAATGGCGGGCTGAACCAGGCGCGTGACAACAACGCCCCGTTCGTTGCCGGCAAGGGCAGCTACCAGGAAGGCGGCATCCGCACCTTCATGCTGTGGCGCTGGCCGGAGCGGGTGCAGCCGGCCACCACCGACCAGGTGGCCAGCCTGCTCGATGTCTACCCCACCGTGCTGGCAGCGCTGGGTGAGGTGCCGCCGGCGGCACTCGATGGCATCAACCTGCTGGATGCCCGGCAGCAACCGCGCAACATACCGCGCGAACTGCTGTGGGAAAGCAGCGTCTGGCCGGGTGGTGCGTATTCCGTCCTGTCGCCGGACGGCCGCTGGCGCTATATCCGCGAGGGCGGCATCGGCCTGCAGCTGCAGGATGCCGTGGCCGATCCGCTTGGCCGGCACAATGCCTGGTGGCGCCTGCCGGTGCTCTGGCAGCTGGAACGGCGTTACTGGGACTGGCAGTCCGGCATGGAAGCCGTGGCAGTGCGCTTCACGGCCGATGGCCCGCGCGGGCAGGGACGGCTGGAGGGCGACCGCTTCCAGCGCACGCCGGGCTTGTCGGGTTTCAGCTTCGGTATCGGCATCCGTCCCGCCGCCGGTGGGACGGGCGGCTGGCAGTCGGTTGCCGAACAGCCCGGCGCCTTCCGGCTCGAATACCACCCGCGCGAGGGGCTGCGTGGCGAGGCAGCCGGGCTGGCCTTTGCGGCGCCGGTATTGCCGGCCACGGAGTGCCTGGCGGTGGTGGTCAGCGGGTACTGGTTCCTGCCCTCGCTGCTGTGGGGCGGCGAACCGGACTCCTCGCTGCAGCTGTATGTCAACGGCGTGGAACTGGCCAGTGCCCGCGGCAAGTACACTGACCTGGCGGATGCGGCATTCCGTTCCCCCACCTTCATCGGCCACCGGGGCGACGGGCAGCAGGCCTTTGCCGGCCGGCTCGGACGCCCGCAGTTGCGCAATACCCTGATGACGGACAACTGGGTGGCGGCGCTGGGCGGCAATCGCCTGGCACGCTTCAGTGAGGCGCTCTGTCAGGATTGAGCGTCGGGGTCCAGCAGGGCACGCGTGGCCCGCAGGCGCTGCAGGCCTTCGGCCTTCGGCAGCGCCGTGTGCACCGGTTTCGGCAGTGCCTCGACGGCCGGCAGCGTGAAGCGTTCGCCCTGGCGGGCACGCTCGCACAGCTGGCGGTAGCAGCGCTGGAACACCGGGAAGGCGCGTTCGGACGCGGTGGTGGCGAGGAAATACCAGCCCACCTGTTCACCGGCGTGGTAGACCACCGGGTGTGACCAGGCCACGGCGGCCTTGGGTTCGCCGGCTTGGCAGGCTTCCTGGTAGGCCAGCCAGGCCTCCGGCAGCGTGCTGTGCTCGATGGCATCGCAGTGCTTGAGGATGCTGTGCACGGTGGGCAGGAAATCCGACTCGCGGATGGCACGGTGTGCCGCTTCCAGGATGGTCTCGGGACGGTAGTCCTTCAGGTAGCTGAACCACAGCTGGCGGGCGAGCTGGGTCGCGCTGTCGTCCGGGAAAGCCTTCAGGTACTGCGTGCTGAACACCAGCTTGAACTCGGCGAACATGCGGTTGACGGCTTGGACCACGGCCGCCTTGCCGGCCTCAGAGGTGGTCGGCCCAGCTGGTGTCGGTGTAGGTATCAACGAATCGTTCGGCATAGTTCCTGTCGGTCTCCTGGTCCTTGCGTGCCCAGCACTGCTTCACATGGCGCAGGAACTTGCTGTTCCACGACGCGTGCGGCTTGCCGTTGTCCTTCCAGTACATCACGAATTCATCGACCAGCTCACGGGCAAACTGGCGGTCGATGTTGGCCATGGCGAGGATTTCATACACATCATCGCTCGGCTGCCACTGTTCCGGCATGCTGCGTGGCTCGTTTTCGTGCGCGAGACTCTCGGTCAGGCGCAGCCATTGCCGCCGCACGTGCTGCACGAACGACGAATTCCAGGTGCTGCGGGCGTCACCGCGCTCCTGCCAGTACAGCACGAACTCGGGCAGTGCCTCGACGATGAAGTCGCCGGGGATGCCGCCTTGCAACAGGATGGCGATGGCATCCGGGTCGGGCTGCCAGTGGCGGTGCATGGGCGCCGCTGCGGCCTCGGGCTTGACCGGGAAGCGGACCTCCTCCTCGCGCCAGGCGCGGATCACCTGGCGGTAGAAGCGGGCATCCCAGCTGTGCACGACGCCGCTGTCACGCTGCTGCCAGTACAGCACGAACTCCGGCACTTGGCGGCCGATGAATTCCGGCGGGATGCCCTGCAGCGCCAGCTGGCGGCAGGCATCGGCCGAGGGTTGCCAGCCGGCCGGGATGCCGCCCGTCCGGGCGGCCGGCTGGGGGGCTGCTGCGGCGGGTGCTGCCCGTCCCAGCGAAAACTGCAGCGGCTGGCGGCCGTCGAAGGCCGCGCCGGGGAGCTGCAGGATGCCCTGTTCGGCCAGGCTGCGGCTGATGCGGGCGATGTCGTGCACGGCCCAGAACGGCAGCAGGCTGGCCAGCAGCGCCGGGCTGGCCGAGCAGCCGGTGCTGTCGTGGCGGCAGGCGGCGATGTCGTGCAGGACGCCCAGCAGGATGGCTTCCTCGAGGCCGATGGTGGCGGCCAGCTGCGGCGAGACGACCAGTGTTTTTTCCGGGATCAGGGGTGACGCCACGGCGGGGATCCTCCAGGGCGGGCCATTGTAGCCCGCCGCTCGCGGCGCGGGCCAGCCGGCCGTTGGCCGGTTTCCGGCCGGGGCGGCATAATACCGCCTCGACCAGCACGGGGTGGCCCATGGCCAAGGCAAGCCAGAAAGCGTATGTCTGCAACGAATGCGGGGCCGACTTCCCCAAGTGGCAGGGCCAGTGCAGCGAATGCGGTGCCTGGAACGCGGTGACCGAGGTGCGCCTGGCGGCGGCCACGGCGCCGGCCGTGGCGCGTGCCGCGCGGGCCGGCGGCTATGCCGGCAGCGTGGCCGAGGTGCAGTCGCTGGCAGCCGTGGAGGTCAGTGCCGATGCCCGCATCTCCACCGGCTTCGGCGAATTCGACCGCGTGCTGGGCGGTGGCCTGGTGCCGGGGTCGGCGGTGCTGATCGGCGGCCACCCCGGTGCCGGCAAGAGCACCTTGCTGCTGCAGACCCTCTGCCGGCTGGCCGAACAGCGTTCCTGCCTGTATGTCACCGGTGAGGAATCGCCGCGCCAGGTGGCGATGCGCGCACGCCGCCTGGGCCTGCCGATGCAGCAGCTGCGCCTGCTGGCCGAAACCGACCTCGAGGTGCTGATGACGACGGTGGCGGCCGAGAAACCGCAGGTGCTGGTGGTGGATTCCATCCAGGTGGTGTACCTGCCCGACATCCAGTCGGCACCGGGCAGTGTGTCGCAGGTGCGCGAATGCGCCGCGGTGCTGACCCGCTATGCCAAGCAGAGCGGTACCGTGCTGATCCTGGTCGGCCATGTCACCAAGGACGGCTCACTGGCCGGGCCGAAAGTGCTGGAGCACATGATCGATGCCTCGCTGCTGATCGAAGGCGACCACGACAGCCGCTTCCGTACCCTGCGCGGGCAGAAGAACCGCTTCGGCGCCGTGAACGAACTCGGCGTGTTCGCAATGACCGATGCCGGCATGAAGGAAGTGAAGAACCCCTCGGCCATTTTCCTGTCCGGCCGGCGCGAGGCAGCGCCCGGCAGTGTGGTGATGGCGGTGTGGGAAGGCACGCGCCCGTTGCTGGTGGAAATCCAGGCCCTGGTCGATGACAGCCAGGCGGCCAACCCGCGCCGGCTGGCGGTGGGCCTGGAGCACAACCGGCTGGCGATGCTGCTGGCGGTGCTGCACCGCCACGGCGGCCTGCAGCTCGGTGCCAGCGATGTGTTCGTCAACGCGGTGGGTGGCGTCAAGGTGGTGGAAACCTCGGCCGACCTCGCCCTGCTGCTGGCGATCGTCTCCTCGTTCCGTGACCGCCCGCTGCCCAGCGAGCTGCTGGTGTTCGGTGAGGTGGGGCTGTCGGGCGAGATCCGGCCGGTACCGTCCGGCCAGGAGCGGCTGGCCGAGGCCGCCAAGCACGGTTTCCGGCGTGCGATCGTGCCGAAGGCCAATGTGCCGCGGCAGCCGCTGGCCGGCATGCAGGTGACCGGGGTGGAAACCCTGGCCGACGCCCTGGATGCCCTGCGTGACTAGGGCCCGCTGTGCAGGCCTGCTGTTGTGCAGCCTGCTGCTGGCGGTGCCGGCCGTGGCAGACATCTACCGCTGGGTCGATGCCGGCGGGCGCGTGCACTACGGGGATCGCCCCACCGGCCAGCCGGCGGCCGCGGCGGTCACGCTGCCGCCGGCCAATTCCTACACGCACACCAGCATCAGTGACCTGCTGGCCGGGCAAATCGAGGCCTCCAGCGGACCCAATCCCGCCGTGGTGATGTACAGCGCACCGTGGTGCGGCGTCTGCAAGCGGGCACGCGCCTGGTTGCAGGGGCAGGGGATTGCGTTCGCCGAGCGCAACATCGAGGCCGATCCCTGGGCGCGGCAGCGCTGGGAAAAACTCGGTGGCCGTGGTGTGCCGCTGCTGACGGTCGGCGGCAAGGCGATGCACGGCTTCGATGCCGGCAGCTTCAGCGCGGTATACCGCAGCCAGCAGCAGCCGTGAGCGGCCGCCGCCGGGCGGTTACCCGTCAATGGTGATGATGGGTTTCCTTGTCCAGCAGTTCCTGCTGGGCAGCCTTGCGCTGTTGTTCGGTGTCATCCTGTTGCTTCAGCAGGTCCTGCTGCTGTGCATCGAGCCGTTGCGTGCCGCGTGACTGTTCCTCCAGCAGTTTCTGCTGGGCAGCCTGGCGGTGTTGTTCGATGTGTTCCTGCTGTTGCAGCACCTGCTGTTGCCGGGTGTCGAGGCGGCGGTCGCTGCGGGCCTGTTCTTCCAGCAGTTTCTGCTGGGCGGCCTGGCGCTGCTGTTCGATGGCGTCCTGTTCGTCCAGCAGGCGTTGCTGTTCGGCCGAGCGCCGGCGTTCGATGATTTCCTGCCGTTTCAGCTCTTGCTGTTGTGCGTCCTGGCGCAGCGTCTCGATGTGCGCCTGTTCCTGCAGCAGGGTTTCCTGCGTGGCCTGTGCAGCAGCCCCCAGCGGCAGCGCCAGCAGGCAGGTGAGCAGTATCCGGTGTTTCATGAGGGTTCTCCCGGTTGTCCGTGGCGGCCGCGGTCAGCGGTTCTCCAGCCGATTGTAATCCAGCAGGCCGGCATTGGCGCCATCGTGTTGCCGGTACAGCCGGTGCAGGTGGTCGCTGGCGGCCCAGAACTGCGGATCGGTACGCCGGATGCCGTAACGGTGCAGGAATCGGCCGTAATCCGCCTCGCTGCGCAGGCTGCGCAAGGCATCCACGAAGCCTGGCAGGTCCTGCTGCTGCACACGGTAGAGCGCATTCGGGTAGGCGCCGATGAGGCCGCGGGCAATGCCCAGGCTGTCTTCGGCCGGCAGGCGCCGCCCGGTTTCCGCAAACAGGGTGCTGGTGTTCTTGTAGGCGTTGTGGCGCAGCAGGGTGAACAGCTGTTCGTGCCCTGCGTCCTGCAGGACCAGGAAGACGGTTTCCGGCAGCCATGCCAGGAACGGGCCTTGCAGGCCATCGAGTGACTGCAGCAGTGCGAGGCTCGACGGGTCCAGCCGTGCCTGCTGCAGGGCATGCGGTTGCTGCAGCGCCGGGGTGAGGTGCTGCTGCAGCAGGCCGAACAGCTCGGCCTTGGGGTCGTCACTGCGGTAGTCGATGGCCGGCTCGACCGTGTTGCGCAGCCAGCGTTCGTCAACGAACTGCATGACATGCAGGGGCGCTTCGCGGTACCAGTGTGCACGCTCGCGGGCGCGCACGGCTTCCGGCAACAGCAGCAGGAAATTGGCCTCGGCTTCCATGCGCAGGAAATCCATGTAGGTGCGCGTGATGAACTGGTGGCCGATGTTGCCGTAGACATCGAAGCCGGCCACCAGCAGGTAGTGCAGGCGTTCCAGCAGCGGGTAGTCGATCACCCAGGCCGTCTTCGGTGGCGGGCCGATGAAGCCGGGCGCCACGCTGGCGCTGTCGAAGTGGCGGAAGATGGTCAGCCCGGCATTGGCGTTGTGGCCGTCACCATCCCAGATGCTGTCCAGGCCGGGGCGCACGACCGCCGGGAAGTGGGTGTGCAGGTAATGGCCCTTGGCCTGCAGCCATTCGCGCTGCAATACCGCGTAGCGCACCCAGTTGGTGAGCGGCAGGGCATTGCTTTCCTGCTCGGCCGGCAGGCGCAGCATATCGCTGTGCTGGGCCAGGTAGTTGCCCTGGTCCATCGCGTCGGGGTGCTCGGGGTTGGCGAACACGACCCAGAAGCGGTCGTCGATGACATTCAGCGCCAGCTGGCCGCGGCAGACCGGGCCCTTGATGAAGCCTTCGATGACGAACCGTGCGTCCTGCAGCAGGAAGCGGTAGCGCGCCTTGGCCGGCAGTGCCTCGAAGGCGGCAAACGGGTTGGCGGCAATGGCGGGGTCATAGCCCGGCAGTGCGGTGACCGTGAAGGGGGCGTCAAAGAACAGGTCTTTCCACTGCTGCAGGCGGCCGGCATGCAGGGCATACGGCATGTGGGTCTTGGCCAGCACCGTGGAGGCGTCGTGCTGCAGGCGGTAATACACCCGTGCCACACCGGGGTCGTCGAAGGGGCGGCGGGTGGCGATTTCACGGATGGCCACACCCGGTGGCGTGGCCGAGCGCACCAGGCGGAAGTACTGCCGGCCGGGCAGCGCGCTGAAATGCAGGTTGCCGTAGAACAGGTGTTCGTACAGGTAGCGTGCGACCAGTTGCGCCTTCGCGCTGTCGCCGTTGAGCAGAGCCTCCCACTCGGCCACGGCAGCGCCGTGCGCGGCATCCAGTGGCGGGCTGGCGGCCACCGGCGAGCCGTCGCCGATCCAGCGGCTGACCAGGTCGAACTCGGCAGCCGACAGGCCCGGCAGGCCATAGGGCATGCCCCACAGCGGGTAGTTGCGGGCATAGGCCGGGAACGCCTCGATGGTGGTGCATTGCTGCTCGCGGTCGAGTGTGAAATCGAAACTGGCCGGCAATACCGCACCCGCCGGCAGCGGATGCTGCTGCTTCAGCACCAGCAGGCGGTGCAGCACGCTGCCCTGGCGGTTGGCATCGGCGGCCTGGCGGCGTTCGTTGAGGACCGGGGTGAACCCCTTGGCACGCCAGCCGGCGGCGTCCTGCGCATCGGTGAACAGGCGGGTCAGGTTGGCGGCCAGCAGGCGGGTGCCGTCGTAGACCTTGTCCTTGCTGGCGCCGCGCTCGAGGCCTTCCCAGGCGTCCAGCTTGAGCTGGCAGGGGGCGTCGTAGCAGCCGTGGCAGACGGTGCAGCGGGCTTCGAGCAGGGGCTGGATGTCGCGCCGGTATTCCGGGCCGGTCACGGCGGCTGTGGTGATCCGGCTGACCGGCTGGGGTGGGCCATAGGCTCGGTCGAGCTGGTGGCGTTGCCAGGCGCTGCAGCCGGCCAGGATGGCCAGCAGCAGGCAGGCAACGGTGCTGCGCAGGAGGGTCATGGGGCGTTTTCGTCCCGGGCCAGGAAAAAGGGGAAGTCAGCCGAGGGCAGCCAACTCGCGGTCGACCAGGGCGGCATCGCCCAGGTTCAGTTCCAGCAGGCGGCGCAGGTGGCGGATGCTGCCGGCATCGATGTCCGTGCAGAAGAAGCCCGCGCGGTCGGTGCTGGCGTGCACCAGCTGCAGGCCCATGCGGATGATGGCATCGCCGCCCAGCGGGATGGTGGCCTTGAAGGGCTGCTGCGGGTCGCCGTCCCAGTCATCGGGCAGCCACACCAGCAGGCCGCGCACCGACAGGTCGATCACCAGGGTGTGCCACTCGCGTGCGCCCTGCCGGAGGATCACCGGGGTGTCGTAGTTGATGCGGTGGTGCTGGCGCTGCTCGCTCATGGCTGCCCTGTCATCCCTGGTTGCGGCCGGTCACCGGTCAGGCCAGCCTCCGGTAACGCATCCGGGTGGGTTGCTGGTCGCCCTGGCGGCGCTTGCGGTCTTCTTCGTATTCGCTGTAGTTGCCCTCGAAGAAGAGCACCTGGCTGTCGCCCTCGAAGGCAAGGATGTGGGTGGCGATGCGGTCGAGGAACCAGCGGTCGTGGGAGATCACCAGCGCGCAGCCGGCGAAGTTCAGCAGGGCGTCTTCCAGCGCGCGCAGGGTTTCCACGTCGAGGTCGTTGGTCGGTTCGTCGAGCAGCAGCACGTTGCCGCCCTGCTGCAGGGTCTTGGCCAGGTGCAGGCGGTTGCGTTCGCCGCCGGAGAGTTCGCCGACCCGCTTCTGCTGGTCGGTGCCCTTGAAGTTGAAGCGCCCGATGTAGGAGCGCGAGGGCACCTCGTAGCTGCCGATGCGCAGGATGTCGTGGCCGCCGGAGATTTCCTCCCACACCGTCTTGCTGCCGTCGAGGTTGTCGCGCGACTGGTCGACATAGGACAGCTGCACGCTCTCGCCCAGGCTGATCTGGCCGCTGTCGGGCTGCTCGTGGCCCTTGATCATGCGGAACAGGGTCGATTTGCCGGCACCGTTGCCGCCGATGATGCCGATGATGGCGCCCTTCGGCACATTGAATGAGAGGTCGTCGATCAGCACGCGGTCACCGTAGCTTTTCTTCAGGTGGCTGATCTCGATCACCTTGTCGCCCAGGCGCGGTCCCGGCGGGATGTAGATCTCGTTGGTCTCGTTGCGCTTCTGGAACTCCTGGCTGTTCATTTCATCGAAGCGGGCCAGGCGGGCCTTGTTCTTGGCATGGCGGCCCTTCGGGTTGGAGCGCACCCATTCCAGTTCGTGCTTGATGGCCTTCTGGCGGGATTGCTCCTGCTTTTCCTCGATTTCGAGGCGCTTTTCCTTCTGCTTCCAGCCAGGAGGTGTAGTTGCCCTTCCAGGGGATGCCGTGGCCGCGGTCGAGCTCGAGGATCCAGTCGGCGACGTTGTCGAGGAAGTAGCGGTCGTGGGTGACGGCCACCACGGTGCCGGGGAAGTCATGCAGGAAGTGCTCCAGCCAGGCCACGGTCTCGGCGTCGAGGTGGTTGGTGGGTTCGTCCAGCAGCAGCATGTCCGGGTTCGACAGCAGCAGGCGGCACAGCGCCACGCGGCGCTTCTCGCCGCCGGACAGCTTGCTGACATCGGCATCCCACGGCGGCAGGCGCAGGGCGTCGGCGGCGACTTCCAGCTTGTGGTTGAGGTTGTGGGCGTCGGTGGCCTGGATGATGTTCTCGAACTCGGCCTGCTTTTTGGCCAGCGCATCGAAATCGGCATCCGGCTCGGCATAGGCGGCATACACCGCATCCAGCCCGGCCAGGGCATCGATGGCCTCGCGCACGCCGTCCTCGACATTGCCGCGCACGTCCTTGGCGGGGTCGAGTTCCGGTTCCTGCGGCAGGTAGCCGATCTTGAGGCCGGGCATCGGGCGGGCCTCGCCGTTGAAGTCGCTGTCGACGCCGGCCATGATGCGCAGCAGGGTGGACTTGCCCGAGCCGTTCAGGCCCAGCACGCCGATCTTGGCGCCGGGGAAGAACGACAGCGAGATGTCCTTGAGGATCTCGCGCTTGGGCGGCACTACCTTGCCGACGCGGTGCATGGTGTAGACGTACTGGGCCATGGGGCAGGCTCCTCCGGGAGGGGGGGTCGGGCTGGACGCGCGACAGTACCCAATCCGGCGGCAGGCCGCAAGGCAAGGTGCCGTGGCCGGTTTCGTGAACCGGTTCCCGGAGGTGGCGCGGTGTCTTGCCTATACTCCCCCCGCTGTCCCGTGGGTTGTGCTCACCCAATAACAAGAAACAACAACGGGCTACCGGTGCCGGCCGCACGCGCAGGCTGCAGCCGTGGCCAGGAGGCCCCCCGTGACATCGTCCCCCGATCCCGCCCAGGCCGCCCAGCGGCACGAGGCCTTCCTCGCCGGCGTGCTGCGTGCACTGCCGGATCCGCTGTGCGTGTTCGATGCCAGCCGCATGGCCGAGGTGTATGCCAATACCCCGCTGATGGCCGTGCTCGGGTATGCGGGCGCCGCAGCGCCCAGCGGGCTCGACGCATGCAACCGCCTGCTGCACCCGGAGGACCGCCTGGCCCCGGAGGCGCTGGAATTCCTGCGCCGTGAGCTGGGCCGGCGCGGGGCCTTCAGCCATACCCTGCGCCTGCTGCATGCCGATGGCCAGTGGCGCACCTGCCGGCTCCGTGGCGCGCTGCTCGACTGCGATGCCGACGGGCTCGCCCGCCACTGCGTCATCGTGCTGCACGACATCACCCGCGGGCAGGAAGCCACCCGCCGCCTGCAGGAGCAGGAACAGCGCTTCCGCCTGCTCGCCGAGCATGCCAGCGACCTCATCTGCACCACCGATACCGACCTGCGCCTCACCTATGTCAGCCCGGCGATTGCCCCCCTGTCCGGGCGGCCGGCGGCCGACCTCGCCCGCGAGGGCAATGCGCTGGTGTTCCGTGGCCCGGCACTGCAGCGCCTGGAGCAGGCCCTGCGCGACGACCTGCGCCAGCGCCTGGAGGCCGAGCGCCAGCCCGGCACACGGCAGCAGGCATACGTGCGCCTGCTCGAGGCCGGCTACCCGCATGCCGACGGGCACGAGGTGCCGGTGGAGATCAAGGCCTCGCTGGTGCGCGATGGTGCCGGCACCATCCAGGGCCTGCTGTTGCTGGTGCGCGACATCAGTGCCCGCCGCCAGCGCGATGCCGACCTGCGGCTGGCCGCCAAGGTGTTCGAGAACAGCCTCGAAGGCATCCTGATCACCGGGCCTGCGGGCGACATCGTGCAGGTCAACAAGGCGTTCACGGCCATCACCGGCTATGCACCGCACGAGGCACTCGGCCGGCGGCCGGCCTTCCTCGCCTCGGGCCAGAACCCGGATTGTTTCGGGCGCACCATCCGCCCCGGCATGGACCGCCGCGGCACCTGGCAGGGCGAACTGGTGAACCGGCGCAAGAACGGCGAGGCTTTCCCGGCCGCCATCAGCATGACCGAGGTGCGTTCGCGCGAGGGGCAGTTGCTGGGGCACATCACCGCATTCCGTGACATCACCGAGAGCAAGCAGAGCGAGGAGCGCATCCGCCGGCTGGCCTATTTCGATGCGCTCACCGGCCTGCCCAACCGCAGCCTGTTCCAGGATCGCCTCGACCAGGAGCTGGCGCGTGCGGTGCGCAACCCGTCGGCGCTGGCATTGCTGTTCCTCGACCTCGACGGCTTCAAGGCCGTCAACGATTCGCTCGGGCATGCCATGGGCGACCGCCTGCTGCACGAGGTGGCGCAGCGGTTGCGCGACGGCGTGCGTGCCGGGGACACCGTGGCACGCATGGGCGGCGACGAGTTCACCGTGATCCTGGCGCAGCTGCCCGATGCCGGTACGGCCGCCCGCATTGCTGCCCGCATCGCCCGCCAGCTGATGAAGGCCTTGCAGCAGCCGTTCCGGCTGCTGGAGCAGGAGGTGTTCGTCAGCGCCAGCATCGGCATTGCGCTGTACCCGCAGGACGGTGACGCGCGGGCCAACCTGCTGCGCCATGCCGATACCGCGATGTACCACGCCAAGGCCGCCGGCAAGAACGGCTACCGGTTCTATGCCCCGGACATGAATGCCGATGCGCTGCAGCGCCTGGAGCTGCAGAACGCCCTCCACCGGGCGTTGGTGCAGGACCAGTTCGAGCTGCATTTCCAGCCGCTGATCAACATCCGCGACCGGCGCGTGGTGGGGGTCGAGGCCCTGCTGCGCTGGCGCCACCCCGAGCGCGGGCTGCTGGCGCCGGGGGATTTCATGGCCGTGGCCGAGGAGTGCGGGCTGCTGGTGCCGGTGGGCGAGTGGGTGCTGGGGCGTGCCTGCCGGCAACTGGCGGACTGGCAGGCCCAGGGCCTGGGCATCGGGCGCATCGCGGTCAATGTCTCGCGGCGGCAGTTCCGGGCCGGCAACCTGGTCGCGCTGGTCAGCCGGGCGCTGGCGGAAGCCGCCATCCGGCCCGACCAGCTGGAGCTCGAATTCAACGAGACCGTGCTGATGGACGACCTCGCGCATGCCCTGCCGGTGCTGCAGGCCCTGGCGGCACTGGGGGTGCGGCTGGCGATCGACGACTTCGGTACCGGCTATGCCTCGCTCGGCCAGCTGCAGGATCTGCCGGTGCACAGCCTCAAGATCGACCGCCGGTTCATCAGTGGCGGCGGCAATGCCTGCGTCACCCGCGCCATCGTGGCGCTGGCCCGCAGCTTCAACCTGGCCGTGGTGGCGGAAGGGGTCGAGACCGCCGGCCAGTCGGCGTTCCTGCTGGCGCTGGGCTGCCAGCAGGGGCAGGGCTACCTGTTCGGCCGGCCGCTGGATGCCACGGCCACCGCCGCGCTCCTGCACGACCAGGGCCGCGCCCTGCACTGAAAGCGGCCCCGGTGTACCGGAGCCCCCCCGCCTTCATGTAAAATGGCCGCCTTTCCATCCATGGCTGGCGGCAGGCCGATCCCGCCCCGGCCGCCGCCTGCCACTACCCCCGGGGGACCCCATGTTCAGCAAAGGCATGACCATCAAGGGCTTTGACGACGCAATCTGGAATGCCATCCAGGCCGAGGAGCGCCGCCAGGAAGACCACATCGAGCTGATTGCCTCGGAAAACTACACCAGCCCGCGGGTGATGGAAGCGCAGGGCTCCGTGCTGACCAACAAATACGCCGAGGGCTACCCCGGCAAGCGCTATTACGGCGGCTGCGAGCATGTCGACGTGGTCGAGCAGCTGGCCATCGACCGTGCGAAGGCACTGTTCGGTGCCGATTACGCCAACGTGCAGCCGCACGCCGGTTCGCAGGCCAACGCCGCAGTCTACATGGCCCTGCTGGAGCCGGGCGATACCGTGCTCGGCATGAGCCTGGCCGAGGGCGGCCACCTGACCCACGGCGCCAAGGTGAATTTCTCCGGCAAGACGTACAACGCGGTGCAGTACGGCCTCGATCCGCAGACCGGCGAGGTCGACTACGCCGATGCCGAAGCCAAGGCCCTGAAGTACAAGCCGAAGATGGTGGTGGCGGGTTTCTCGGCCTATTCGCGCGTCATGGACTGGCAGCGCTTCCGCGACATCGCCGATTCCGTCGGTGCCTACCTGATGGTCGACATGGCCCATGTGGCCGGCCTGGTGGCAGCCGGGCTGTACCCGAACCCGGTGACGATTGCCGATGTCACCACCTCCACCACGCACAAGACCCTCGGTGGCCCGCGCGGCGGCATCATCCTGGCCAAGGCCAACCCCGACCTGGAGAAGAAGCTCAATTCTGCCGTGTTCCCCGGTATCCAGGGCGGCCCGCTGATGCACGTGATTGCCGCCAAGGCAGTCTGCTTCAAGGAAGCCATGAGCCCCGAATTCAGGGCCTACCAGCAGCAGGTGCTGGCCAATGCCCGCGTGATGGCGAAGGTCATGATGGACCGCGGCTATACCGTGGTTTCCGGTGGCACCGACGACCACCTGTTCCTGCTGAGCCTGATCGACAAGGGCATCACCGGCAAGGATGCGGACGCCGCACTGGGCCGTGCCCACATCACCGTCAACAAGAACGCCGTGCCGAACGACCCGCAGTCGCCGTTCGTGACCAGCGGCCTGCGCATCGGTACGCCGGCGTGCACGCGGCGCGGCTTCCGGGAAGCCGAGGTCGAGGCCCTGGCCGGCTGGATCTGCGACATCCTCGACCGCATGGGCGACGAGGCGGTGATTGAACGCGTGCGCGGCCAGGTGTCGGAGCTGTGCAAGCGTTTCCCGGTGTACGGGCGCTGATAGCCGCGCGAACGCGCACAGGAGCCTTGCATGCGCTGTCCGTTCTGCGGTGCCGAAGAAACCAAGGTGATCGACTCGCGGCTGGTCGCTGAAGGCGACCAGATCCGCCGTCGCCGCGAATGCCTGACCTGCTCCGAGCGCTTCACCACCTACGAAACGGCCGAGCTGCTGATGCCGCGTATCATCAAGCAGAACGGCATCCGCGAACCCTTTGACGAGGCCAAGCTGCGTGCCGGCATCCTGCGCGCACTGGAAAAGCGCCCGGTCAGCATCGAGGAAGTCGAGGCCCGCCTCGGCCACATCAAGCACGCCCTGCAGGTGCTCGGCGAGCGCGAGGTGAAATCGCGCGTGGTCGGCGAGCTGGTGATGGAGCAGCTGCAGCAGCTCGACCACGTGGCCTTCGTGCGGTTTGCTTCCGTGTACCGCGATTTCAAGACCCTCGATGAATTCCGCGCCGAAATCGACCGCCTGTCCCGCGAGCCGGCACCGGATGCCGTGCCGGCGGGCAAGGGCGGCTGAGGACGGGCATGGCAGGCACGAGCACACCGGCCAGCCTGATGGCGCGGGCCCTGCAGCTGGCGCAGCAGGGCCTGTACACCACGGCACCGAACCCGCGGGTGGGTTGCGTCATCGTGCAGGACGGCCGCATCGTCGGCGAAGGCTGGCACCGCCGTGCCGGCGAAGCGCATGCCGAGGTGCACGCGCTGCAGCAGGCCGGCGACCGGGCCCGCGGTGCCACGGCCTATGTCACGCTGGAGCCCTGTGCCCACCAGGGGCGCACGCCGCCCTGTGCCGGGGCCCTGGTGGCGGCCGGTGTGGCGGAAGTGGTGGTGGCGGTGCGTGACCCGGACCCGCGCACGGCCGGGCAGGGCATCGACTGCCTGCGTGCAGCCGGCATCGCGGTGACCGAAGGCGTGCTGGAAGCCGATGCGCGTGCGCTCAATGCCGGGTTTTTCAGCCGCCACCAGCGGCAGCGGCCGTGGATACGCGTGAAGCTGGCGATGAGCCTGGATGGCCGCACGGCCATGGCCAATGGCGAGTCGCGCTGGATTACCGGGCCGCAGGCGCGTGCCGATGTGCAGCGCTGGCGTGCACGCAGCTGTGCGGTGGTTACCGGCATCGGCACCGTGCGTGCGGATGACCCGCAGCTGGGAGTGCGCGATGCGCAGGCGCTCGGGCTGGACGCCGGCCTGATCCGCCAGCCGCTGCGGGTGGTGGCCGATGCACAGGGGCGCACGCCGGCGACGGCGGCACTGTTCTCGGTGCCGGGCGAGGTACTGGTGGCAACCACGGTGGCCGGCGAACCACCACTGGCCCGCAGCCTGGCGGGCAAGGCCGGCGTGCTGGGCTGCGGCCAGGGCAATGCGGTGGATCTCGAGGGCCTGCTGGGATACCTCGCCCTGCAACGCCATTGCAACGAGGTGCTGGTCGAGGCGGGCCCGACACTGGCCGGTGCGTTCCTGCAGGCCGGCCTCGTGGATGAATTGCTGCTGTATGTGGCACCGCGGTTGCTGGGCCATGAGGCACGCGGCCTGCTGCAACTGGCGGTGCCCTCACTGGCAGCGGCACCGGCACTGGACATCCGCGAGGTGCGTGCCGTCGGCCAGGACTGGCGTATCCTCGCAGTACCGAAACGGGAGGCGTGACTGTACATGTTTACCGGCATCATCCAGGCCGTGGGG
>LAHR01000439.1_pt1 | contig 73596 bp, 72 predicted proteins | sample 329641 | NCBI WGS metagenome assembly LAHR01 (sample SAMN03275701, study PRJNA271635) | activated sludge metagenome | isolation source: Sample C-3 Sludge from acetogenic chamber (third chamber) of Anaerobic...
ACGACGCGCACGCTGATCACCGCCAGCGAACGCGCCAGGTCCTTGGCCAGGCCGGAAATCTTGCTCACCTTCACGCCGGCCGCCGGCTGCACCTCGAAACGGGTCACTACCGGGCCGGGCAATACCGCCACCACTTCGGCCTCGACACCGAAGTCGGCGAGCTTCAATTCGAGCAGGCGCGACATCGCTTCCAGCGATTCCTGCGAATAGCCGCGCTGCTGCCCCTGCTCGGGGTTTTCCAGCAGGGCCAACGGCGGCAATTCGCCGGTAACCGGGGCATCAAACAGGCGGCCCTGTTTTTCCTGGATGGCCCGCTTGCTCGGCTCGGGCGGCGGTGCTGGCGGTGCCACCACGACCGGCGGCTTGCGTTCCTTGCGTTTCTGGATGGAGGCTTCGACCTTTTCCTGGCGCTCTTCCTGCGCCTTGCGAGTCGCCGAGGCTTCGGCCTGCTGGCGCCGGCGGTCCGCCAGGCGCGTGCGCAGCCGCCCGGCCAGCAGCAGGCTGTGCATGCCCAGCCAGTCGATCAGGCGCAGCCAGGACAGGTCGGTGAAGATGGTCATGCCGAACAGGAAGATGGCCAGCAGCACCAGCCGGCTGCCCAGCAGGTTGAATGCCTGCAGGAAGCTGTTGCCGATGGCCGTGCCGATGATGCCGCCATCGCCCTGCGGCAGCGCCGACTGGTCATGGATGCTGTGGATTTCCGACAGCCCCGTGCCGGAGACGATCACCAGTGCCATGCCGACGAAACGGATCGAGAGGGTTACCCAGTCCAGCACGAAGCCGTGCTTGCGGTCACGGAAGATTTGCCAGGCCCGCAAGCCCAGCATCAGCGGGAACAGGTAGGCCATGTAGCCGAACAGCGAGAAAAACACATCGGCGAGCCAGGCCCCGGCCCGGCCGGCAGCGTTCTGCACCGGGCCTTCACTGCCGGTGTAGGACCAGCCGCTGTCCTGCGGGTGGTAACTCGCCATGGCCAGCAGGAAATACAGGCACACGAACAGGAAAAGGATCAGCAGGCCTTCGGTCACGCGATGGCCGACGACCCCTTCCGGGACCTCCCCGGCGGACTCGCGGCTGCTCTTGGTTTCTGCCTTGGCCAATGCTCGAAACACCCTCCGTGAAACCCGGCCATCATAGCATGACTGGCACCCGCGCAGGACCGTGCCGCCGGCTGCTTTTGCGGCTTCTGCGGCTTTTCATTTATGATTGCCGGCCCATCGTGCCGCTGCCCCGCGCAGCCACCGGCACCTCCCGAGAAACCACTGCAGGAACCCCTCATGAGCGACGCCATTCACCACCGACTGATCATCCTGGGCTCGGGTCCGGCCGGTTACACCGCCGCCGTTTATGCGGCACGGGCCAACCTCAAGCCGGTGCTGGTCACCGGCATGCAGCAAGGCGGGCAGCTCACCACCACCACCGAGGTCGACAACTGGCCGGGGGATGTGCATGGCCTCACCGGCCCGGACCTGATGGTACGCATGCAACAGCATGCCGAGCGTTTCAATACCGACATCGTGTTCGACCACATTGAGCAGGTCGATCTCTCGCAACGGCCGTTTCGCCTCAAGGGCAACCAGGCCTACACCTGCGATGCGCTGGTCATTGCCACCGGTGCCTCGGCGCAATACCTCGGCCTGCCTTCCGAACAGGCCTTCATGGGCAAGGGTGTCAGCGCCTGCGCCACCTGCGACGGTTTTTTCTACCGCGACCAGCATGTCGCCGTGATCGGCGGCGGCAACACGGCCGTGGAAGAAGCCCTCTACCTGGCCAACATCGCCAGCCATGTGACCCTGGTGCACCGCCGCGACAAGCTGCGTTCGGAAAAAATCCTGCAGGACAAGCTGTTCGAACGTGCCCGGGAAGGCAAGGTCACCCTGCTGTGGAACCACACCCTGGACGAAGTGCTCGGCAACGACAGTGGCGTCACCGGCATCCGCGTCAAGGATGTCCGGGACGGCAGCACCCGGCAGGTTGACCTGGCCGGCGTGTTCATCGCCATCGGCCACAAGCCGAACACGGCCATTTTCGAAGGCCAGCTGGCCATGAAAGGCGGCTACATCAGCGTCAAGGGTGGCAGCGACGGCAACGCCACCGCCACCAGCGTGCCCGGGGTATTCGCCGCCGGTGACGTGGCGGACCACGTCTACCGGCAGGCCATCACCTCCGCCGGTTCCGGCTGCATGGCGGCACTGGATGCCGAGAAATACCTCGACGGGCTCGACCCGAACGGCTGAACCCATGGGGCTGGCCCAGCTGCTGCCGGACTCGCTGGCCTTTCCTGCGCCGGAAACGGCCCTGCGACGTCCGAACGGCCTGCTGGCCTGCGGCGGGGACCTCTCCCCCGCCCGCCTGCTGGCGGCCTACCGGGCCGGCATCTTCCCCTGGTACAGCGAGCCGGACCCCATCCTGTGGTGGTCACCGGACCCGCGTACGGTCATCTTCCCGCACACCCTGCATGTGCCGCGCAGCCTGGCCCGCCGCCTGCGCCGTGGCGGCTTCCGCGTCACACTGGACCAGGCGTTTGCAGCCGTGATCCACGCCTGTGCCGACGGCTCCAGCATCCACCGCGAAGGCGGCAGCTGGATCACGCCGGCGATGCAGGCGGCCTACACCGAACTGCACCGCCTGGGGCATGCCCATTCGGTGGAACTGTGGCAGGACGGGGTCCTGGCCGGCGGCGTCTACGGCGTGGCCATCGGCCGGGTGTTTTACGGCGAGTCGATGTTCTCGCACCGCAGCGGCGCTTCCAGCCTGGCCCTGGTGACCCTGGCCCACTGGCTGTTTGCTGCCGGTTTTGCCTTCATCGATACCCAAGTCGGCAACCCGCACACGGCCCGCCTGGGGGCCGTGGCCATTCCCCGCCGGCAGTTCCTGCAGGCCCTGTCGGCCAACCGCGACCCCTCACCCATCCGGGATTGGGCCGTCGACATCACGGCCTGGGCCGCACCATGCCGTTGAGCATCCCGCTCTACCAGACCGAACTGCACGACTGCCCCTACCTGCCGGAACGGATGGCACTGAACCAGGTGGCCGAGCCGGAGTGGTCAGCCGATGCGCATGTCAGTGGCGAACTCAACCGGCAGGGTTTCCGCCGCAGCGGGCAGTTCCTGTACCGCCCGCACTGCCCCGGCTGCCAGGCCTGCCAGTCCCTGCGCATCCCGGTGCGCGACTTCCGGCCGGGCCGCACGCAGCGGCGCCTGCTGCAGCACAATGCCGACCTGTCGACCAGTTGGCTGCCCGATATCGATACCGACGAGTGTTATGGCCTGTTCGCACGCTACATCGAGGCCCGCCATGCCGACGGCAGCATGTACCCGCCGCAACGTGACGACTACCGCCGTTTCCTGGCACGGCCCCCCGGGGACTACACCCGCTTCCTTGCGGCACACGACAGCGCGGGTACCCTGCAGGGCCTGATCGTCTGTGACCGTTTCAGTGACGGCCTGTCGGCGGTCTTCAGCTTCTACGACACCCGTGTGCCGGCCCGCAGCCTCGGCACCTGGCTGATCCTGCAGGTGATTGCGGCTGCCCGGGCTGCCGGCCTGCCGTATGTCTACCCCGGTTTTTACGTGGCCGGCTGCCGCAAGATGGCCTACAAGGCCCGTTTTTCGCCACTGGAAATCCTGCGCGAGGGCCACTGGCAGCCGTTCAGCCCGGCCGCCAGCGCATCCACCCTTTGAAAGCAGGGGCCATTTGAGGCAGAATGCGCCCTTCGCAAAACCCGGAGAGCAGCACGGCATGCCGAAAGAAGAGAACCTCGAGCTTGAAGGTGAAGTCATCGACACGCTTCCCAACACGACTTTTCGCGTCAAGCTGGAAAACGGCCATGTCGTCACCGCCCACATCTCGGGCAAAATGCGCAAGAACTACATCCGCATCCTGACCGGTGACAAGGTCCGGGTCGAAATGAGTCCCTACGACCTCAGCAAGGCCCGCATCACCTACCGCGAACGTTGATGGAAAAGGCCGCCTACGGGCGGCCTTTTCCATGGTGCGGCAAACGCCAGCGGTCAGGCCGGCTCTGCGGTCACTGCCGTTTCCTCTGCCTCGACTTCCAGCTGCAGCCGGTCATCCGCCACGGTCACATGCACCGTGCCGCCCTTCTGTGCCAGCGGCCCGAACAACACCAGCTCCGCGAGCGGCTTCTTGATGTGCTCCTGGATCATGCGTGCCATCGGGCGGGCGCCCATCTGTGCGTCATAGCCTTTTTCAGCCAGCCAGGCACGGGCATCGGCATCGACATCGAGCAGCACGCCCTTGTCGTCCAGCTGTGCCTGCAGCTCGACCAGGAACTTGTCCACCACCGTCAGGATGATTGACGGCGGCAGGCTGTTGAACTGGATCACGGCATCCAGGCGGTTGCGGAACTCGGGGCTGAAGGCCTTGCGGATGGCTTCCATGCCGTCACTGGCATGGTCCTGTTGCGTAAAGCCGATCGACGCACGCTGCATCAGCTCCGCACCGGCGTTGGTGGTCATGATCAGGATCACGTTGCGGAAATCCGCCTTGCGGCCGTTGTTGTCGGTCAGCGTGCCGTGGTCCATCACCTGCAGCAGCAGGTTGAAGACGTCCGGGTGGGCCTTCTCGATCTCGTCGAGCAGCAGCACGCTGTGCGGGTTTTTCGTGACCGCATCGGTCAGCAGGCCGCCCTGGTCGAAGCCGACATAGCCCGGCGGCGCGCCGATCAGGCGCGATACCGTGTGGCGCTCCATGTATTCCGACATGTCGAAGCGGATCAGTTCCACGCCCAGCAGGCGTGCGAGCTGGCGGCAGACTTCCGTCTTGCCCACCCCGGTGGGGCCGGCAAACAGGAAGGAACCGATCGGCTTCTCGTGGGTTTTCAGGCCGGCGCGTGCCATCTTGATGGCAGTGGCCAGGGTCTGGATGGCCTCGTCCTGGCCAAACACCACACGGCGCAGGTTCGGCTCCAGCTCCTTCAGCCCGGCCTTGTCCGATTCGCTGATGGTTTGTGCAGGGATGCGGGCAATCTTCGCCACCACCGCCTCGATTTCCTTGCGGCCGATCACCTTGCGGCGCTTGCTGGGCGGCTGCAGGCGCTGGAAGGCACCGGCCTCGTCGATGACATCGATGGCCTTGTCCGGCATGAAACGGTCATTGATGTAGCGGCTGGCCAGCTCGGTGGCTGCCCGCAGGGCCTGGTCGGTGTAACGCAGGTCGTGGTGCTCCTCGAAACGGCTCTTCAGCCCACGCAGGATCTGGTAGGTCTCCTCCACGCTCGGCTCCAGCACATCGATCTTCTGGAACCGGCGTGACAGCGCGCGATCCTTCTCGAAGATGCCGCGGTATTCCTGGAAGGTGGTCGATCCGATGCAGCGCAACTCACCCGAGGTCAGCATCGGTTTCAGCAGGTTGGAGGCGTCCATGACCCCGCCGGACGCCGCACCGGCCCCGATGATGGTATGGATTTCATCAATGAAAAGAATGGCTTTCGGCTGCTTCCTGAGATCCGACAGCAGGCCCTTGAAACGCTTCTCGAAGTCGCCACGGTATTTGGTACCGGCCAGCAGCGAACCCATGTCGAGCGAATAGACCACATGCTCGAGCAGCACTTCCGGCGCCTCGCCGTCGACGATCATCTTGGCCAGGCCCTCGACGATGGCGGTCTTGCCGACGCCCGATTCGCCCACCAGCAGCGGGTTGTTCTTGCGCCGGCGCGCCAGGATCTGGGCAACCCGCTCCACCTCGGGCAGGCGCCCGATCAGCGGGTCGATACGGCCTTCCTTCGCCAGTGCATTCAGGTTGGTGGTGAACTGCTGCAGCGGGCTCTTTTCCTCGGGGTTGTCGCCCGGCTGGCCCTCGGGGCGCTCCTGGGCTGCCTCGCTGCTGCCTTCCTCGCCGGCCACCCTGGAAATGCCGTGGGCAATGAAATTGACCACATCAAGCCGGGCCACGCTCTGCTTCTTCAGGAAATAGACCGCCTGGCTTTCCTGCTCGCTGAAAATTGCCACCAGCACATTGGCGCCGGTGACCTCGGTCTTGCCGGACGACTGCACATGGAACACGGCGCGCTGCAGCACACGCTGGAAACCCAGGGTGGGCTGCGTCTCGCGCTCGACATCCTCGGGGATGACCGGCGTGGTGGAATCGAGGAATTCGCCCAGTTCCTGCTGCAGCAGGCTGATGTCGGCGCCACAGGCCTTGAGGACTTCGGCCGCGTCACGGTTGTCGGTCAGCGCCAGCAACAGGTGCTCGACGGTCATGAATTCATGCCGTTTGGCGCGGGCCGCCTTGAAAGCGCTGTTGAGAGAGAACTCCAGGTCCTTGCTTAACATAAGACCACCTCAGGATGGTTCATCCGTATTGACCGATTCGACCTCACAGACCAGGGGATGTTCGTTGGCGCGGGCAAATTGGATCACCTGCATCGCCTTCGTCTCGGCAATATCCCGGGTGTAGATGCCACACACCGCTCGCCCCTGGGTATGTACCGTCAGCATCACCCGGGTTGCCGTCTCCTCGTCCATGTGGAAAAACATCATCAGGACCTCCACCACGAACTCCATCGGCGTGAAGTCATCATCCAGCATGATGACCCGGTACAGCGAGGGTTCCTTCAGGGCCGGACGCGCCGTCTCCAGTGCCAGTCCGCCGTGGTGGCTGTGTTCGTCGTTCTCTGCCATGCTTAATCTTAGACCACGATAAACGCTTTTACCGGTGCCACCACGGGATAATGTGGCCGGCCTGCCGCCAGGCAAGCCCCGGGGAGGGATGGTTTGCAATTGTTGCCGTATTGGCTAAAATCTGAGCAACGCACCCGGGGTTCCACGGAAGAATCCCCGGATCGTTGATAAAAATAACAGTAAAAACAGCTAGTTGGATTGGCTATCTATAATAAGATCTGAAGGGATATCAGTCATGGCAACGCATACCGGTGTTGTTAAGTGGTTCAACAACGCAAAGGGCTACGGGTTCATCCTGCCGGATAACGGCGGCGAGGACATCTTCGCGCACTACTCCTGCATCGTCATGGAGGGATACAAGACCCTGCGTGCGGGCCAGTCCGTCTCGTTCGATGCCGTGCCAGGCCCCAAGGGCCTGCATGCCGCCAACATCCAGTACGGCCAGGCCGCGAACAGCGACGTCTCCGGCAACCACCGCGACGCCTGAGCGCTGCCCCGTACCGCGCGGGATTGGCCCACCGGGAGGTATCCCCCGGTGAGCCGCCTGCTCAGCCCATGTGGCTGATGATGGCGTCACCGAACCCGCTGCACTTCAGCAGCGTCGCCCCGTCCATCAGGCGCTCGAAGTCATAGGTCACGGTCTTGGCCTGGATGGCGCCGTCCATGCCCTTGATGATGAGGTCCGCGGCCTCGTTCCAGCCCATGTGGCGCAGCATCATCTCGGCCGACAGGATCAGCGAACCCGGGTTCACCTTGTCCTGGCCGGCATACTTGGGCGCGGTGCCGTGGGTGGCCTCGAACATCGCGACCGTATCCGAGAGGTTGGCACCCGGCGCGATGCCGATGCCGCCGACCTGGGCCGCCAGCGCATCGGAGATGTAGTCGCCGTTCAGGTTCAGGGTGGCGATGACGCTGTACTCTTCCGGGCGCAGCAGGATCTGCTGCAGGAAGGCATCGGCAATCGAGTCCTTGACGGTGATCTTCTGGCCGGTTTTCGGGTTGGTGAACTCGCACCACGGGCCCTCGCCGATCACCTTGGCACCGAACTCGTTCTGCGCCAGCGCATAGCCCCAGTCACGGAAGCCGCCTTCGGTGAACTTCATGATGTTGCCCTTGTGCACCAGGGTCACCGAAGGCTTGTTGTTGTCGATGGCGTACTGGATCGCCTTGCGCACCAGGCGTTCGGTACCTTCACGCGATACCGGCTTGATGCCGATGCCGGAGGTGGCCGGGAAGCGGATCTTCTTGACGCCCATCTCCTGCTGCAGGAATGCGATGATTTTCTTTGCTTCGGGGCTTTCGGCCTGCCATTCGATACCGGCGTAGATGTCCTCGGAGTTCTCGCGGAAGATCACCATGTCGGTCTTGTGCGGCTCCTTCACCGGGCTGGGCACGCCCTTGAACCAGCGCACCGGGCGCAGGCAGACGTAGAGGTCGAGCTCCTGGCGCAGCGCCACGTTCAGCGAGCGGATGCCGCCGCCGACCGGCGTGGTCAGCGGGCCCTTGATGGACACCACATAGTCACGCAGGGCTTCCATCGTCTCGGCCGGCAGCCAGGTGTCGCTGCCGTAGACCTTGGTGGCCTTCTCGCCGGCATAGATTTCCATCCAGGAAATCTTGCGCTTGCCGCCGTAGGCCTTGGCCACGGCCGCATCCACCACTTTCAGCATCGGCGGGGTGATATCGACACCGGTGCCATCCCCTTCAATGAAGGCCACGATGGGGTTATCGGGCACATTGAGGGAACCGTCAGCGTTCGTGGTGATCTTCGCGCCGCTTGCGGGCACTTTGATGTGCTGGTAGGCCATACATCACTCCATCAGTCGGGTGGTCAACAGGAGACGGCTGGGCCGCCGTAAAGCGCGATATTATAACCACACACCCGGCCGATATCCTGCCTGCCCCCCATGAGCGATTTGATCCTCTTCAACAAGCCGTTCGGCGTCCTGAGCCAATTCACCGATGCCGGTGGCCGGCCCACCCTCGCCGACTACATCCACCAGCCCGGCACCTACCCGGCCGGGCGCCTGGACCGCGACTCCGAGGGCCTGTTGCTGCTGACCGGTGATGGCGCCCTGCAGCACCGCATCGCCCATCCCACGCAGAAACTGCCCAAGACCTACTGGGTGCAGGTCGAAGGCTGCCCCGATGAGACCGCCCTGCAGCGGCTGCGGCAGGGCGTGCTGCTCGAGGACGGCCCCACCCGCCCGGCAAGGGCCGAACGCCTGCCGGAGCCGGCACTGTGGCCACGCAACCCGCCGGTGCCCGCCGCCCGGGCGGCACGCTCGAGCTGGATTGCACTGACCCTGACCGAAGGCCGCAACCGCCAGGTACGCCGCATGACGGCTGCCGTCGGCCACCCCACCCTGCGCCTGGTGCGCTGGTCGATCGGCCCCTGGAGCGTCGCCGGACTGGCCCCCGGTGCCTGCCGCACCGAAAGCGTGCACTTGCCTGCCCCGCCCCCTGCCAAGCATCCACGGAGACCGCGATGAAGGACAACAGCCTGATCTGGAAACCCAATGCCACCGTGGCCACCGTCGTCGAGGATGGCGGCCGCTTCCTGTTCGTCGAGGAACTGGACGACAAGGGCCGCCTGGTGTTCAACCAGCCGGCCGGCCACCTCGACCCCGGTGAAAGCCTGCTGCAGGCCGCCGTGCGCGAGACACTGGAAGAAACCGGCTGGGAGGTCGAGCTGACCGGCGTGGTCTGCATCGCCCTGTACAGCCCGCCGGGGCGCGACCTCACCTACCTGCGCACCTGCTTCGCCGCCCGTCCGCTGCGCCACCACCCGCAACGGCCGCTGGACCAGGGCATCCAACGTGCCCTGTGGATGACGCGGGACGAACTCGCGGCACAGTCTGCTAAACTGCGCAGCCCGTTGGTCAGCCATGTGCTCGACCGCTACCTCGCCGGCAACCATTACCCGCTGGCACTGTTTTCCGACCCCGTGATTGCATGAACGCCACCAGCACAGGAAAAGTCATTGTCGGCATGTCCGGGGGCGTGGACTCCTCGGTGGCCGCGCATTGCCTGCTCGAACAGGGCTGGCAGGTCGAAGGCCTGTTCATGAAGAACTGGGACGAGGACGACGGCACCGAATACTGCACGGCGAAGGCCGACCTCGCCGACGCGCAGGCGGTGGGCGATGCGCTCGGCATCCGCCTGCACACCGCCAATTTCGCCGCCGAATACTGGGACAGCGTCTTCGAGCACTTCCTCGCCGAATACCGTGCCGGCCGCACCCCCAACCCGGACATCCTCTGCAACCGCGAAATCAAGTTCCGTGCCTTCCTGGACTACGCACTGGCCCTGGGTGCCCATGCCATCGCCACCGGCCATTACGCCCGCCTGGCCCATGACGGCGGCCACACCCGCCTGCTGCGCGGGCGGGATCCGGGCAAGGACCAGTCGTATTTCCTGCACGCGGTCAGCGGCGAACAACTGTCGCACGCGCTGTTCCCCATTGGCGAACTCCACAAGGCCGAGGTACGCCGCATCGCCGCCCGCCTGGGCCTGGTGACTCACGACAAGAAGGACAGCACCGGCATCTGTTTCATCGGCGAACGCCGCTTCAAGGATTTCCTGCAGCAGTACCTGCCGGCACAACCCGGCGAGATCCGTACCCCTGAGGGTCGCCTGCTGGGCCGCCACGACGGCCTGATGTATTACACCCTCGGCCAGCGCCAGGGCCTGCACATCGGTGGCGTGCACGGTGCGGCCGAAGCCCCGTGGTATGTGGCCGAAAAGCGCCTCGACAGCAATACCCTCATCGTCGTGCAGGGCAATGCCCACCCGCTGCTGTACAGCCGCCGCCTGTGGCTGGAGAAACCCGATGCAACCCGCACCGCCTGGTGGGTCGACGGCCATGGCCCGGCACTGCCCTGCCGTGCCACTGCAAAAACGCGCTACCGCCAGACTGACCAGCCCTGCCTGTTGGAGGCCGATGGCAATGCGGTACGCGTGACTTTCGATACCCCGCAATGGGCCGTGACCCCCGGCCAGTCAGCGGTGTTCTACGATGGCGACAGCTGCCTCGGTGGTGGCGTAATCGAACGAACGGAGCCTCACGCATGACAACGCCCCTGACCCCGATGGAAGAGCAGGTCATCGCACTGGCCGGCATCGCGCAGGCCGCGCACCAGGTGCACCGCATCGCCACCACCGGCCAGTCCGATGCCGCTGCCGTGCAGCCGCTCATCGACAGCCTGTTTGCCTTCGATCCCGACAGCACCGAGGCCGTCTACGGCAGCCTGGCCGGCGTGCGCCCCGGCCTGCAGGTGCTGGGCGACGTATTCGGCCAGCAGGACCCGGCGGTATTCGAGCCGGTGATGCGCTACATGCTCGGCATCATCCAGCTCGCCGGCCAGCTCCGGCACCAGGACGAAATGACCAGCATCATCCACAGCCGGCTGGAACACGCCGACCGCCACCGCCAGCACTTCCCCGGCCAGGCGGAATCGCTGGCACACAGCATCGCCGCGATCTACCAGGACACCATCAGTACCCTGCGCTTCCGCATCAAGGTCAGCGGTGCCGTCAACCACCTGCAGGACACCGCCAATGCCGAGCTGATCCGCACGCTGTTGCTGGCCGGCATCCGCTCGGCCTGGCTGTGGCAGCAGGTCGGCGGCAAGCGCTGGCACTGGCTGTTCCTGCGCCCGAAACTGATCGCCACCGTGACGGGCCTGCTGCGCCGCTGACAGTCGCCCGGCCGGGCCGGCGCCACCGGCCAATCGGTTATCATGGCACCTGCCCGCCAGGCCCGACAGACGAGGAAAACCGCATGAGTGCATGGTCCCCCCTGACCGCCATTTCCCCCGTGGATGGCCGTTATGCCGGCAAGGTTGCCGCGCTGCGGCCGATCTTCAGCGAATACGGCCTGATCCGTTACCGCACATTCGTGGAAATCCGCTGGCTGCAGCGCCTGTCACAGCTCGACGGCGTACCGGAAGTGCCGGCCTTCAGTCCCGCCACGCATGCCTTCCTCGACCGCCTGGTGCAGGAATTCAGCGAAGCCGATGCCCAGCGCATCAAGGACATCGAGCGCACTACCAACCACGATGTGAAAGCGGTGGAGTACTTCATCAAGGAACGCCTGCACGGCAACGCCGAGCTCGCCCCCCACCTCGAATTCGTGCATTTCGCCTGCACCTCGGAGGACATCAACAACCTGTCCTATGCCCTGATGCTGAAAGCCGGCCGCGACGAGGTGCTGCTGCCGCTGCTGCGCACCCTCACCGATCGCCTGCGCGAACTGGCCGTAACCTTTGCGGATGAACCGATGCTGTCGCGCACGCACGGCCAGACTGCCAGCCCCACCACCGTCGGCAAGGAACTCGCCAATGTGGTGGCCCGCCTTGACCGGCAGCTCGCACAGATTGCCGCCGTACCGCTGCTGGGCAAGATCAACGGCGCCGTCGGCAACTACAACGCCCACCTGGCGGCCTACCCTGCTGTGGACTGGCAAGCCAACGCAAAAACCTTCGTGGAATCACTGGGACTGGCCTGGAACCCCTACACCATCCAGATCGAACCGCACGACTACATCGCCGAGCTGTTCCATGCGCTCAACCGCTTCAACACCATCCTGATCGACATCGATCGCGATATCTGGGGCTACATTGCACTGGGTTACTTCAAGCAGAAAACGGTGGCCGGCGAGATCGGCTCGTCCACCATGCCGCACAAGGTCAACCCGATCGACTTCGAGAACTCCGAAGGCAACCTCGGGCTGGCCAATGCCCTGCTGGGCCACCTGGCCGAGAAACTGCCGATCTCGCGCTGGCAGCGCGACCTCACCGATTCCACCGTGCTGCGCAACATCGGCGTTGGCATCGCGCACACCGTGATTGCCTGTGAAGCCACCCTGAAGGGCCTGTCGAAACTGGAACTGAACCCGCAGCGCCTCCAGGAAGACCTCGACCATGCCTGGGAAGTGCTGGCCGAACCGATCCAGACCATCCTGCGCCGCTACCGCGTCGAACAGCCGTATGAAAAACTCAAAGCACTCACCCGCGGGCAGAAAGTCGATGCCGCCATCATGCGGCAGTTCATCGACAGCCTCGATGTACCGGCCGAAGCCAAGGCACAAATGCACGCACTGACCCCGGCCAACTACACCGGCAATGCTGCCAGCCAGGCACGCGCCATCAAGAAACCGTAAGGAACAGCCCCATGAGCGACAAGAAACCGGTACGGGCGATTTCGCCGCAGGAAGAAAAAATCGCCAAGAAAGTCATCCGCTTTTATACATGGCTCAATGTGGTGGTCTACCGCCTGAGCCGCGGCCGCCTGATGGGCCGCTTCCCCGGCGGCGGCCCCGTGTGCCTGGTCACCTTCACCGGCCGCAAGACCGGCAAGCGGCGCACCATCGGCCTCATCCACACCCTTGATGAACAGGGCAACCTGATCCTGATTGCCTCGCAGGGCGGCATGTCAAAACACCCGGCCTGGTACCACAACCTCAAGGCCAACCCCGACATCGAGGTGAACTACCGCGGCCAAATCCGCCGCCTGCGCGCCGAACAGGTCGACGATGCCACCAAGCAGCGCCTGTGGCCGATCATCGTCGCCAACCACGAAGGCTTCGACGAGTACCAGGAGCGCACCACGCGCAACATCCCGGTGTTTGTCTGCAAACCCATCGCCTGACGCCATGGCCGGCTACCGCGGTTACCTGTCGATGCTGGCCAGCTGGCCCGCGGCAGCACCGCTGCTGCGCGACCTGCGCAGCCAGGCTGGCCTTGCGGTAGACGACGGCCACGACGCTACCGCCACGCACCCCCTGCTCTACCGTGCCGACGGCGAACCGGCCGCCTGCGGCCGCCTGCTGCCCGATGGCCGCATCGGCATGCTGTGCCTGGCAGCGGGCGCCAGCGTGGCCGATACCGGTGCGGTACTGCTGGGCTACCTGGCCGAACAGGCCCAGGCGACCGGCATCACGGCCTTGCACATCACCCCGCCCGATGGCTGGCGCCACCTGCTGCTGACGATGGACCCGCAGGCCCGCAGCGAAGGCCGCACCCTGCAGCTGGACAGCCGGCGCGTGGCCAGCCACTGGCGCCTGGCAGGCCTCGACGAGGCCGTGCTGGGCGAAACCCCCATCCGCTGGGAATTGCAGCTGCCCGCCGACTACGGTGCGGCCCTGCTGCTGATGGCGCGCCAGGCACAACGCAGCCTTCGCCTGTTCAGCCCCACGCTGGAGCATGCCCTGTTCGACAACGCCCACCTGGCCGATGCCCTCTCGGCCCTGGCCCGCCGCAGCCGCCATACCGAGGTGCGCATCCTCATCACCGACCCGCGGCCACTGGTACAGCGCGGCCACGCCCTGCTGGAGCTGCACCGCCGCCTGAGCTCCCTCGTGCCGATCCTGAAACTGCCGCACCCCAGCGACGAGCTGGAAGACACCGTGCTGCTGGCCGACGGCTGCGGCCTGGTCGTGAAACCCGCACGCGAAGACGACAGCGGTCATGCCTGCTTCCACGACAAACCGGCCACCCGGGCCCTCACCGAGACTTTCGATTACCTGTGGCAGCGCGGCGTCAGCGACCCGGAGATACGCGGCCTGGCCATTTGACCACCAGGGTCCAGTCCCGCCATCGCTTCATGCCGCCAGGCTGGTGCGCACGCGGGGCGGTTGCGGGCGGGCATGCCCGGAACATGGCTCTGGCCCCACGCATGGTGACTCCCCGGTTGTGCCAGCAGTGGCATGCACGGTTTGCGATGCACTGCGGGCGTGGGCCATCCCCTCAGGCTGCCTGCAGCTGCGCAATCGCCGCAGCGGCCTCGGCAGCATCGGCCGGGTCATCCGGCAGCGGGAAAGCGATGCGACCGTTGATGCCCGCGTAGCGCGCCCGCAGGATGCCGGCAATCTCGCCATACGTCCCACTGGGCACGAACGCATCGAGCATGGCGTCATCGACGATGCCCACCATGTCCTGCCAGCGCTGCTCGCGGGTCAGCTGCCGCAGTTGCTCGCCCTTGTGCTGCCAGCCGAACAAGGCCAGGCTCGGCCAGTAGGCCGGGGTGGAATACAGGAAGCCCAACAGCTGCCGCTGTTTTTCGCGCTCGCGGGCCACCGCAGCGGTATCACGGCCGGTGGCCACCAGGGTACCGAGCAGGAGCGGGAAATCCTGCACGGCGCGGCCTGCCGTGGCCGCACCGGCGGCCAGGCGCGGCAAGCACACCTCACGGACATAACGGGGCGGCGTATTGGTGGGGTGCGTGAGCATGCCATCGGCATGGCTGCCGGCCAGTTCCGTCATCTTCGGCCCCACGGCCCCCAGCAGGATGGGAATGGCCGGGTGTTCGATCGGGCCGGGATTGAAAAACGGCTGCAGGCGCGTGAAGCGGTAATGCACGCCTTCATAGTGCAGCGGCACGCCGTGCTGGAAACTCGCAAAAATCGCGCGCAGCGATTCGATGTATTCGCGCATCTGTGCCAGCGGCGATTCCCATTTGGCGCTGTAGCGCCCCACGATGTTCTGCTCGATTTGCGTACCCAGGCCCAGCTCGAAGCGGCCGCCGGAAAGTGCCTGCAGGTCCCAGGCGGCTACCGCCACCGTCATCGGGCTGCGCGGGAATGCCACCAGTACGCCGGTGCAAACCTTCAGGCGCGTGGTGGCCTGCAGGGCAAGGGCCGCGAGCAGCAGGCCGTCGTGGATGGCATCGGGTACCTGCAGGCCGTCAAAACCCAGCGCCTCGGCGCGCTGCGCGAACGCGGGCATGGCCGCCGGTGGCAACCGCTCCGGGGTACTGGCATAAACCTGCACGGGGGAGCGCCTCAGTCGGGGTCGTACTGGCCCGACAGGGCCCGGTAGGCACTGATGAAGGCATCCGGCACCGTGGCCCGCGCACGGGCGGCATAGTCGTAGAACACCATGCCCATGCGGGCGCAGCACACCGGTTTGCCGGTGTGCTGGTTCACCAGCCGGCAGACGATGTCGTAGTCATCGGCACGGAAGGTTTCGATCGCCACATGCGCTTCCAGCACATCGCCGTAGTGCGCCTCGCTGATGAAATCGACTTCGAGGTGGCGGTTGACCGGGATCAGGCCCTCGACCGTGAGGTCGGCAAAACCCAGTGCCTTGAAAAACTGCATCTGGGCCTCGGTGAGGCAGGACACCAGGGCGTGGTTGGCGACATGCAGCCCGCCCACCAGGTCACTGATGCGCACCGGGATCCCGGTATGGAAGGCATAGGCCGTGTGTTCATCGGGCAAGTGCAGCGGCATGGCAGGTCCTCCGGCAACAAGGCTGCCCTACTCTAGCACGCGGCGTGCGGGCAAAGAAAAAGGCAGCCGCAGCTGCCTTTTTCACCACACGCGGCGGCTTACTGCGGCGGAACGGAGAACCCGTCGAGTACCGGCTTGTGATTGCCATCAAAGTAGGCCGACAGCGACTGGTGCAGGTCTTTCACATCCCACTTGCCGCCCTTCGGGTTGTCGTAGTGGCGGTCGATGGTCGGGCGCTGCACCACGGTCACGCGCGGCCCCCAGACGATGAACACTTCACCGGAAATGTGACCGGCTTCCGGTGAGGCCAGGTAGCCTACCAGCGGGGCCACGTTGGCCGGGTCGAACACATCGAAACCGTCCTGCGGCTTGGCGAACATGGTTGCGGTGGCACCCTGGTTGGTCATGTCGGTGCGGGCACGCGGCATGATCACATTGCAGGTGATGCCGTACTTGATCATCAGCTGCGCAGCACCCATGGTCATGGCAGTGATGCCGGCCTTGGCTGCAGCGTAGTTGGGTTGGCCGGCAGAACCGAACAGCATCGCCTCGGACGAGGTGCTGATGAGGCGGCCGTATACCGGTGCACCGCCCTTGGCCTTCTCGCGCCAGTAGGCCGTGGCATTGCGCATGTTGACGAAGTGGCCACGCAGGTGCACGCGCACCACCGAGTCGAACTCCTCGTCGCTCATACTGAAAATGGTCTTGTCGCGGCAGAAACCGGCGTTGTTGACCATGATGTTGAGGTCGCCGAACTTCTCCAGCGTGGTCTTGAGCAGGTTCTGCGCATCGTTGGTGTCGGCGCAGTCGCCATAGACGGCAATCGCCTCGCCGCCAAATCCCTTGATCTCGGCCACGGCACTTTCTGCGGCTTCTTTTGCTGCCGGGATACCGATGTCGTTGATCACCACGCGGGCACCCTGGCGGGCCAGCTGGATGGCTTCCTCGCGGCCCAGGCCACGGCCTGCGCCGGTCACGATGGCAACCTTGCCGGTCAAATCACCCATGGTCATTACTCCTGCCTATTGCTGTATTGGGGGGATCGGGAAAGGAAGACGCCTGCACGCAGGAGCGTGCAGGCGTCAGGGTGTCACAGCCGTTCGATGATGGTACCGGTACCGATCGAAGCGCCACAGCACATGGTGATCAGTGCGGTGGTCTTGTCCTGGCGCTCCAGCTCGTGCAGTGCGGTGCAGATCAGGCGTGCGCCGGTGGAACCGACCGGGTGGCCAAGGGCGATCGCACCACCGTTCACGTTGACCTTGCTCATGTCGGCATTGAACACACGCTGCCAGCTCAGCACGACAGCGGCGAAGGCTTCGTTGATTTCGACCAGGTCGATGTCGCCCAGGGTCATGCCGGTCTTCTTGAACAGCAGTTCGGTGGCATTCACCGGACCGTCCAGCAGGTAGTACGGATCGGTACCGGCCACGACGCCGCTGATGATGCGGGCACGCGGCTTCAGGCCACGGGCCTTGGCTTCGTCGGCACTCATCCACAGCACGGCGGCAGAGCCGTCGGAAATCTGCGAGCTGTTGCCGGCGGTATGGATGCCGCCTTCGGCAACGGATTTCAGGCCGGCGAGGCCTTCCATCGTGGTGTCACGCAGGCCCTGGTCGCGGGTCACCAGCTTGGTCTGGCCATTGGGCTTGCCGTCTTCACCGAAGGCCGGTGCCGTAACCTGGATGACCTGGCCGTCGAAACGGCCTTCGGCCCAGGCAATCTTGGCGCGACGCTGCGATTCAAAGGCCAGCGCATCGACATCGGTACGGGTGATGCCGCGCATCTTGGCAATGCGTTCGGCCGACTGGAACTGGTCGGGGGTCGAATCCCAGGGCCAGCTTTGCGGCTGGAAATACCCCGGGCCGTTGTAAACGTTGGAACCCATCGGCACGCGGCTCATGGCCTCGACGCCGCAGGCGATGCCGATGTTGATCTGGCCGTCCTTGATCAGCGAGGAAATCAGGTGGTTGGAAGCCTGGGCGGAACCGCACTGGGTATCGACGGTGCAGGCACCGGCGGTGTAATCCTTGCCCAGTGACAGCCAGGCATTGCGGGTCACGTTGCCGGCCTGCTCACCGGCCTGGGTCACGCAACCGCCGTAGATCTGCTCGACATCCTTGTAATCGATGCCGGCCTTCTCGACCACGGCCTTCATCGACAGCGCCAGCAGTTCGGTGGCATGGAAGCCGTGCAGGTCGCCGACAACGGGCTTGCCACGGGCAATGGGGGTACGGAGTGCTTCGACGATTACAGCTTCACGCATGATCGATCCTCGTTGAATCCTCGGGACGGCCCGGCAAGGACTGCCGGACCCGCAGTTCGCGGGCGGCTATGGTATCACCCGGCTGCCGGTATGGACAAGTAAGGTCAGGATGCCGTCATTTTGACCGGAAATGCCCGTCATTTGACTGAAAATGCCAGACACATCCGCTGGCAGGGGGCATAAAAAAGGCGGCCCGCAGGCCGCCTCTCCGGCATGCACAGGCCTTACATGAACACAAACGCCAGTTCGTAGATCAGTGCCGGCTTGTCGTTGCCGACCACATGGAGGTGGGTCTCGGCCGTGACCTTGGTCTTGTTGGGGGCGACTTCGACGGCCTTGATGCGGCTGCGGGCATACACCTCGCTGTCGACGGTGACCGCACCCAGGAAGCGCAGCTTGTCGGAGCCATAGTTCATCATGTGGCCGTAGCCTTCCACCAGCGTGGCCACATTCGGCAGCGAGTTGAAGCGGGTCAACATCGACAGCAGCAGGAAACCGTGCGCGATCGGCTTGCCGAACGGGCTTTCCTTGGCGCAGCGGGCCACATCGACATGCATCCACATGTGATCGCCGGAAAGGTCGGCGAAGGTATTGATCATGTCCTGGGTGACCTTGACGGTGTTGCTCCAGGCGCCGAACTCCTCGCTGACCAAGGTATTGAGCGCGGCCTGGTCCTTGAAATGAATGCCCATTACGACAGTCCTCTATGGCTGGGGTGGATGAAAAACCGGCGGCCATTGTAGCAAGCCCGGCCGCCTCCGCGGGCATGCGCTGCATCAAACCGGCCCTATTGCTTGCGCGGGTCCAGGTAGTCCGCCATGTTGATGTGGATGAACAGGCCTTCGGCGGTGGCGGTCAGCTTGTCGCCCGCCCACAGCTCGCCGGTCAGGATGTTCTTGCGCCCTTCCACCGCCTTGACCTTGCCCACCAGCCGCAACGGCTGGCCGATCGGGGTGGGCAGGCGGTAGCGGATCGACAGCGTGCCGGTAACGCCCGGCTGGCCGGTCATCTTCTGCGCCATGCCGAGGAAGTCATCGAACAGGGCCGCCACATAGCCGCCGTGCACGGCACCCGGCGGGCCTTCGTACTGCCAGCCCATGGTGACTTCGCCGTAGGCCACATCGCCTTCCTGCCACTGCCGCAGCGGTGGCGCCACCGGGTTGCCTTGCCCGCAGAGGGCACCGAGTTCGTAGGCCACCACGGAGCGGCCGCCATGGCCGGCCTGCGCGATGGTGTCACGGCCGATGAGGCGCGGCTGTGCGGCCAGCTGCTCGCCCAGGGCCTCCAGCTGCACGGCCATGGCCTGCAGGGTGTCGGCATCGGCATCGGTGGTCACCAGCGATTCGGTCAGCCGCCGCATGGCCTGCCCGGCACGGCGACGCGCCGCCCAGCGCGCATCGCGTGGCTGCATCAGTTCTTCATAGTCAAACGGGTTGAATGCTTCATCGGCCATGGTTGTCGATCATCCGTAGCAGTTCGTCTTCGAAACCGAAATCGCATTGCAGGGTCTTGTCCAGCCCCTGCTGGCGGAACCAGTCCCAGGTTTGCTGCACCGCCCCGCGAAACCGGTAGCGCGGACGCCAGCCGGTGTCTTCCTTCAGGCGGTCCACACTGTAGATCACATTGCGGTTCCAGTGGTGGATGTTGAAACCGCTGCGCTGGATCAGCTTGGTCAGGTTGAACAGCGCCATCAGGCGCTGGTCGGCCGCGCCGGTGCGGGTATCGATGGCGGCCTGGATGTCGGCAATCGCCAGCTGCACCTTGCCGGACCACAGGTCGTCCATCAGCGCATGCGGGATGAACACCTTGCGCGGGGTCACCCCCGTCACCTCGGCAAAGGTGTCGACATAGCCCTCATCGCTGTAGTAGTCGTCACTGACGATGTTGTAGCGCTTGCCGAACGTCACCGGTTTGCCCAGTATCGCCACGAAGGCCCGCGCGCAGTCTTCCACATGGCCGATCTGGCCCAGGGTGGTGCCGTCACCGGGAATCAGCACGGGCCGGCCCTGCAGCAGGCGCAGGAACATGCGTTTCTCACGGTCAGCGATGATGTTGTTGGGGCCGAACACCATCGACAGCACACCGGTGGTGGCCGGGAAGCCGTGCTCGCGGTATTGCTGCAGCAGGAAATCCTCGCAGGCGAGCTTGGCCAGGGCGTAATCGGCCTGGCGCGGGCCACGCTCCACCGGATGGCTTTCGGTGATCGGCAACAGGCCGGTGGCAGCATAGATCAGCGTGCTGCTGGCAAAAATGTAATGCCCGGTATGGCCACGGAACAGCGCATGCATCAGCTGCACGTCTTCCGGGCGGTAGGCACTCAGGTCGACGATGGCATCAAACGAGCGGCCACCCAGCACACTGCGCATCTGTGCCGTGTCGGTCCGATCGACCTGCAGGCGCCTGACGCTGTGCGGCAACGCCGCCGGTGACTGCCCGCGGTTGGCGACCGTGACCTCATGGCCCTGGCACACCAGCTCGTTTACCAGCGCGATGCCGTTGAAACGCGTCCCGCCCATGACCAGCACATGCATGGCAGTCCCTTCCCTAGTCGGTGCCGAGGATCAGGCCGCTGGTCGGCACACCGGTGCCGGCCGTGACCAGCACATGCTCGACCCCGTCGACCTGGTTGCAGCTGCTGCCACGGATCTGGCGCACGCCTTCGGCCACGCCGTTCATGCCGTGGATGTAGGCTTCCCCCAGTTGGCCGCCGTGGGTGTTGATCGGCAGGCGGCCGCTCATCGTGTGCTGGCCGTCACGCACGAAATCCTTGGCCTCGCCACGGCCGCAGAAGCCGTATTCCTCCAGCTGCGTCAGCACGAATGGCGTGAAATGGTCATAGATGATGGCGGTCTGGATGTCGTCCGGACCGATGCCGGCCTGGCGGTACAGCTGTTTTGCGACCAGGCTGCATTCACTGAGGCGAACGATGTCGCCCCGGTAGAAGGTGGTCATCATCTGCGGGTCGTCACAGGCACCTTGTGCAGCACCACGGATGATGGCGGGCTTCTGCCGCAGGTCACGGGCCCGTTCGGTGGTGGTAATGACACAGGCCACCCCGCCGTCGGACTCCTGGCAGCAGTCGAGCAGGCGCAAAGGCTCGCAGATCCAGCGGCTGGCCTGGTGATCGGCCAGCGTGATCGGCTTGCCGTGGAACCAGGCATTGGGGTTGTTGGCCGCCATCGCACGGCCATGCACGGAAATGCGGCCGAAATCCTCGGTACTGGCACCGTACTCGTGCAGGTAGCGCTGCGCACACATGGCCACCCACGAGGCCGGCGTGACCAGGCCGTGCGGGATGTACCAGCCGTAGTTGACCGTCTCGAAGCGCCAGTCGGGTGTGGTGTCCTGCATGCCGGTACCGAAACGGAACTGCGAGCGTTCGTTCATGGCGCGGTACACCACCACGACATCGCAGACACCGGTGGCCACCGCCATGGCAGCCTGCTGGATCGGTGCACAGGCAGCACCCCCGCCGTAATGGATGCGGGTGAAGAACTTCAGCTCCTTGCCGCCAATGAGGCGAAACACTTCGATTTCGGGGTTGTTGTCCATCGTGTAGGTGCTGATGCCATCGACCTCGGACGGGTCGATGCCGGCATCGGCCAGCGCCGCCAGCACGCACTCCACGGCCAGCTGCATTTCGCTGCGCCCGGAGTTCTTGGAAAACTCCGTGGCACCGATACCGACGATGGCGGCCTTGCCGCTGAAACTGCGTTCGCTCATGGTGCTTCCCCCATCGGCAGGCTGACCGTGACCGTGCCGGTGACATGGTTACCGAGACTGTTGCTGCCGATGACGGCAATCTCGACCAGGCCTTCGCCGTTCCCGATGCGTTTGTCCTGCACGCTGCCGGACAGCGTCATGAGGTCGCCCACGTAATTGGGCACACCCAGGCGGATGTTGACCCGCTTCAGTTCGCCGGCCGGGCCGGTCCAGTCGGTGATGTAACGCCCGACCAGGCCGTTGGTGGTGAGGATGTTCATGAAGATGTCCTTCGAGCCCAGTTCGATGGCACGCGCCTTGTCGTGGTGCACGTCCTGGAAATCCCGGCTGGCGATGGCACCGCCGACAATCTGTTTCGCACTGACATCAATGGCCAGCGGCGGCAGTGCCTGCCCTATGGCCACACGGTGGTAAGTCGGTGGGTTCATGGGTTCCTCACACACGACGCGGGCGGAACAAGGCAAGGAAGAGGCCTTCGGCACACTCGCGGATGACGGCCTCCACCGGTGCACCGATGCGGATCTCGTCCGGGTGGAAATCCACCAGGCGGCCGACGATGCGGGTGCCCTCCTCTAGCTCGACCAGGCCGATCGGGTTCGGCTGTTCGAACACCGGCAAGGGTGGATGGTGCATCTTCACGAAACTGTAGAGGGTGCCGCGGCCACTGGCTGCCACCGTATCCCAGCCGAAGCCGTGGCAGGCGATGCATACCGGCCCGGGCGGATGGCGCAAGGTCCCGCAGCCGGTGCAGCGCTGGATCAGCAACTGGCCGGCCTTGAGGCCATCCCAGAAGAATTGCGTGTCCTGGTTGACGCCCGGACGCGGCCAGTAGTGGCCCGTGGTCATGCCCCCTCCCCGGCCGGCTTGCCCGGCGCCCTGAACTTGAGCAGGCGGAAACGCATCTCCGCCACCGTTTCGTCGTGCTGGTTGCAGAAGGTCCACAATTCGGTAATGAAATAGCCTTCACCGAGGGCGGTCTGCTTGCGCGCGGACACCGTCTCCAGCTGCTTGTGGCTGTAGATCCGGTCGCCCAATCTTGCAGGGCGGAAATAGGCCTGGTCGCAATTGACGGCCACCACGGAGATGTAGCCGGCCTCCGACAGCAGACCGAAATAGTCCTCGAGGTGTGCCGGGCGGCCGGCCGAACCCGGTGCCAGGCGGTTGGTGTAGCCGGGCATGGTCCAGGCCTGGATCATCGTCGGTGGCGCAATCACGCCGCCGTGGCGGCCGCTGGCCGCAAAATCCGCATCGGTGTACAGCGGGTTGTTGTCACCCATGGCCTCGCACCAGTGGCGGATCATCGGCTGGTTGACCGGGTCCCAGCTGCATTGCGGCCCCATCGGGATACCGATGCAGGCCTGCAGGCGGGCTTCGAGTTCGTGCTGGCTGATGCTCATGCGCGCTTTCCGTGCTGGCAGCGACAGCGCATTCTACGGCCGCTGCGGCCTTGCCGGCATGACGGTAGTGTCATGCCCGGTGCTTGACGCTGCGTACGGGCGACGCTACTCATCGGCCGCCCCCGGGCGGGCAGCCGGCCATTTCGCCAGTTCCGCACGGTACAGCTCGCGGATGCGCTCCATGTCCGCACGCGGGGCCGGCGGCTGCATGCCCAGCCCTGCCAGGTATTCAGCCAGTATCCCGGCCACCACATGGTCGCGAAACCACTTGCGGTCAGCCGGCACCACGAACCAGGGCGCCTGTGGCGTATTGCAGCGCTGCAGGACCGTGTCATAGGCCCGCTGGTAGTCATCCCACAGGGCGCGGGCGCTGTAATCGGCCTCGTTGATCTTCCATTGCCGGGCCGGATCCTTCAGGCGCTTGCCGAAACGGCGCAGTTGCTCCTGCGGGCTGATGTGCAGGAAGAACTTCAGGATGTGCGTACCGTTGTTGGCCAGGTGGCGCTCAAAGGCATTGATGGCCTCGTAGCGCTCCTCCAGCACTGCCGGCGGCAGCGTGGCATGCACCCGCGGCACCAGCACATCCTCGTAATGGGAGCGGTTGAACACCATGATTTCGCCGTGCGCCGGAACGGCCTGGTGGATGCGCCAGAGGAAATCGTGCGCCGATTCGGCAGCTGAAGGCACCTTGAAGGACTGCACGCGCACACCCTGCGGGTTGAGCGGGCCGAACACATGGCGGATGACGCCGTCCTTGCCACTGGTATCCATGCCCTGCAGGCAGACCAGCAGGCTGCGGCGGTTTTCGGCATACAGCAGGTATTGCAGGTCCTGCAGCTGCCGCACACAACTTGCGGTTGCTGCTGCAGCGGCAGCCCGGTCGGCATCGACGGTCGTGGGTAACGCCGCCAGCGACTGCGCTGCCTTTCGCGGAAAGCGGAATGCCTCACTGAATCCCATGCCCTGCTCCTTGTGACTGCCGGCAGTGTCGCCGGGCACCGCCGCTCAGGCAAGCTCGATGCCCACATCCTTGTCACGGAAAACCGGCGGGAATGCCGTCAATGCCGGGCAGGCACCGGCCTGCCGACAGGCCCCGCTGGCCAGGTCGAACTCCAGGCCGTGGCCGGGGCAGCGCACCGCACCACCGGCAACCTGGCCACGCAGCAGCGAGTGGCCGGCGTGCGGGCAACGGGCGTCAAAGATGCGGATGCGGCCGGCCTGGCGGATCAGCAGGAACTCGCGCCCGGCAGCACGGGCCGGGCACGGCACCCCTTCATCGAGGGCGTGCAGGCGGGCCAGCGGCACGAAAGGCATACGGCTGGCTCAGGCCTGCTTGCCGGCCTGCTCACTCAGGTACAGCCAGGTATCCAGCACGCTGTCCGGGGTCAGCGACACGCTGCTGATCCCCTGCTGCATCAGCCACAGCGCCAGATCCGGATGGTCGGAAGGCCCCTGGCCGCAGATGCCGACATACTTGCCGGCCTTGCGGCAGGCCTGGATGGCACGCTCCAGCAGCACCTTCACCGCCGCATTGCGCTCATCGAACAGGTGGGCGATCAGCGCCGAATCACGGTCCAGGCCCAGCGTCAGCTGGGTGAGGTCATTGGAGCCGATGGAGAAGCCGTCGAAGTACTGCAGGAAATCCTCAGCCAGCAACGCATTCGACGGGATTTCGCACATCATGATGACGCGCAGGCCGTTCTCGCCACGCCTGAGTCCGTTTTTCTCCAGCAGTTCCACCACCTGGCGTGCCTCGCCGACGGTGCGCACGAACGGGATCATGATCTCGACATTGGTGAGACCCATCTCCTCACGCACCTTCTTCAGTGCACGGCATTCCAGCTGGAAGCACTCAAGGAAGCTGTCGGAGACATAGCGCGAGGCACCCCGGAAGCCCAGCATCGGGTTTTCTTCATGCGGCTCGTACAGCGTGCCGCCGATCAGGTGGGCATACTCGTTCGACTTGAAATCGGACATGCGCACGATGACCGGCTTGCCTTCAAAGGCGGCAGCAATGGTGGCAATGCCTTCAGCCAGTTTCTCGACATAGAACGCCACTGGGCCGTCATACCCGGCGATGCGGCGGTCGATCACGGTTTTCACGGCAGGATCCAGCGTGGCGTAATCGAGCAAGGCACGCGGGTGGATGCCGATCATGCGGTTGATGATGAACTCCAGCCGGGCCAGCCCCACGCCATGGTTCGGATAGGCCTGGAAATCAAAGGCACGGTCGGGGTTGCCGACATTCATCATCACCTTGAACGGCAATGGCGGCATCTTGGCGAGATCGCTGCGCGAGACATTGAACTCGATCTTTCCTTCGTAGACATGGCCGGTATCGCCTTCGGCGCAGGACACCGTCACCAGCTGGCCGTCCTGCAGTACCTCGGTGGCATCGCCACAACCGACCACGGCCGGGATACCCAGTTCACGCGCGATGATGGCCGCATGGCAGGTGCGGCCACCGCGGTTGGTGATGATCGCCGAGGCGCGTTTCATCACCGGCTCCCAATCCGGGTCCGTCATGTCGCTGACCAGCACATCGCCGGTCTCCACGCGGTGCATCTCGCTGACATTGCGGATGATGCGTACCGGGCCGTGGCCGATGCGGTGGCCCACGCTGCGGCCTTCGCACAGCACCTTGCCCTTGTCCTTGATCAGGTAGCGCTCCATCACGCTGTGCGCTTCCTGGCTTTTCACCGTTTCCGGGCGCGCCTGCACGATGAACAGCTCGCCGCTGTCACCGTCCCTGGCCCATTCGATGTCCATCGGCCGGCCGTAATGGGCCTCGATGGTCAGGGCCATGCGGGCCAGGGTTTCGACCTCGGCATCACTGAGCGAAAAACGCTGGCGGTCTTCAGCAGGCACATCCACCGTTTTCACCGAACGGTCAACCGTGGCCGTGGTGTCGTACACCATCTTGATGGCCTTGGCACCCAGGGTGCGCCGCACCACGGCCTTCTTGCCGGCCTTGAGCGAGGCCTTGTGCACGTAGAACTCGTCCGGGTTGACCGAGCCTTGCACCACGGTCTCACCGAGGCCGTAGGACGCCGTGATGAAAATCACGCCATTGAAGCCGGATTCGGTATCCAGCGTGAACATCACGCCGCTGGCGCCGGTTTCCGAGCGCACCATGCGCTGGATGCCCGCCGAGAGCGCGATATGGGCATGGTCAAAGCCCTGGTGCTCGCGGTAGGCAATCGCACGGTCATTGAACAGCGAGGCAAACACCTCGCGGATCGCCAGCAGCACATTGTCGATGCCGCGGATGTTGAGGAAGGTCTCCTGCTGGCCGGCAAACGAGGCGTCGGGCAGGTCTTCGGCGGTGGCCGAGGAACGCACCGCCACGGCAATGCCGGGCTGGTCGCCGTGCAGCTGGCTGAAGGCTTCCCGGATGGATTGCTCCAGGGCCGGCGGGAACGGGGCTTCGGCAATCCAGCGGCGGATCGTGGCCCCGGCTTCGGCCAGGGCCTTCACGTCATCAATATCGAGCGCGGCGAGCGTGTCGTTGATGCGCTGGGCCAGGTTGCTGTGGTTGATGAAATCGCGGTAGGCCTGTGCCGTGGTGGCAAAGCCGCCGGGCACGCTGACGCCGGCGCCGGCCAAGTGGCTGATCATCTCGCCCAGGCTGGCATTCTTGCCGCCGACACGGTCGACATCGTTCATCCCAAGCGCATCGAACCAGGCAATGTATGCGTTCACGGTATCTCCTCCGGGGGCCGCAGGCCGGGGGCTGGCCTGCCCCCGAAAAGCGTGCCATCATACTGTAAATACTGGATTTTCTCCATTCATCATGACCCAGCCGCGCACCGTTTTCTTCATTTCCGACAGCACCGGCATCACCGCCAAGACCCTTGGCCAGAGCCTGCTCTCGCAGTTCGAGGACATCCCGTTCCGCAAGGTCATGCTGCCCTACATCGACAGCGAGGAACGGGCACGGCAGGTCGTGGCCCAGATCGAGGCTGCCTACCAGGCCGAGGGCGTCCACCCGATCATTTTCGACACCGTGATCAACCACCGCATCCGGGCCATCATCGCCTCGGCCCCGGGTTTCATGGTCGATATCTTCTCGACCTTCCTGGCCCCGCTGGAGCGCGAGTTGCAGTCACACTCGTCCTACAGCGTCGGCAAGTCGCACCATGTCAGCACCGACGACACCCGCTACCGCGACCGCATCAATGCCGTGCACTACGCGATGGACAACGACGACGGCAGCAACCTGCACCGCTACGACGAGGCCGACATCATCCTGGTGGGCGTGTCGCGCAGCGGCAAGACGCCGACCTGCATCTACCTCGCCCTGCACAACGGCATCTACGCCGCCAACTATCCCTTCACCGAAGAGGACTTCGAGCAGCACCGCCTGCCGGAGGCGCTGGCGAAGTACCGTGACAAGCTGTTCGGCCTGAGCATCGACCCGGAACGCCTGTCGGTCATCCGCAACGAACGCAAGGCCGGCAGCCGCTATGCCTCACTGCAGCAATGCGAATTCGAAGTCGCCGAAATGGAATCGCTGTTCAAGCGCTACAACATCCCGCACGTGGATGCCACGCACTTCTCCATCGAGGAAATCGCCAGCAAGATCATGGCCGAGACCGGCCTGGCGAACAAACAACCCTGAGGCTTACAACAGGCTGACGACCTGCCGTGCCGCCGCATACGGCGTCATGCTGCCGGCCGTGACCTGGCGCTCCAGCTCGGGCATCAGTTTGCGGATTTGCGGGTTTTGCGACAGGCGCAGCTCAAGCATTTCGTGCAGCAGCTTCTTCATCCAGTCGGTGTTCTGCTGTGCGCGTTTTTCCGCCAGGAAGCCGTTGCGCTCGGCCTCCGCCCGGTAGTCGGAAATCATGCCCCACACCGCATCGATGCGTTCATGCTTGAGCGCAGAACAGGTCATCACGCGTGGCGTCCAGAAGGTGGTGTAGTGCAGCAGGTTCACCGCTGACTGGTAATGGCCGCGGGTACGCTCAGCCAGGTTGCTGCTCTCGCCATCGGCCTTGTTGATCACCAAGGCATCGGCCAGCTCGAGGATGCCCTTCTTGATGCCCTGCAACTCGTCACCGGCATTCGGCAGCATCAGCACCAGGAAGAAGTCGACCATGCTGGCGACTTCGTATTCGGACTGGCCCACGCCAACCGTTTCCACGATGACGACATCGTAGCCGGCGGCCTCGCACAGCAGCATGGTTTCGCGGGTCTTGTGGGCCACCCCGCCGAGGGTGCCGGCCGAGGGCGACGGCCGGATGAAGGCATGCGGCTCGCGCGACAGCAGTTCCATGCGGGTCTTGTCGCCGAGGATGCTGCCGCCGGAAATGGGCGAACTGGGATCCACCGCCAGCACAGCAACCTTCTTGCCCAGTTTCACCAGGTGCAGGCCGAAGGACTCGATAAAGGTGGATTTGCCAACCCCGGGGATGCCGGTAATGCCGATGCGCACGCTGCGGCCGGTGTGCGGCAGCACCGATTCCAGCAGGCCCTGGGCTGCCTGCTGGTGATCGTCACGCGTGCTTTCAATCAGGGTGATGGCCTTGGCCAGGGTGCGGCGCTCGCCTGCCAGCAGGCGCGTCACATCGACGGCGGGCGACGTGGCCATGGCGTCAATGCCCCTGTGCTTTCTCGATGGCTGCGAGGACTTCACGCGCCGCTGCCGGGATGCGCGTACCCGGGCCGAACACGGCCTTCACGCCAGCCTGGAACAGGCAGTCGTAATCCTGTTTCGGGATCACGCCACCGGCCACCACGATGATGTCGTGGGCACCTTGCGCCTGCAGTGCGGCGATCAGTTCGGGCACCAGGGTCTTGTGGCCGGCAGCCTGCGAGGAGGCCCCCACCACATGCACGTCGTTCTCGATGGCTTGCTTGGCGACTTCTTCCGGGGTGGAGAACATCGGGGAGAGGTCGATATCGAAGCCGACATCGGCAAACGCGGTCGCGATGACCTTGGCACCACGGTCATGGCCGTCCTGGCCCATCTTGGCCACCAGCATGCGCGGGCGACGGCCATGGCGGGTGCGGAACTGCTCGATGTCCTGCTGCAGTTTCTGCCAGTCTGCGTCGTTCTGGTAAGCGCTGCCGTACACACCGGATACCGTTTGGGCCTGAGCGTTGTAGCGGCCCCAGACGCGTTCCAGGGCGTAGCTGATTTCGCCTACTGTACAACGGACACGGGTCGCCTGCACGGCCAGTGCCAGCAGGTTGCCCTGGCCGGTTTTCGCCGCCTGGTACAGCGCTTCCAGCGCGGCTTCGACCTGGCCTTCATCGCGCCGGGCGCGGATGTCGCCCAGCCGGCGGATCTGCGCCTCACGCACCTTCACATTGTCGACTTCGAGGATGTCGACCTCGTCTTCCTTCGCCAGGCGGTACTTGTTGACGCCGACGATGACATCCTCGCCGCGGTCGATGCGGGCCTGCTTGCGGGCCGCCGATTCCTCGATACGCAGTTTCGGCATGCCGGTCTCGATGGCTTTCGCCATGCCGCCCTGGGCTTCAATTTCCGCAATCAGCGTCCAGGCACGGTCGGCCAGATCCTGTGTCAGGCTTTCCATCAGGTAGGAGCCGCCCCACGGGTCGATGACCTTGGTGATGCCGGTTTCTTCCTGGATGATGAGCTGGGTGTTGCGGGCAATGCGGGCCGAGAATTCGGTCGGCAGCGCAATGGCCTCGTCGAACGAGTTGGTGTGCAGTGACTGGGTGCCACCGAACACGGCCGCCATCGCCTCGATGGTGGTGCGCACGATGTTGTTGTACGGGTCCTGTTCGGTCAGCGACCAGCCCGAGGTCTGGCAGTGCGTGCGCAGCATCTTCGAACGCGGGTCCTTCGGGCCGAATTCGGCCACGATGCGGTCCCACAGCAGGCGACCGGCCCGCAGCTTGGCGATTTCCATGTAGAAATTCATGCTGATGCCCCAGAAAAAGCTGAGGCGACCGGCGAAATCATCGATGCTGAGGCCAGACTTGAGCGCGGTACGGATGTATTCCTTGCCGTCGGCCAGGGTGTAGGCCAGTTCCAGTGCTGCATCGGCACCGGCTTCCTGGATGTGGTAGCCGGAAATCGAGATCGAGTTGAACTTCGGCATGTTCTGCGCGGTGTAGGCGATGATGTCGCCGATGATGCGCATGGACGGCTCGGGCGGGTAGATGTAGGTGTTGCGCACCATGAATTCTTTCAGGATGTCGTTCTGTATGGTGCCCGAGAGCTGGTCCTGCGCCACGCCCTGCTCTTCGGCGGCCACGATATAACCGGCCAGCACCGGCAGCACGGCGCCGTTCATCGTCATCGACACCGATACCTTGTCGAGCGGGATGCCGTCGAACAGGATCTTCATGTCCTCGACGGAGTCGATGGCCACGCCGGCCTTGCCGACGTCGCCGGCCACGCGCGGGTGGTCGGAGTCGTAGCCGCGGTGGGTGGCGAGGTCGAAGGCCACCGAGACGCCCTGGCCGCCGGCGGCCAGCGCCTTGCGGTAGAAGGCGTTGGATTCCTCGGCGGTGGAGAAACCGGCGTACTGGCGGATGGTCCAGGGACGGCCGGCATACATGGTGGCCTGCGGGCCACGCAGGAACGGCTCGAAACCGGGCAAGGTGTTCGCAAACGGCAACGCTTGCGTGTCTGCTGCCGTGTACAGCGCCTTGATGGTGACACCTTCCGGGGTCTGCCAGTCGAGGCTGGCGGAGTCCTTCCCTTTCAGCTGTTTGGTAACGGCTGCTTCCCATTCAGCCAGGGTGTGCGCTTGCGGTTGGTAGGACTTGCTCATGCCGGCACCTGTGTTGGATGGGAGGGTCAGTGGTGGTCGTCTGCGGGCTGGTTCAGTTCGATCAGCACGCCATCGCAGCTTTTCGGGTGGATGAAGATCACCTTGCAGCCGTGCGCGCCCGGCTGCGGGGCATCGGACAGGAACTGGTAGCCTTTCGCCTTCAGGCGTGCCACATCCTCCTCGATGTTGTCACTGCGGAAACAGATGTGGTGCAGGCCGCCCGGTTTTTTCTCGAGGTACTTGGCAATCGGGCCTTCGCCGCGCAGCGGGTGCACCAGCTCGATGCTGGTCGGCGGCAGCGGGAAGAACGCCGTTTTGGTCTTGGCCGATTCGACATCCTCGGTACCGTTGAACGGCAGGCCGAAGTCCTCCATGAAACGCTTGATCGCCGCCTCGAAATCCGGCACAGCGATGGCGATGTGATCCAGGGCAACGATCATCGGGCAGCTTCCTCAGTGGGTGATGGCCGGCAGGATGCGGGCAATGAAGGCATCGGTGAACTGGCGCTTGCGTGCCTTGATGGCCTCCGGTGTCTCGATCACCACTTTCTCGTCCGGGGTCACCTTGAACAGCGGCTGGCCCTTGCTGATGATCACGCCGTCACCTTCCAGCAGCACCTTGTCGACGGTGCCGGAGAATTCGGCGTACACCTTGTTGAACATCTTCATCACTTCGACGATGTACAGCGGGTCGCCCTTCTTGAAGTGGGTGCCTTCATCCAGGTAGGACGGCAGGCCGGGAGCCTCGCGCGGGTAGAACATGCCGCCCATCTGCGCCACGATCTCGTCGGCACGCGCGGCCGGCGGCGGCACCAGCACCTTGGTCATGCGTTCCTGCAGGGTCTTGTCGAGCAGTTTTTCCGGGATGGTGATGCTGAGGTCCGGGTTCACCTTGAGGTCGAAGAAACCGGTGACATCGGCAATGTACGGCAACACCGACAGGATGCGCATGCCGGCCTGGTAGCCGGTGTGGGCGGCCTGCACCTTGCCCCACTCGGCAGCCTTGATGCCTTTCGGCGCCTTGTCGGCCAGCAGTGCGGCATTGATCTCGGCCCAAGCGTGCGTGCCCAGGCGCTCTTCCAAGGCATCGTAGAAAGCCAGCGCATCGGACAGCAGTTTGTGGTCGTGCTCCCAGATCATCTGCGCAGCCGGCTCGCCCGGGCGGTAATCCATGTTCAGGTAGTGGTACATGTCGGCCAGGATGCGGATCGGGTTCTCCTGCCACTCGATGCCTTTCTTGCCGATCGCAAACTGGTGATGGTGCATGCCCAGCCAGCCGGCCAGCAGGTGCGGCTCCTCCAGCAGCTGCAGCAGCGGGCGCTCCAGCAGGCTGCTCTTCATGTGGATCACATGCTCCATCGCCTTGCGGTAGTCATGATCCTTCGACAGGTCCATCCAGGCATTGCGGATGTGCTTGTAGGCATACGCGAGGTCGACATTGTTGGCCTGTTCCTTCAGTTCACCAACGGCCGTCAGGTACGGCACGATGAAACGGGTGGTCGGCCGCGCATTGACGTTCTGGCCGAGGAACCAGTTCACCAGGCCGTAGTGGAACTCCAGGTTGGTGCACAGGTTCTTGCCCGAGAGCTTGGTGATGCGGAGGATTTCCGCCATGCGCTCGTAGGATTCACGACGGCTGGTGCCGTGGGTCAGCAGCAGCGCGATATTGCTGTCGTAGGCGCCGGCCAGGTGGTACTTCATGAACACGCCCGTATCCGGGTTGTGCATGCTGATGCCCTGGTCGTCGCGGATTTCCTCGGCCACCGGATCGGACCAGTGGGCGATCACGCCACCGGCATGCGGCTGCAGGGCCTGGTTGGTGGCATTGAGACGCGCCTCCACCGACGACACCTTGCGCGGGATGCGTTGCGGCTTCGGCAGGTTCTTGCCATGGGCAGCAAGCAGCACCATCACCTCGACCAGGGAATCGGCAACGAACTGCTCCTGCGGGTTTTCCGGGTTGCTGAACTGCAGCGAGTAGCACAGCTCGGTGACGCGGTGTTCCACCTGGATGCGGGTGTTCATCTCCATGAAATAATGGCGCTCGCCATCGACGATGCACTCAAAGGTCGACACCGAGTTGAGCTTGACGGCCTCGCCGAAACTGACTGCCTCGGCTTCCATTTTTTCCAGGATGGTGATGTCGCGCTTGAGCTGGGCGGCTTCTGCCTTGCGGCCGGCCTGCTCGGCTTCGGCATAGGCTGCCACCAGCTCTTCCTGCACCACGGAGACTTCCAGCAGCTTTTGTTCGTGCATCTGCAGCGAGCAGTCGCGGCCGCCCATCGTGATGCACCACTGGCCGTTGCCCACCACCTGGATTTCCTGGTGGCGGGTGGTTTCGATGTTCATTTCCAGCAGGACGTTCTTGTTGTCGCCCACACCGTTGCATTTCACCTCGGCCAGCACTTCACGCACCAGTGTCGGGGTCTTGGCGGCGGCCTGCTTCACCTGCTCGGCCTTGCTGCCCTTGTAGGACGACGGCGCGTTGAGGATGCGCTGGCCCTTGCCACCACCGCCGGAGATGGCCTTCAGGCGGAAACGGTTGTTGGGATTCTCGGCAAAGACGCGCTCGGCTTCCTTTTTCAGGGCTTCGCCCACTTCGTCGACGGTGATGATGTCGATGTGCGCCTTGTAGGAGGCAGCGAGCACGGCATCGAGCTTCTCGTCCAGCGTCTTGAACTTGTCGAGCTTGACGCTGAGCTTGTGCTCCTTCACCAGCTTTTCAAGGCCGGCTTCGTTCTTCACCTTGGCCAGCAGTGCCAGTGCCGTGGCATTGTTCACGCCCGGCGTCACCGACACGCCCACCGCCAGTGCCGTGCGCTTGGCTTCGTCCTTCAAGCCGGCCGAACGCTGGGTAAAGGAGCCCGGACCGATGAAGATGAGGCCTGCCGCCTCCATCGCCTGCACCATCTCGGCGTCTTCGGACATGAAGCCGTAACCGGCAAAAATGCTGTTGTAGCCGTTTTCCTTCGCGATCTGCACGATCTGCTGGATGCGCTGGTGGCGCTCTTCCTTGTTGGCACCGGTGTAATCGGGCACGCGGTGCACGCGATCCGGGTCAGTCAGCTTGCGCAGTTCCGGCGCCAGGGCATTGGTGTAGGTGATCGAATCCTTCTCGGACAGCAGGATGCCGTAGCCGTGGATGCCCATTTCGTCGAATACATCCATGGCTTCCTTGCGGATCGGGCCACGGCAGATGATCAGCGGTTTCATGTGTTCGCAGGCGAAGCTGCGCACCCAGGGTGAAGCGGCTTGCGACAGGCGGCGGTCCTTGTGGATCAGCGGGTTGTTCAGGTACAGGTCGTTGCTGGCTACGGCCATGGTGAGTCTGCCTTTGGATAAGCTGTCTGGAATGGGGAATCAGTGGAATTCGCGCTGCACGGCAGCAAGCGGTTCCGGCGTGTAATGGCGCAGGTGGAAGGCCATGTTCTCGGCAATCACCTTGCGCAGGTCGGACGGCATCACGATCTGCGAGATCGAACCCAGGCTGAGTGCCTCGTTGGGGTTCATCAGCTGCTTCTCGTAACGCTGGTTCCACACGGCTTCCTGCTGTTTCTGCCACAGCGAGACTTCAGTCTGCGCAGCTTTCCTCGCATCGTGCTCGTTCATGCCGGCCTTCATGTGGGCAGCCGTGGCAGCAACCACGCGCTGGCGGGCTTCCTCGCGGATGGCACGGATCTCGCTCTTGAACACGAACTCGACACCGGCCGGGCCCATCACCGCCGCACGGGTGGTCGGCAGTGCAATCACCAGGTCGGCACCCGTCGGGTAGTTGTTGTAGGAGGCATAGGCGCCGCCGAAGGCATTGCGCAGGATGACCAGGAAGCGCGGCGTGCGCAGGTCGATGATGGCATCGAGCATGGCGCGACCGGCCTGCACGATACCGCCGGTTTCCTGTTCGCGACCCGGCAGGAAGCCGGTGGTGTCTTCCAGGAACACCATCGGGATGTTGTACAGGTTGCAGAAGCGGATGAAGCGCGCATTCTTGTACGACGCGTCGATGTCGATCTGGCCGGAGGCCACGGCGCTGTTGTTGGCGACGAAACCCACCACATTGCCGCCCATGCGGCCAAGTGCACAAATGGTGTTGCGGGCGCGGTCGGGCTGGATCTCGAAATAATCGCCGTGGTCACACAGCTGCTGGATGATGATGCTGACATCCAGCGGGGTGTTGAAACCGCTGGGCGAGTTGAAGGCCTTCTTCAGCAGGATGTCGATGTCCCAGGTCTTGCGGTCGATCGGGTCGGAGGTCGGCTGGAACGGTGCCAGCTGGCTGTTGCAGTCCGGCAGGTAGTTCAGCAGCTCCTTGCACAGCTTCAGGGCGGCCACTTCGTCCTCGACGACGAAGTCGGTGACGCCGGAGGCACTGTGCACGGCCGGGCCGCCGAGCTCGTCGGGGGTCACGTCCTCACCCAGTACCGACTTCACCACGCCGGCACCGGTCAGGCCGAAGAAGGTTTCCTTCGGCTGGATCACGAAGCTGCCCTGGCGCGGCAGGTAGGAACCGCCACCGGCATTGAAGCCGAACATGCACATCAGGCTGGGCACCACGCCACTGATCTTGCGCAGTGCGGTGAAGGCCTCGGCATAGCCGTCCAGGCCGCCCACGCCGGCCGGCACATAGGCACCGGCGGAATCGTTCATGCCGATCAGCGGGATCTTGCGCTTGCCGGCCAGTTCGAACAGGCGGGCCAGCTTCTTGCCGTTGGTGGCATCCATGGAGCCGGCACGCACGGTGAAGTCGTGGCCGTACAGGGCCACTTCGCGGCCGTTGATTTTGACGATGGCGGTCACCAGCGAGGCGCCATCGAGGTTCTTGCCCCAGTTCTGGAACAGGATGGTGGGTTCCTCGTCGCTGAGCACGCGGATGCGCTCCCAGACAGTCATGCGCTTCTTCAGGTGCTGCTTCTGGATGCTGAGCACCCCGGCCGCCTTGAACGGCCGCTGCATCAGCTCGTGGCCTTCCTTCAGCGTGGCTTCGTAGAGGCCCGGCTCATAGGCAATCTGGCCGGGAACGGAAAACTCGACGTCCGGGGTATCGTCGAAAGGGTTGTCGAGTATCGGGGTAACCACGGGTTTCTTTGCCATGAAGTAGGTGCCCTTGCAGCAGGTGTTGAGCATTCGGGTGGAGACTGGCGGACGATCCGCCGGGGAAACGCCATTTTCCAGAAAAATCAAGCACAAACGGCGCCCCTCAGAGCGGCGCTAACGATAATTGCGCAGGCCCGGAAAGTCAACGGACGCGCGCCTCGCGCAGCCCGTACCGCGCTGGCCGCAGCAGCGTGCGCAAGGCTAGAATGGCCGCCCCGCCACCAGCCCGCGAACCCCGATGCCCGGCCCCCTGATTGAACGCCTGCCGCTGGATTGCCCGGCCACGGCCCTGCTGCCGGCGCTGGCACGGCGGCGTGCCCCGATCGCCCTGCTGAGCAGCAGCACCGGCGGCAACTGGGACATCCTCACGGCCGATCCGCAGCGCCTGCTGTGCCAGCACGGCGGGCGCCTGCAACAGTACGATGCCGCCGGCCAGGCCACGATGATTGCCGGGCCTGCCTTTGCCGTGCTGGAAGGCTGGCTGGCCGACGCACCCGGCCCGGCCATCCCTGGCCTGCCGTTTGCCGGCGGCCTGGCCGGCTACTGGGGGTATGAAAGCACCCTGGCCGCACACGGCCTGCCGGACGGCAAACCCGGTCCCGCACTGCCGGACCTGTGGGTCGGTGATTACCGCTGGGCGCTGCTGCGCGAACGCCGCAGCGGCCGCTGGCAGCTGGTGGCCGACACCACCGCCCAGGCCCGTGCGGTGAAGGACTGGCTGGCCACGGCAGTGGCGACACCGGCTCCGGCCTTCGGCCTGGCTGCGCCCTTCCGCTGCGACTGGCCCGAAGCCGGCTACGCCGCCGCCTTCCAGCGCACACACGATTACCTGCTCGCCGGCGACTGCTACCAGGTCAACCTGGCGCGCCCGTTCAGTGCGCCGTACCACGGCTCGCCGCTGGCGGCTTTCCTGCGCCTGGTGCATGCGCATGCCGCGCCCTACTCGGCCTACATCGGCCTGCCGGACGGCCAGGCCGTGCTGAGCCTGTCGCCGGAGAACTTCCTCACCCGCGATGCCGGCGGCCATGTCGTCACCCGGCCGATCAAAGGCACACGGCCGCGCCGCGCCGATCCCGCCGACGACCGCCGCGAAGCCGAGGCACTCGCCGGCAGCGAGAAAGACCGTGCGGAGAACCTGATGATCGTCGACCTGCTGCGCAACGACCTCGGCCGCTGCTGCGTGCCCGGCTCGATCCGCGTCAGTGAGCTGTTTGCGCTGGAATCGCATCCCAATGTGCACCACCTGGCCAGCACGGTGGAGGGTCAGTGCCGGCCCGGCGTGGGCCCGCTGGCCGTGCTGGCGGCGTGTTTTCCCGGGGGGTCGATCACCGGCGCACCGAAACAGCGCGCGATGGAAATCATTGCCGAACTGGAACCGCTGCGGCGCAGCGCCTATTGCGGCGCCATCGGTTACATCGGGCGTGACGGGCAGATGAACACCAGCATCGCCATCCGCACGCTGGTGGCCGACGGCCACCGCCTGCACTGCTGGGGCGGCAGCGGCATCGTGGCCGATTCGGTGTGTGCGGAGGAATTCCGCGAATGCGAGGACAAGGTGCGTGCCTTCATGCAGGCACTGGAAACCCCCGTGGCCTGATTACAGCGAAAGCTTGCGCTGGCTGGCCTTGATGAATTCCTTTTTCAGGTCTTCGTAGGTTTCCACCGCCGGGAACTGCGGGAACTCACGCTTCACATTGTCCGGCGCACTGAACAGGATGCCGGCATCGGCCTCGCTCAGCATGCTGGTGTCGTTGTAGGAATCACCGGTGGCGATCACGCGGTAATTGAGGCTGTGGAAGGCCTTCACGCTCATGCGCTTGGGGTCTTTCTGGCGCAGGATGTAATCGACCACCTTGCCGTGCTCGTTCACTTCCAGCTTGTGGCACAACAGGGTCGGGTAACCCAGCTGGCGCATCAGCGGCATCGCGAATTCGTAGTAGGTGTCCGACAGGATCACCACCTGGAAGCGCTCGCGCAGCCAGTCGATGAACTCGCGCGCACCGTCCAGCGGGCTCAGGGTGTCGATCACCGCCTGGATGTCCGGCAGGCCGTAGCCGTGCTCGTCGAGGATGCGCAGGCGCTGGCGCATCAGCACATCGTAGTCCGGCACATCACGGGTCGTGGCGCGCAGCGCGCTGATGCCGGTCTTGTCGGCAAAATTGACCCAGATTTCCGGGATCAGGACCCCTTCGAGGTCCAGGCAGGCGAGTTCCACGGGAAGCTCCAAAACGGCTGGAAAATGACGGCCGCCAATCTACCGTGTTCACCGCCCCGGCGCAATTGCCGTTTCGTCCCGCGCAGGGTTTTGGCTATACTACGCGCCCCGCCAACGCCCTCGACCATGAATACGGAGACGGAAAACGATGGCCCCGGATTTCACCGCCCTGAATGCCACGCTGTCCAGCCAGGAACCCCGGGACATCCTGCGGTATGCCCTGCAGCAGCATGACAACATCGCCATCTCCTTCAGCGGCGCCGAAGACGTGGTGCTGGTCGACATGGCCGTCAAGCTGAAAAAAACCGTACAGGTATTCAGCCTCGACACCGGTCGCCTGCACGCCGAAACCTACCGCTTCATCGACCAGGTACGCCAGCACTACGGCATCGCCATCGAACTGATGAGCCCCGACCCGGCCGCCCTGGAACCGTTCGTGCGCGAGAAAGGCCTGTTCAGTTTCTACCAGGACGGCCACAAGGAATGCTGCGGCATCCGCAAGACCGCCCCGCTGCGCCGCAAGCTGCACACCCTCGATGCCTGGGTCACCGGCCAGCGCAAGGACCAGAGCCCCGGCACCCGCCAGGACATCCCGGTCATCCAGGCCGATACCGCCTTCGCCCGTCCCGGTGCCACCCTGGTCAAGTTCAACCCGCTGGCCAACTGGAGCTCGGCGCAGGTGTGGGAATACATCCGCATGTTCGATGTGCCCTTCAACCCGCTGCACGAACGCGGTTTTATCAGCATTGGCTGCGAACCCTGCACCCGCCCCGTGCTGCCCAACCAGCACGAACGCGAAGGCCGCTGGTGGTGGGAAGAAGCCACGCAGAAGGAATGCGGGTTGCACACCATCAATATTGCCAAGGGCTGAGGACGGGAGCAGGACCCTGGCACCCGTATCCGGGCAACAAAAAAGGAGCCGGCAGGCTCCTTTTTTGTTGGCGTGCTGGGCTCAACACACCGGCAATTCCATCCCCTCAAACAAGGCATCGAGCTCGGAGCGGCTCTGCGTGGCATAGGCCTTTTCGACCAGCTCACGCCTCAGGTGCGGGGCAAACATCTCGATGAATTCGAACATGAAACCGCGCATGAAGGTGCCGCGGCGGAAACCGATCTTGGTGATGCTGGGCTGGAACAGGTGGCTGGCATCCAGTGCGACGAGGTCGCCGTCCTTTTCCGGGTCGAAGGCCATGCGGGCCACGATGCCGATGCCCAGCCCCAGCCGCACATAGGTCTTGATGACGTCGGCATCGGCTGCCGTGAACACCACCTGCGGCGTCAGGCCCTGCTTGAAGAACGCATCATCGAGCCTGGAGCGGCCGGTAAAGCCGAACACATAGGTCACGATCGGGTACTTGGCCACGGCCTCCAGGGTCAGCGGCGAGGCGCCGCTCAGCGGGTGGCCCTTGGGTACCACGATGCAGCGGTTCCAGCGGTAGCACGGCATCATCACGAGGTCACTGAACAGCTCCAGTGCCTCGGTGGCGATGGCAAAATCGACGGTACCGTCGGCGGCCATCTCGGAAATCTGCATCGGCGTGCCCTGGTGCATGTGCAGCGAGACATCCGGGTACTTGGCGATGAAACGACGGATCACCGGCGGCAGCGCATAGCGTGCCTGGGTGTGGGTAGTGGCAATCGACAGGCTGCCTTTTTTCTCGTTGCTGAACTCCTGCGCCACCTGCTTGATGCTCTCAACCTTGCGCAGGATGTCGGCGGTGGTTTTCAGGATGGCTTCACCGGCCGGGGTGACGCGGGTCAGGTGCTTGCCGCTGCGGGCGAAGATCTCCACACCGAGCTCGTCCTCGAGCAGGCGGATCTGCTTGCTGATGCCCGGCTGTGAGGTGAACAGGCTCTGGGCGGTGGCCGACACATTGAGGTCGTGGCGGGCGACTTCGTAGATGTAGCGCAGTTGCTGCAGCTTCATGGCCGGCTCCGGTCAGTCATTTTATGGTTATTGGAATAAGAATATAACCAACTATTCCTTTTCTGCATAGATGCAAACCGGCACAGTAAGGCCCCCAATGAGCCCACCACCACAAGAGGCGGCCCTAAGCCCATGGAAATGTTCCCGTTTTACATCCTGGCCGGGGCCGTGGTGGGTTTCATGGTGGGCTTGACCGGGGTGGGCGGCGGTTCGCTGATGACCCCGCTGCTGCTGATGTTCGGCATTCCGCCGCATGTCGCCATCGGTACCGACCTGCTGTATGCCTCGGCCACCAAGGTCAACGCCGTCTACAGCCACCACCGCCACAAGACCATCCGCTGGCGCATTGCGCTGACCCTGCTGGCCGGCAGCCTGCCCGCCTCGCTGGCCACCACTGCGGCACTGCACCTGCTGTTCCCCGATGCCGACAGCTACAAGCACATCCTGACCAACACGCTGGGCATCATGCTGGTGCTGACCAGCGTGGTGCTGCTGCTGAAGCGCCTGCTCATCAACGACCCCGATGCCTTGGCCCCCGGCCCGCTGGGCCTGTTCCTGCACCGCCACAAGCGCCTGGCCACGGTCCTCACCGGCATCCTGCTGGGGGTGTTCGTGACCCTGTCCTCGGTAGGGGCCGGCGCCTTTGGCACGGCCGCGCTGCTGGTGCTCTACCACCGCCTGCCGATCCTGAACATCATCGGCTCGGAGCTCGCGCACGCCGTACCACTGACGCTGATTGCAGGCCTCGGCCACTTCCTTGTGCTGGGCAATGTGGACCTGTGGCTGCTGGCGGCCCTGCTGGCCGGCTCGATGCCCGCCACGCACCTGGGCGCGCGGTGCAGCACCATCATCCCCGACAAGGTGCTCTACCCGCTGCTGACCACGGTGTTGCTGCTGCTGGGCATCAAATACAGCCTGCCACTGCTGCAGCAGTTACTGGGCGTTGCCGGGCCGGGCTGATGCCCTATCAGGGAAGGCGGCGGTCGGCGTGCTGCTGCAGCCAGTATTCCAGCAGTGCGAGGTGCCACAGCTTGCTGCCCTGGATGCGGGTCAGGTAGCGCTCGGGTTCGGCCAGCAGGCGGCCGACATACACGCGATCGAACAGCCCGCGCTCGCGGCAGGCGCGTGAATCCAGCACCGCGCGCATGAAATCAAGGAACTCGCCGCGCACATACTTCAGGGCCGGCAGCGGGAAATACCCCTTGTGGCGGTCGATGACCGCATCCGGCAGCAGGCCACGGGCCAGGCGCTTCAGCACATGCTTGCCGCCGGAGGCCAGTTTCAGTTCCGGCGGCATCGCTGCGGCCAGTTCCACCAGCTGGTGATCGAGGAACGGCACGCGGGCCTCCAGTCCCCAGGCCATGGCCATGTTGTCGATGCGCTTGACCGGGTCGTCGGTCACCAGCAGCGTGGCATCCAGGCGCAGCACGCGGTCGATGAAGCTGTCCGCTCCCGGCTCGCCCAGTGCGGCCGCCACCAGTGCGGCGGTGGCATCCGGGCCGTGGAAGTCCTGCGTCACCGCCTGCAGGTATTCGTCGTGGTCGCGGTCGAAGTAATGGCGGCCGAAACGCTCCAGGTCGCTGCCCGTGCTGTCGGCCTGCATGCGCGGGTACCAGAAATACCCGCCGAACACCTCATCGGCACCCTGCCCGCTCTGCACCACCTTCACGGTCTTCGACACCTGCTCGGCCAGCAGGTAGAACGCTACCGCATCCTGCGCCACCATCGGCTCGCTCATGCAGGCCACCGCTTCCGGCAGCCGCCGCAGCACCTCGCTGTTGGGGATGCGGTAACGGTGATGGCGGGTGCCGAAATGGCGGGCCACCAGGTCGGAGTACTCGAATTCGCTGCCACGCTCTTCCGGCGTGTCCTCGAAACCGATCGAGAAGGTCATCAGGTCGCGCACGCCGGCCTCGGCCAGCAGGCCGACCAGCAGGCTGGAATCCAGCCCGCCCGACAGCAGCACGCCGACCTTCACATCGGCAATCAGCAGGCGGTTGCGGGTGGCGGTACGCAAGGCCGCATGGATGGCCTCGGTCCATTGCACCTCGTCCAGCGGCACGGCCGGGCGCTGCGCCCGCAACTGCCAGTAGCGGCGTTCGCGCTGGCGGCCATCGGCCGTGATGGTCAGCGTGGTGGCCGGGGCCAGCTTGCGGACACCGGCGAGTACCGTGCGCGGCGCCGGCACCACCGCGTGCAGGGTGAGCTGGTGGTGCAGGGCCACCGGGTCGATCGCGGTATCCACGCCGCCCGCGGCAAGCAGGGCCTGGGTACTGGAGGCAAAGCGCAGGCGGTGCGCATCCTGCGTGAAATACAGCGGCTTGATGCCGATGCGGTCGCGCGCGAGGAACAGCTGCCGGCGGCGCGCATCCCACACCGCAAAGGCAAACATGCCGTGCAGGCGCCCGACGCAGTCCTCGCCCCAGGCAGCGTAGGCCTTCAGGATCACCTCGGTATCGCCGTCGGACACGAAACGCTGGCCCAGCGCCTGCAGCTCGGTGCGCAGCTCCGGGTAGTTGTACAGCGTGCCGTTGAACACCAGCGCGAGGCCGTTGGCGGCATCCACCATCGGCTGTGCCGAGCGCGGCGTGAGGTCGATGATTGCCAGGCGGCGGTGGCCGAAGCCCAGCGGGCCGTCGCAATAGCTGCCCTCGCTGTCGGGGCCGCGCCGGGCCAATGCGGCCTTCATGCGTTCGATGGCGGCCATGTCGGCCGACAGGCCGTCGAAGCGCAATTCACCGGCAATGCCGCACATGGGGATTTATCCGGGCAGCGGGTTCAGCGGGGATTGGCGACGCCGTGCGGGACATGGCCGGTGGCCACATGCTCGCGGGCGGATTCACAATGGCCGGCCTGGTCGTCGAAGAACACATCGGCACCGAAGGCACGCAGGAACTCGCCCTTCGGCATGCCGCCCAGGAACAGCGATTCGTCAATGCGGATGTTCCATTCGCGCAGGGTACGGATGACGCGCTCATGGGCTGGCGCCGAACGCGCCGTGACCAGTGCCGTGCGGATCGGGCAGCAGTCCTGCGGGAATTCCGACTGCAGGCTGTGCAGTGCCGACAGGAACGGCTTGAACGGCCCGCCCGACAACGGCCGGTGGGCGGCATCGCGCTCGCTGCGGGCGAAGGCATCGAGGCCTTCCGCCTTGTAGACGCGCTCGGCTTCGTCGGAAAAGATCACCGCGTCACCGTCGAAGGCAATGCGCAGCTCACCGGTCGCCTGGCGCGACTGCCCGGTCGGCAACAAGGTGGCAGCCGCCATGCCGCTGTCGAGTGCCATCCGCACATCCCCGGCATCGGTGGACAGGAACAGGTGGCTGCCGAACGCCGAGGCATAGCGATACGGGCTTTGCCCGCTGCAGAACGCCGCCCGCGAAATGTGCAGGCCGTAGTGCTGGATCGAGTTGAACACGCGCAGGCCGGTGTCGGCGCTGTTGCGCGACAGCAGGATCACATCGACCCGTGGCTCGCCGCCCAGCAGCTCGTTGACCTTGAGCAGCTTGCGCACCAGCGGGAACGCCTCGCCCTCGGGCAGGATTTCATCCTCGTGGGCAATCTGGTAGGCGCGGTAGGCTTCCAGCCCTTCGCTTTCGAACACGCGGTGGCTTTCGTCCATGTTGAACAGCGCGCGCGAGGTAATCGCCACCACCAGTTTGCGTACCTGCCCCGGCATGGGGAACACTCCCGTGGTCTTGTTGGGTTTTGCGACGCCGCCAGCATAACAGAGCAGGCCGTTTGCCGTGCCGCCCGGCAGCAAGGCTGCTAGACTAATGCCACGACCGGCCACGCCTGCTGCCCCATGTCCTTCACCACCGCCAGCATCCACCTGCCCGCCCTGCGCCACAACCTCGGCGTGGTGCACCGCGCCGCGCCCGGCCGCAAGGTCATGGCGATGGTCAAGGCCAATGCCTACGGCCACGGCATGCTCGACTGCGCGCACACACTGGCGGCTGCCGAGGGGTTTGCCGTCGCCCACCATGCGGAAGGCGTCCTGTTGCGCCAGCATTTCCCCACCCACACCATCCTGGTGCTGAACCCGGATCCGGCCGCCGGCTGGCAACGCTACGCCGAAGCCGGGCTGGCCGTGGTCATCCACGATACCCGCCAGGCCGAACAGCTGGCCGCCAGCCGGCTGCCGGCACCGCTCGCGGTATGGCTCAAGGTCGATACCGGCCTGCACCGCTTGGGCATTGCACCGGAAGGCCTGGCGACCGTCTTCCGGCAACTGCAGGAGAGCGGCGCCGTCGCCGGCATCACGCTGATGACCCACCTGGCCTGCCCCGATGAAACCCGCAACCCCTTCACGGCCCGCCAGCTCGAAGCCTTCCACCGCGCCAGCTACCAGCTGGATGCCGAAACCAGCATTGCCAACTCGGCCGGCATCCTCGCCTGGCCCGACACGCACGGCGACTGGGTACGCCCCGGCATCATGCTCTACGGCTACGACCCGCTCGACCACGCCAACGCACTGAGCCGGCAGCTGCAGCCGGTGATGCGCCTGCATTCGCGCCTGCTGGCCGTGCGCGAGGTGGCCGCCGGGGAAAGCGTGGGTTACGGCGCCGGCTGGACCGCCGAGCGCCCCTCGCGCATCGGCACCATCGCCATCGGCTACGGTGACGGCTACCCGCGTTCCGCCGAAGCCGGTACGCCGGTGCTGGTCGACGGCCAGGAAGTGCCGCTGGCCGGCCGTGTGTCGATGGACCTGATCACCGTCGACCTCACCGGGCACCCGGCCATCCGGCCCGGTGCCAGCGTCGAACTGTGGGGTGAACACCTCGACATCAACCGCGTGGCACGCTGTGCCAACACCATCAGCTACGAACTCACCACCCGCCTGACGGCGCGGCCGCTGCGCAGCGTCACGGCGTGATTGCGTCGCAGCTCATCGACCCGCCCCGCGCTCCTGCGACAGGTACTCACGGGTCAGGGCAAACACCACCGGTGACAACAGCAACAGCGCGATGATGTTGGGAATCGCCATCAGGGCATTGAGCGTGTCGGCCACCAGCCAGACATCCTTCAGTTCCATCATGGCCCCCACCGGTACTGCCAGCACCCACAACACGCGGAACGGCACCACCGCCCGCAGACCCAGCAAGTATTCGGTGCACCGCTCGCCGTAATAGCACCAGCCAAGGATGGTGGTGAAGGCAAACAGCGCAATGCCCACGGTCACCACATGCATGCCATAACCCGGCAGGCTGGCATCGAAGGCCTTGGCCGACAGCACCGCACCACTGCTGCCATCCGCCCACAGCCCGGACAGCAGGATCGCCAGGCCCGTCACGCTGCAGACGACCAGCGTATCGATGAAGGTGCCCAGCATGCCGACCAGCCCCTGGCCGACCGCATCATGGGTCTTGGCGGCGGCGTGTGCGATCGGCGCACTGCCCAGGCCGGCCTCGTTGGAAAATATCCCGCGCGCCACCCCCCACTGCAGGGCCAGCCACACCGTCGCACCGGCAAAACCGCCCTGCGCAGCCGTGCCGGTAAAGGCATCGCTGAACACCAGCACCAGCATGGCCGGGATGTGTTCGGCCTGCAGCACCAGCACGATCACGCCGACACCGACATAGGCCAGCGCCATCAGCGGCACCAGCTTGCCGGCTACCGCACCGATCCAGCGAATGCCGCCCAGCACCACTGCCGCCGCCAGCACCATCATCGCGTAGCCGCTGGCCTGCCGGTCGATGCCGTAGGTATCCTGCAGCGCATGCGCCACCGAATTGGCCTGCACCGTATTGCCGATGCCGAAGCCGGCCAGCATGCCGAACAGGGCGAAGGCGGCGGCCAGCCAGGCCCAGCGCGGGCCCAGGCCGTTGCGGATGTAGTACATCGGGCCGCCGCAGAAATTGCCGGCGGCATCCTGCTCGCGGTAACGGATCGCCAGCACCGTCTCGGCGTACTTGGTACCCATGCCGACCACGGCCGTCATCCACATCCAGAACAATGCACCGGGGCCGCCGATGGCGATCGCGGTGGCCACCCCGACGATGTTGCCGGTACCGATGGTGGCCGCCAGTGCCGTCATCAGGGCCTGGAACGGGGACACATCGCCGCGGTCCTGCGCGGTCGGCTTTTGCGCCAGCAAGGCAAACGCCCGCGGCAGGTGCCGCACCGGGAAGCCCTTCAGGCCCAGCGTGAGGTACAGGCCGGTGCCGAGGATCAGCACCAGCATCGGCTTGCCCCAGACGAGCTCGTTGAGCCGCGCAACCGCGTGCAGCAGGGTTTCCATCAGGGGCATGCTCCCGGCAGGCCGAGCAGCGCTTCACGGGCCGCGAACGCCCCGAAGAAACCGCCCGTGTGGATGAAGACGATGTGGCGCAGCCCGGCCAGGCAACCGCCGGGGGCGATCTCCTGCAGCAGGCCGTGGAAGGCCTTGCCGGCATAGGTCGGGTCCAGCAGCAGGCCGCGGCGTGCGGCCTGGCGCAGGGTGTCGCACTGTGCCGGCGTGCTGCGGCCATAGCCCGGGCCGATGTGCCGGTCGATCACACGGATGGCACTGGCCGCTGGCAGCACCGGCATCCGGTAGCGCTGCTGCCAGTCGGCGAGGTCGGCGGCAATCTTGCGTTCGAACCAGGCGCGGTCGTCGCAGACGGCCATGCCCCACACCGGGATGGCCTCGTCCAGCAGCGCCAGCCCGGCCAGCAGGCCGGCCTGGGTGCCCCCCGAGCCGGTGGCGTGCACGATGGCATCGGGGCGGAAACCGGCGGCGGCACAGTCGGCCAGCAGCTCCTCGGCCGCGCGCACATAGCCCCACACACCGATGCCGTCGCTGGCGCCGGTGGGAATGAACCAGGGCTTGCGCCCGGCGTTGCGCAGGCGCTGCAGGCAGGCATCCCGGAAGGCATCGAAGCCGTCGCGGTACTGTGCCGGCGGCAGTGCATGCACGCGGGCACCGCACAGGTGGTCGATGAACAGGTTGCCGTCCGGTGTGCCGTCGGGCTCACCGCGCAGGATCAGTTCGCAGGCCAGGCCCAGCTGCGCACAGGCCAATGCCGTGGCACGGGCATGGTTGGACTGCAGGCCGCCGCAGGTGACGATGGTATCGGCGCCGTCGGCAACGGCCTGCGCCAGGGTGAATTCGAGCTTGCGGACCTTGTTGCCGGACAGGCCAAAGCCGCTCAGGTCATCGCGCTTGACCCACAGCGCGGGGCCGTCGGCCGGCGCCCAGCCGGGCAGCGGTTCCAGCGGGGTGGGCACGCGTGCCAGTGCCATCCGTGGCGGGTACTGGATGCGTGCCACCGCAGGGCCCTCAGGACTGCTGGATATCCTTCAGCGTGCCCTTCGGCAGCACCGAGTGCACCCAGCTCTTTTCCAGGGTCAGTTCGACACTCTCGGAAATCTTGATAATCAAGTACTTGTCCTTGATTTTTGAGATTCGTCCGAGGATTCCGCCGGCGGTGATCACCTCGTCGCCCACGGCCAGCGCGGCCAGCATGGCCTGCTGGTCCTTCTGCTGCTTGCGTTGCGGGCGGATGATCATCAGGTACAAGAACAGTGCAAAGCCCATGAACAGGATGAGGGTGAACAGGCCACCGTCCTGGCCGCCCTGGGCAGTGGCCTGGGCGTGGGCAGCGGGAATGAAGAAGTCGATCATCGGTACGGCTCCGGTACGGTGGTTGGGGCAGGCACAAGGCCGGCATTCTAGCGCAGATCAAACTCCATGGTCTGCGGCGCGTGGTCGGAAAATTTCTCGCCGGTGTAGATCGAGGCGGTGCGCACCGCCTCCTTCAGTCCCGGGGTGACCAGCTGGTAATCCAGCCGCCACCCGACATTGTTCTCGCGGGCCCGGCCACGCTGGCTCCACCAGGTGTACTGGTCGGGTTGCTGGTTCACCAGGCGGAAGGAATCGCTGTAGCCGAGCTCGCCGTAGACGCGGTCCAGCCAGGCGCGTTCCTCCGGCGTGAAGCCGGAGTTCTTGAGGTTGCCGCGCCAGTTTTTCAGGTCGATTTCCTTGTGGCAGATGTTCCAGTCGGCGCAGATGATGTACTCGCGCTGCTTGCGCCGCAGCGCCGCCAGGTGGCGGTAGAGATCCTCGAGGAACACCAGCTTGCGCGCCTGCCGTTCCTCACTGGAGGAGCCAGACGGCACATACAGCGACACCACGCTCAGGCCGGGGAAGTCGGCCTGCAGCCAGCGCCCTTCGCTGTCCATCGGCTCCCAGCCGACGCGGGTGACCACCCGTTCGGGCGCCCGCCGGCTGTACAGGGCGGTGCCGCTGTAGCCTTTCTGCACGGCATCGTTGTAGAAGCAGTGGTAACCGGCCGGGCAGAACACCGCATCGGTCAGCTGGTGCTCCTGGGCCTTGGTTTCCTGGATGCAGACCACATCGGCATCCTGGCGGGCCAGCCAGTCGAAAAAGCCCTTGTCGCGGGCCGAGCGGATGCCGTTGGCATTGAATGTGATGACCTTCAAGGAACCCCCCTGTGCACGATGAACGGCCGTCCGCCGCGGACGGGCGGCTGGCCGTCCGCAGGCCGCCTGTATTATCATCCGACTGCGGAAAACCCTAATAAAAAGAGACAGGTACCTGCGCCATGCCCCGCCTCGATGTGCCCATTGTAGTAGTCGACGATGCCCGTTTCAGCAACACCATGATCGGCAAGGCCATCCGTTCCGGCGGCTACAGCAACATCCGCCATGCCACCTCGGCCAGCGAAGCGCTGAAACTGATCGAGGAATCGCCCGCCGACATCCTCATCGCCGACTGGCTGATGCCGGAAATGGACGGCCTGCAGCTCGCCCAGCGCGTGCGCCAGATCGACGAAACCGGCAACCACTACACCTATGTCATCCTGCTGACGGCGAAGGAAGGCGGCGACTCGCTCAGCAAGGCTTTCGAGGAAGGCGTCGACGACTTCGTCAACAAATCCGACATGAACCACGAGCTGCTGCCGCGCATCAGTGCCGCCCAGCGCTCGGTGGACATCGTCAACCGCCTGCTGCGCGAGAACCAGTCCCTGCTGGATGCCAACCAGAAACTGCGCAACCTCAGCACCATCGACCCGCTGACCGGCTTGGGCAACCTGCGCCATGCCATCCGCATGCTGCGTGACACGCTCAAGCACACCGAAAACCGCGAAGGCGCCACCTGCTACCTGCTGCTCAGCCTCACCAATTTCGCCGAACTCGAAAAACGCTTCTCGCGCGAGATCACCGACCAGATGGCCATCGGCATCGGCCGCCGCCTGCGCCAGCTGGTGCGCCCGCTGGATGTGGTCTGCCGCCTGGGCAGCAGCGAATTCGCCATCATCATGCACGTGCCCGATACCAGCCACTGCACGCCTGCCAGCTTCCGGCGCCTGTTCGACAGCCTCAACAACAAGGAATTCAAGACCGTGGCCGGTTTCCTGCCGGCACAGACCACGCTCACCGTCGTGTATGCCGACAAGCGCACCGGCGTACCGGATACCGAGGTGATGATGGCGCAGACGAAGAAACTGACCGAACGCGCCGCCAGCAGCGGCAAGATCCTGGTCGAACCCTTCACACCGCCCCGCTGACGCTCAACCCGCCGTCTGCGCCCCGTCGAGGGCCACCAGCGAGCCGCTCATGTAGCGCGCCTCGGCCGAAGCCACATAGGCCACCAGCGCCGCCACTTCCGCCGGCTGGGCAAAGCCGAAGAACGACACCAGCTTGTCGAGCAGGCGCGGGGTGGCATCCCTGGGGAAATTGGCTGCCGCCGCCAGTGGGGTGTTCACCGCACCCGGGCAGATGGCATTGACGCGGATGCCGCGCTCGGCCACTTCCATCGCCAGTGACTTGGTCAGCATCGCCACGCCCGCCTTGGTCACGCCGTAGGGAATGGCATAGGCCTGGCCCACCAGCGCGGCACTGGAGGCCATGTTGACGATGTTGCCGCGCGTCTTCGCCAGCTCCGGCACCGCCGCCTGGCACAGGAAAAACACCGAGGTCAGGTTCACCTGCAGGATGCGCTGCCAGGCCTCGGGCGTGATGTCCTCGATGCGCCCGGTGACCAGGATGCCGGCAATGTTGCACAGCACATCCAGCTGCCCGAAGGCCTTGACCGTCTCGGCGACCAGGGCATGGCAGGCCTGCGGCTGGCTGACATCGCTGACCCGCCACTGCGCCCGGCTGGCGTCGGGCATGCCGGCGACGGCCTCGCGCAGGCCGGCCTCGTTGATGTCGGCCAGCAGCACCGCGGCGCCTTCGGCATGGAAACGTTCGGCCGTGGCCCGCCCGATGCCCGACCCCGCCCCCGTGACCAGTACCACCTTGCCGGCAAACCGTTGCGTCATGACCTGCTCCTTGAACAAACCGTCATTGTATGAAGTCCCGCGGGTATTGCTATGCTGGCCGCCCAGACCGCTGCCGGAGCCTGCCATGACCGACCTGCACACCCTCGAAGCGATCCAGCGCCTCAAGCACACCTATTTCCGCGCCCTCGACTGCAAGGACTGGGTACTGATGCACACCCTGCTCAGTGCGGACTGCGTCGCCCGCTACGACGGCGGCAAATACAGCTTCGACGGCCGTGACGCCATCATCGGTTTCTTCCGCCAGTACATGGACCCGCCGACCCTGATCACCCTGCACCAGGCCCACCACCCCGAGATCGACATCGTCTCGGCCGACCAGGCCACCGGCATCTGGTACCTGCAGGACATGGTGATCAACCTGAAGGACAACACCACCCTGCGCGGCGCCGGCTTCTACCACGATGAATACGTGCGCCGCGACGGCCGCTGGCTGATCCGCGTCACCGGCTACGAGCGCACCTTCGAGGAAATCGAACCGCGCCCGGCCAGCCTGCGCCTGACCCACAACCGCTTCGCTGCGCGCAGCTGAGCCGCTGCCTCAGGCCGGCTCCGGTGTGAAGCCCTGCGGCATGTTCGACACATAGCCGAACTCCTCCACCCGCTCGGCAATGCGCCAGCCGGCCGGCGTGCGCACCAGGCGGTCGACATACCACAGGCCGAGGAAGGCCACCTGGTGGCCGCCCTTGCCGTCGGGCATCTGCATCGGGTTGTGGCACATGGTGCGTGCCCGGGCAGTGTCGCCCTCCAGCCAGACCCGGCTGTTGGCAATCAGGTGCTGCGTCATCGGGAAGGCCGCCATGGCCTTCTTCAGCCAGGCCTTCACGGTGGGCAGGTCGCCGGCAATGCCGCCCATCGCGGTGTAGTCGATGCGGGCATCGGCGGTGAACAGGTCATCGAAGGCATCGAAGTCCTTCGCGTCCACCGCGCTGGCGTAATCCACCAGCAGGTCGTTGATCTCGATGCGGTCGGAAACCGCCTGCAGGTCCAGCGCCATGGTGTCCCCCTCGGGTGGCAATTCGGGCATAATTGGCCACCTTCCCACAGGCCCGGCACGCGGGCAAGTGACCGACACGACAGATTGCGGGACCCGACGATGAGCACGATCAAAGCCACCCTCGACCAATGCACCGCCCAGCTGACCGGCCCCGGCGCCCCCTGGGAAATGGAAACCCGCCGCCTGCACGGCCACGACTACCGCTGCTACCGCAATGCCCCGCCCACCCTGCGTGCGCTGACCGACGCCGGCCGTAACCACGGCGACAAGGAGTTCCTGCTGTTCGAAGGCGAGCGGCTGACGTTCGCGCAGTTCTTCGCCCTGGCCGACCGCATGGCCTTCCAGCTGGCCGGCAAGGCCGGCATCAAGCCCGGCGAGCGGGTGGCGATTGCCATGCGCAACTACCCGGAATGGATGGCGGCGTTCGTCGCCGTCACCGGCATGGGTGCGGTGGTGGTGCCGATGAACAGCTGGTGGCAGCAGCGCGAACTGGTGTACGGCCTGGAGGATTCCGGCGCCCGCCTGGTGTTCTGCGACCAGCAGCGCTACGACCACATCGCCGACCATGTGGCCGCCGCCGATGACCTCACCGCCGTCGTGGTGCGTGCCGACCATGTGCCGGGCGACCGCAATGCCCTCACCCTCGATGCCTTCCTGCAGGGCGCACGCGCCGAGATGCCGGTGGCCGACATCCAGCCCGACGACCTCGGCATGATCATGTACACCTCCGGCACCACCGGTGCGCCGAAGGGGGCTGCCTCCACCCACCGCGCCATCGGCCAGGCCATCTACAACTTCGAGCTGGCCGGCACCGCGGCAGCCATGGCCAACATGGACACCATCGGCAAGATGCTGCAGAAAGGCTACCCGCAGACGGCCCTGCTGGTGGTACCGCTGTTCCACGTCAGCGGCTGCCATTCGCTGTTCCTGCTGTCGCTGCGCGCCGGCCGCCGCATCGCGCTGATGTACAAATGGGATGCCGAAAAAGCCCTGCAGCTGATCGAACGCGAACGCATCACCTCGATCAGCGCCGTCCCCAGCATGCTGATCGACCTGCTCAACCACCCGAAATTTGCCGACTACCAGACCGACAGCCTGTTCGCCGTCGGTGGTGGCGGTGCCGCCCAGCCGGCCAAGCTCTCCGGCATGCTGAAGGCCCAGCTGCCCGACAGTTTCCCCGGCACCGGCTACGGCATGACCGAGACCAACGCCACCGGCTTCTCGTGCACCGGCGCGGCCTACCACTACAAACCCGGCAGCGTCGGCACGGCCACGCCGATCGTCGACATCCGCCTGTGCGATGAAAACGGCCACGATGTGCCCAAAGGCCAGCCCGGCGAAATCTGGCTGAAGACCCCCACCGTGGTCGAAGGCTACTGGAACCGCCCGGAAGCCACCGCCGAAACCTTCCGCGGCGGCTGGGTCGTCACCGGCGACATCGGCTACCTCGATGACGAAGGCTTCCTGTTCCTGGTCGACCGCGCCAAGGACATGATCATCCGTGGCGGCGAGAACATCGCCTCTGCCGAGGTCGAGGCTGCCATCCACGAGCACCCGGATGTGCAGGAAGTGGCCGCCGTCGGCATCCCGCACGAACGCCTCGGCGAGGAACTGGCCGTGGTGGTACGCCCCAAACCGGACACCGCCCCCAGCGGCGAGGCCATCAAGGCCCACACGGCCGAGCGCCTGGCCGCCTTCAAGGTGCCCACCCATGTGCTGGTCGACACCGGCGAACTGCCGAAGAACGCCGCCGGCAAGGTCCTCAAGAAGGAACTGAAGGCCCGCGTCATGCAACAGCTGGGCATCACTGCCTGAGCCCCGAACCCACCACACTGACAGCAACGGAAACACCATGAGCAGCGAAAAAGCCAAACCGACCAAGCCGCGCAAACTGTCCACCGTCCAGCACTGGGACATCGAGACCGATGTCGCCATCGTCGGCTTCGGCGCCGCCGGCGCCTGTGCCGCCATCGAGGCCGCCGACGCCGGTGCCCAGGTGACGATTTTCGAAGTGGCCAGCGCCAGCGGCGGCGCCACTGCGCTCTCCTCGGCCGAAATCTACATGGGCGGCGGCACCCGCGTGCAGAAAGCCTGCGGCCTGCAGGACGACAAGGAAGAGATGTTCAAGTTCCTGATGATGTGCGGCGGCCGGCAGGCCGATGAAGCCAAGGTACACGCCTATGTCGACGGCAGCGTGGACCACTTCAACTGGCTGGTGGCGCACGGCATGCCGTACAAGGATTCCCTCTACAACCAGCGCGCCATCATGGCACTGACCGACGACTGCCTGCTGTACACCGGCAACGAAAAGGCCTGGCCGTTCAAGGACCACGCCAAGCCCTGCCCACGCGGCCACAACCTGCAGGTCGAAGGCGACAACGGCGGCCCGCTGTTCACCAAGATCATCACCGAACAGGTGGTGCAACGCGGCGTGCGGGTGGAGTACGAAGCCCGCGCACTGACCCTCATCGTCGACGACAACGGTGCCGTGCACGGCCTCGTCGTGCGCATGCACCAGAAGGAACACACCGTGCGTGCGCGCAAGGGTGTCGTGCTCTGCGCCGGCGGCTTCGTGATGAACCGCGACATGCTGAAGAAATACGCCCCGGACATCTCCACCATCGACACCCCGATCGGCAGCCCCGGCGACATGGGCAGCGGCATCCTGATGGGCATGGGCGTGGGGGCGGCTGCCATCAACATGGGCGAGTACTTCGTCACCCTGCCGTTCTACCCGCCGGCCACCACCACCTTCGGCATCTTCGTCAACGCCTTCGGCCAGCGCTTCATCAACGAAGACTGCTACCACGGCCGCATCGGCTGGTATGCGCTGCAACAACCCGGTGAGCGCATCTACCTGATCATCCCGGCCGAGGATTTCGAACGACCGACCTACCTCAACGCCGACATCGCCGGCACCGGTGAAACGGTGGAAGAGCTCGAAGCCGAACTCGGCCTGCCCGCCGGCATGCTGGTGCACACGGTGAACTACTACAACGAACATGCCGCCCGCGGCGAAGACCCGGTCTTCCACAAGTCCGCCGAATGGCTGAAACCGCTGGAAGGCCCGCTGGCCGCACTCGACTGCACGCTGGGCCGCGGCGCCTTCTGGCCCTGCTTCACCCTGGGCGGGCTGGACACCCGACCCAGCGGCGAAGTGCTCACCGCCGAAGGCGATGCCATCCCCGGCCTGTACGCAGCCGGCCGCACCGCCTGCGGCATCCCGCGCACCGGTGCCGGCTACGGCAGCGGCATGTCGGTGGGCGATGCCTCGTTCTTCGGGCGCATGGCCGGCAAGGCCGTGGCAGCCCGCCAGGCCTGAACCCGTGGCGCCACCGGCTGCGGTGGCGCCCTTCCCCTATCCCGCACGCGGCAGGCTGGCAGCATGGAAAAAATCGGTGTGTTGTTCGTCTGCCTCGGCAACATCTGCCGCTCGCCGTCGGCGCAGGGCATCTTCGAGCAACGCGTGCAGGCTGCCGGGCTGGCGGATCGCTTCCTGATCGACTCCTGCGGCACTGCCCGCTTCAATGTCGGCCGCCCGCCCGACCCGCGTGCGATTGCTGCCGCACAAGCCCGCGGCTACGACATCAGCCGGCAAGTGGCCCGCCAGATCGACGACGAGGACTACCGCCTGCACCGGCACATCCTCGTGATGGATCATGTCAACATGACCAATGTGAAGGCCTGGGCCCCGAAGGGCTACACCGGCCAGATCGAGCTGTTCCTGCGCTTTGGCGAAGGCCGCGGCCACACCGAGATTCCCGACCCCTACAAGGAATCGGCGGATGCCTTCGGCCCCATGATGGAACTGCTGGAGTCCTCCGCCGACGGCCTGCTGGCGCATTTGCGGAAAACCTACGCACTGTAGGAGTGGCCATGAAATTCGTGCTTTCCACCGCGTTCAGCACCGTCGCCCACCTCACCGCGCTCGCCCCGGTGGCCGACGACACCGGCTGGGAGGCGATGTCGTTTTCCGACCATGTCGCCAACCCCGAAACCCTCACCACGCCCTACCCCTACACCGACACCGGCGAACGCCGCTGGCCGCCGTTCACCGACTGGCCGGACCCGCTGGTGATGGTCGGCGCACTGGCCACCATCACCAGGCGCCTGCGCTTCACCACCAACATCTTCGTGCTGCCGATGCGCAACCCCTTCCTGGTGGCCAAGGCGGTTGGTACGGCGGCCGTGGTATCCAGCAACCGGCTGACGCTGGCCGTGGGCGTGGGCTGGTCGAAGGACGAGTTCGGCCTGCTGCAACAGGATTTCCACACCCGCGGCAAACGCACCGACGAGATGATCGAGGTCTTGCGATTGCTGTGGACGGGCAAGATGGTTGAGTACCACGGCCAGCATTACGACTTCAATCGCCTGGAAATGAACCCCGCCCCATCGGCGCCGGTGCCGATCTGGTTTGGCGGCATCTCGGAACCCGCCATGCGCCGCGCCGCCCGCCTGGGCGACGGCTGGGTCACCGACCTGCAGCCGTCTGATGACATCATTGCCTCGATCAAACACATCCGGCAATGGCGCCGCGACTACGGCCGCGACCACCTGCCGTTCGAGGTGATGGCCACGCCCAGCGATGCCTTCACCCCGGATGCCTACCGGCGTCTCGAAGACCACGGCGTCACCCACATCCTCACCCAGCCTTGGCCGTTCTACCACGGCGACACGCAGGATGTGGAAAAGAAAAAGGACGGCATCAAACGCTATGCGGATGATGTGATTGCGAAGATGGCGTCATCCGGATGACGCACACCACACCGGATCCCACCCCCAATGACCGGAACACAGGCATGACTTCGACCATGGCAGCAACCGCACTCGCATTCGCGATGGACGATGGCGTCGTACTGCGCGCCGAGGCCTGGGGCGACCCGTCCGGCAAACCCGTGCTGCTGTCGCATGGCGGCGGGCAAACCCGCCACGCCTGGAAAGGCACCGGTGAGGCGCTGGCCCGCCAAGGCTGGTATGCCGTGGCCTATGACCACCGCGGCCACGGCGACAGCGACTGGTCACCCGATGGCATCTACCGCCTTGATCGGTTTGCCACCGACCAATACCGCATTGCCCGGCAATTCAGCGGCAAACCCGCACTGGTGGGCGCCTCACTGGGCGGCCTGTCGGCCATTGCCGCAGAAGACCTCTACGGGCCGGGCGTGTACAGCGCGCTGGTACTGGTCGACATCACGCCGCAGATGAACCAGCAAGGCGCACTGAAGATCATGGCCTTCATGGAAGAAAACATGCACGAGGGCTTTGCCGACCTGCACGAGGCCGCCGAAGTCATTGCCCGCTTCACCGGCCGCGCCAAACGCGTCAACACCGAAGGCCTCAAGAAAAACCTGCGCCTGCACGCCGACGGCCGCTACCGCTGGCACTGGGACCCGAAATTCCTGTCGATGCGGACCGACGACAGCGGCGACCCCAACCGGCTGGTCCACGCCATGCAGGCCATCCGTTACCCGGTGTGCCTGGTGCGCGGCATGATGAGCGAAGTGGTCACGGAAGATGTCGCACAGCAATTCCTGCAGCAGGTACCGCATGCCCACTATGTCGATGTCAAGGACGCCAGCCACATGGTCGCCGGCGACAGGAACGATGTGTTCACGGCAAGCGTTATCGAATTCCTGTCGCGGGTTTGAGCAAACGAAAGGTTACGCTGGCCCCAATTACTTATTATTTCCGACGGCGGTTTCTTCCTGGTCATCGAAGGCACGGCCCTAGCTGTCGTTGGCACGGGCGGCTGTCCAGCCGGGGAATCCGATCAAGCGTGTGCGATATCGGCCATTGCAGCCGGATGTGTGGAAGAATTGACGGGTCCACTTTGCCCCATTTCGGATCAACTGCACATGCTGAAGACGTTCTGAGTAACCGAGATTGTCCGAGCCACGCTCGTCACCATACTTTTCTAGATGGGTAAGCTGAACGTAGGACGTGCCATCGCGCTTCATCGTGCGATCTTGCCACACCCGCAGGACCACAATTCCATCCGGACGAATCGCTCCCCAGGGCCAGCGCACATTTGCAAGCGGTGCGCCCAACCTCTCAAAAATCTTTGACAGGGACATTGCAGAAGCCTCGATCTGTCATCTAACAGTTGATTCAACGACAGCTGTCGTTGTTTTTTTATTCCCGTGTCGCTATAACAAGTTATACCGACACCCCGAATTTCCTTGAAAGTATCCTGCCATCAATGGGTTAGGCGCAAGCGCTGATTTTTCGCCTCCGGTAAATGCGACAGCTGTCATATAAGTCGGGCGCGGCGTTTTTGCCTGCATCCCGCATGAATCCTGGTTGCTGCTCCAGGGCTGTCGCTGAAAAGGCCTGGCGCTCCCCGTGGCTGCACACAACAGGCGCCAGCAATATCCGGTTTTGATCGACACGCTATCCGGGCCTACCCGGTCAGCGCAGCAGGCTGCCGTTGCTGCCTGCCTGTGCCAGCAGCAAGGGGCTGTACGGCGGGATGATCTCGGTGTCGTCGAGCACTGCCAGCAAGGGCTCGCCACTGCGGTGGCGTGACAGGATGACGCGGTAGGCCAGTACGGCCTGCACATACTCGCGGGTTTCGTAGAACGGGATCGATTCGATGAATACATCCATCGGCGCGTTGGCGTCCTGCAGCCAGCGGTCGACACGGTTGGGGCCGGCGTTGTAGGCCGCCAGTGCCAGCACGCGGTTGCCCTGGTAGCGCTGCAGCAGGCCGGCGAGGTAGTGGCTGCCCAGTGCGATGTTGGTGGCCGGGTCCAACAGGGCATCGGTACCGCTGTAGGCGATGCCGGCCTGCCGGGCTACCTGGCGGGCAGTGCCGGGCATCAGCTGCATCAGGCCCTGGGCACCCACCGGTGAGGTGGCCAGCGCGTTGAAGGAACTCTCGCGCCGGGCGAGCGCCATCAGCAGCCAGCGGTCGACCTGGTACTGGGCTTCGGCGGCGGCGAACTGGCTGTCGTAGGCCAGCGGGAAGCGCCAGTCGAGCTTGTCGTGCTGGCCGGCCTGCAGGGCGGCATCGATGGCCAGGTGCGGCCAGCCCTGCTGCACGGCAGCGGCGGCGAGTGCCTCCTGCTGCAGCGGGTCGGTTTCACGGCGCAGGTGGAACAGCCATTCCTCGCGGGCGTGGCCGCGCTCGCCGGCAGCCAGCAGCAGGCCAACGCGCTCCAGCAAGGCGCGGGTGTCGTCATCCAGCGGTGGCAGGCCCTGCGGCGGCAAGCCCTGGTTGTTCAGTGCGGGCGCCTGCCCCAGGCGCTGCGCGGCGAGAAAACCCCAGAAGCTGCGTTCGCCGGCGGCCTGCCGGAAATACGGTTCGGCAGCGGCCAGCTGCTGGCGGCTTTCCAGCGAGCGTGCCCGCCAGTACTGCCAGCGACCGCTGTCCTGACCGGCTGGCAATTGCGTGATCCAGCGCTCCACCGCGGGCCAGTCCTGCTCGGTCACGGCGCGGCGGATGCGGTGCTCCAGCAGCGGCACATCCGCCGATTGTGCGAGGTAGCCATCCAGCCAGGCGCGGTTGTCCGGCAGTGCGCGCAGGCTGGAGAACCACGCGGCACGGTAGCGGATGGCGGCCTGCTCGTCCTCGGCCAGCGAGAACAGCGTGCCCAGCGCCGGCAGCAGCGCCACGGCCTGCACCGGGTCTTTCTCGGCCAGGCGGTGCAAGGCGGCGGTAGCCATCTCGGGGTGGCCGAGGCCGGCAATGAGGTCCTTGGCCTGGGCGGGGTGCTGGTACAGGTGCAGCAGCTTCTCGGCACTGAGTTGCCAGGCCGGGTCTTTCAGCTCACTGCGCAGGTAGCGCATCAGGCCGGGGCTACCGCTGCGGTAGGCCAGCACCATGCGCTGCCACACCAGCCGGTCGTCGATGTGGCCGCTGGCCCTGAGGCTGGCAAACAGTGCATCGCAGGCCGGTGGCAGCGATTCGCCGTGCAGCCACAGCTGGCGGCCGGCCTGCTGCGCACGCCCGGGGTCTTCGCCCAGCAGGGCCTGGTAGTAATAGCAGCGCAGGCTGGTGCTGGCCGGCTCATCGGGGCTGGTATCCAGCAGCGCTTCCCAGCGGCGTGCCTGGCCGTAACGCTCGATGGCCTGCCGCCGCATGCTGTCGGCCAGCGGGGAAGCCGCATACTTGCGCAGGTAGGCGCGCACTTCGCGGGCGGAAGCCTCCGGCAGGCGGGCGCGCAGGCGGTGGTAATCGAGGTAGCCCTGCAGCGGGAAATCATCGCCGAGCTGTTTTTCGGCGGTGTCGAGCGCCTCCCACTGGCCGGCGCGGGCCGCTGCCAGTGCGCGTGCAAACAGCGCGGCGCGGTCTTCCGCAGGCGCAGCGGCCTGCAGCACGGCCACCGGCCACAGGCCCAGTGCCAGCACCAACAGGCCGATCCGGCAAGCAGGGTTCATGCGCATATCGATGGTACCCGGGCATGGCCCGTTTTCCGTACGGAATCAGCAGTATACATGCGGTGTGGCAGCCTGCACGGGCGTTTGCGTGACGCAGCGCAAGCCGGCGGCAAGTGTCCCGGCTTGCAAGCCGTTTTCCACTACTGTATAAATGTCCACTAGGCATCCATACAGGGGTATCGCCATGGAAGAACTCACCAGCCGCCAGGCCGAAGTGCTGGCCTACATCCGCGCCCACCTGGCCGAGACGGGCTACCCACCCACCCGCGCCGACATCGCCAATGCCCTGGGTTTCCGCTCGCCCAATGCGGCCGAGGAACACCTGAAGGCGCTGGCGCGCAAGGGTGCCATCGAGATGATCTCGGGGGCCTCACGCGGCATCCGCCTGGTCGAGGATGCCCCCAGCGGCATCCCGCTGGTGGGCCGCGTGGCGGCAGGCCACCCCATCCTGGCGGAGGAAAACATCGAGGACTATGTCGATGTCGCCCCGTCGCTGTTCCGCCCGAAGGCGCATTACTTCCTGCGCGTGGTCGGCGACAGCATGAAGGACATCGGCATCCTCGACGGTGACTGGCTGGCCGTGCACAAGGCCAGCCGTGCCGAGAACGGCCAGGTGGTGGTGGCCCGCGTCGATGACGAGGTGACCGTGAAACGCTTCCGCACCACGCGCAGCCCCTATGTGGTCAACCTGCTGCCGGAAAACGCCGATTTCGAGCCCATCGTGGTGGACCTGCGCGAACAGCAGCTCGCCATCGAAGGCATTGCCACGGGAGTACTGCGCCGTGAGACCTGAACACTACCCTGCCCATTACCCGCTGCACCACCCTTTCCCGCCGGCGGCCCCGCAGCAGCTGGGCCTGTCGCTGGATGCCCTGTCTGCCGATGCCGCCGACGATGACGGCCTGCCCGGCCTGCGCCTGGACACCTGGCTGTGGCGGCTGCCGGCGGCAATTTCCAACGACGGCATCAGTACCTGGCTGAACCGCTGGTCGGCCAGCACGATCCCCGGCCGCTACCCGCGCTGGGTGACGCTGGTCGGTGCGCAACAACTGCCGCACAGCCTGCTGCTGCAGCTGCGCCGCAGCGGCCTGCCGGCCCTGCTGCTGCGGCCGCAGCCGGGCAGCCCGCTGGAATTGCTGGTGGAACACGCCCTGCTGTCGGGCAAGAGCGACATCGTGATCGCCCCGATGCCGACGGCCAGTTCCAACTGGCTGCAGCGGTACAACCGCGCTGCCAGCCGTGGCCAGGCCCGCGCCCTGCTGGTCTAGCCGGCCCGGCCGGCACACACGGCACCTGCGGGTGCCGTTTTTGTTGCCCGGCATCGGGGGCTGCCGCGTGCCCTGCCGGGCCCGCTCCCGGCGAGTGTTGACGTTTTTGTTGCCCGGCATCGGGGGCTGCCGCGTGCCGCTGCCTGCCGGTGCACACCCCATGCCAAAACAAAAACCCCCGCCGGGGCGGGGGTTTACGGGGCATGGCGGAGGAATGGCTTCAATGCACGGTGTGGCGGGTTGCCGGCAGTTCGGCCTCCGGCAATTCGCTTTCAACGGCCCCGTCGGCTGCCTCCATGCCGGCCTGAATCATGGCGCGTGCCACCTCCAGCCGGCTGCCACCCAGGTAGCTGAGCGATTCGTCCGAGAAGCGGATGCACACCAGCGGCTCACCCGGCTCCCCGGGGCGGCGCAGGCAGATCTCGCCGTTCGGCATTTCCACCAGTTCCAGCACGGGATTGATCACGCAGTACCCTCCTGAAGTTCGTTGCCAGTTTACCAGTTGGGGCGGAACGGGGCGAACCCAAGGGGCTGTGGCGGGTTTTGTGCCGCCCTACCACTCCTCGCCGACCAGGCGCTGGCGTTCCAGCAGGGCCAGGAAGGCAGCCAGCAGTTCCGGCAAGGGGGTTTCCGCTGCGGCCGGCGTGGCCGCAATCAGTGCATCGCGGGGCGTGCTGTCCTGCGGGTGGATGCAGGCCTGCCACTGCCGCTGCAGCGAAGCCAGCCAGCCGTCGGTTTCCAGCGCCTGCAACTCCTGCAGCGATTCGGCACAGCGGCCACTGGCCGCGAGTTGCTGCGCGAGCGCATCCGCCGAAGCGAACGCGGCATCCGGCACCGTGAGCAGGTATGCGAGTTCGCGCAGGTAGGTATGCCAGGCCCGCCAGAGGAAGAACAGCGCGGTTTCCTGCTGCGCCCGCGACGGGCTGCTGCCCTGCAGGGCGCGGCCGGCTTCCTGCAGGCAGTAGTTGACGCGGTGGCGGTACGGGTTGGGCACGGCGTCAGGCCTTGGCCCGGGTGACCCAGCGGCCGTCCTCGTAGAACGCCTGCCAGCCGGTGGCCTTGCCGTCGGTTTCGGTCATCAGGTACTGCTGGCCGGTCTTGCGGCTGTAACGGATCACGGCCGGGTTGCCGTCGTCATCCGCCGTGGGGCCTTCCAGCAGGTAGTGGTACTTGGGATCGATCGCGGCCTTGTGCGGGATCAGCTCGACCACCAGCGGTGCGCGCGTCTCGCGGTTTTTCGGGAAGCCGCTGGCGGCGAGGAACAGGCCGGCAGCACCGTCGCGCAGCACATAGCTGTCATCGACCTTCTCGCAGCGCAGCTCGGGCATCGGCACCGGGTCCATCTTCGGCGGTGCGGCCTGGCCATTGCGCAGCAGCTTGCGGGTGTTCTTGCAGTCGGGGTTGGTGCAGCCGAAATACTTGCCGAAGCGGCCGGTCTTGAGCTGCATGCTGCTGCCGCACTTGTCGCAGTCGATCACCGGGCCGTCGTAACCCTTGATGCGGAACTGGCCCGTCTCGACCTCGAAACCGGGGCAATCGGGGTTGTTGCCGCAGATGTGCAGCTTGCGCGTGGTGTCGATCAGGTAGCTGTCCATCGCGGTGTTGCACAGTTTGCAGCGGTGCTTGTGGCGCAGCAGGCGCGATTCGCCTTCGTCGTCGTCCTCGGCAATCTCGTCGCCGGGCACCAGGTTCATGGTCTGCTTGCAGCGCTCCTTCGGCGGCAGCGCGTAGCCCGAGCAGCCGAGGAACACGCCGGTGGTGCCGGTGCGGATGGTCATGTTGCGGCCGCAGGCCGGGCACCGGATGTCGGTTTCGGTGGGGTCGTTGCCGCGCATGCCACCGTCCTTGCGGCCGGCGGCTTCCAGCTGCTGGCGGAAACCGGCATAGAAGGCATCGAGCAACGCCTTCCAGTCACGCTGGCCCTGCGCCACTTCGTCCAGCGAGCCTTCCATGCGTGCGGTGAAGTCGTAGTCCATCAGGTCGCTGAAGTTCTCGACCAGGCGCTCGGTGACGATGTCGCCCATCTTCTCGGCATAGAAGCGCCGGTTCTGCGATTTCGCATAGCCACGGTCGACGATGGTGGAGATGATCGAGGCATAGGTGGACGGGCGGCCGATGCCGCGTTTTTCGAGCTCCTTGACCAGCGAGGCCTCGGTGTAGCGTGGCGTCGGCTTGGTGAAGTGCTGGCTGGGCTTGAGCTGCACCAGTTGCAGCACATCCTTCGGCGACACCGGCGGCAGGATGGTGTCCTCGTCGTCTTTCTTGGCCGGCGGCTGCACCTTGATGAAACCGTCGAAATCGATCACGCGGCCACGCACGGCAAGCTGGTAATCGCCGGCAGCCACTTCCACCGTGGTGGTGGTGTAGCGCAGGTCGGTCATCTGGCAGGCGACGAACTGCCGCCAGATCAGTTCGTACAGGCGCTGGGCATCCTTCTCGGCATCGAGGTCGCCGGGCATGCGGCTGACATCGGAGGGACGGATCGCCTCGTGCGCTTCCTGCGCGCCTTCCTTGCTGCTGTACTGGCGCGGCTTGGCCGGCAGGTAATCCTTGCCGTAATGGCTGTCGATGTAGTCGCGGCAGGCATTGACCGCCTCGGCACTGAGGTTGGTCGAGTCGGTACGCATGTAGGTAATGAAGCCGGCCTCGTACAGGCGCTGGGCCAGGGTCATGGTCTTCTTCACTGAGAAGCCCAGCCGGGTGCTGGCGGCCTGTTGCAGGGTCGAGGTAATAAAGGGCGCCGTCGGCTTGCCGGTGCCGGGCTTGTCCTCGCGGCTGGTGACGGTGAGCGCGGCCTTGCCGATGGCATCCATCGCGGCTTTGGCACCGGCCTCGTCACCGGGCCGGAAGGCCTTGCCGGCGTGCTTGCGCACGGCCAGCGTGAGGGCATCGCCCTGCGGGGTGCGGGTGTCAGCATCCAGCTCCCAGTATTCCTCGGGGATGAAGCTGCGGATCTCGCGCTCACGCTCGACGAGCAGCCGCACGGCCACCGACTGCACGCGCCCGGCCGACAGGCCGCGGGCGACCTTCTCCCACAGCAGCGGCGATACCATGTAGCCCACCACGCGGTCGAGGAAGCGGCGCGCCTGCTGGGCATTGACGCGGTTGAGCTGCACTTCGCCGGGGTGCTGGAACGCTTCCTGGATGGCCTGCTTGGTGATTTCGTTGAACACCACGCGACGGTACTTGGCGGGGTCGCCGCCAATCGCCTGCATCAGGTGCCAGGCGATGGCCTCCCCTTCGCGGTCAAGGTCGGTCGCGAGGTAGATGGCATCGCACTTCTCGGCCTGCTTGCGCAGGTCATCCACCACCTTTTCCTTGCCGGGGAGGATTTCGTAGTGCGCCTCCCAGCCGCCCTCGGGGTCGATGCCCATGCGGGCGACCAGCTGCTGGTGCTGTTTCTTTTCCTGGCTGAGCTTGCTGTCGGCCTTCTTGCCGCCCTTGCGGGCCGCCGGCTTCGCCTGCGTGCCGCCGCTGACGGGCAGGTCGCGGATGTGGCCCACGCTGGATTTGACGATGAAGTCATTACCCAGGTATTTGTTGATGGTACGGGCCTTGGCCGGTGACTCGACGATTACCAGTGACTTGGCCATGCGCATCCTTGGGAGGGGGTCGGCGGGTGAAAGGCCGTCATATATAAGCGGGGAATCCGGCCGGGTCAAGTGACAGCTGACGGGGACGCCGCTGACGGTTGTGCTACCCTGCCTCCGGGCACCAGGCCATTGCGGCCTGCAAAGCGGCACCCAGCAAGGAGCACCCCATGAAGAATTACCAGCACATCCTGGTGGCAGTCGACCTGTCGAACGAGGCCAATGCGGTGGTGGAGCGCGCGACGGCCATGGCCCGTGCCTTCGGCGCCACCCTCAGCCTGGCCCATGTGATCGAGCCGCTGACCTACGCCTATGGCGGTGACCTGCCGGTGGATTTTTCAGGCATCCAGGACGAAATCATCAAGCAGGCACGGCAGCGCATGGCCACGCTGGCCGCCAAGGCCGGTGTGCCCGGCGACCGCTGCTACCTGCCCAGCGGCAAGCCCGCACACGAGCTGCAGGCACTCTGCCAGGCCCACCACATCGACCTCGTGGTGATCGGCAGCCACGGCCGCCATGGCCTGGGCTTGCTGCTCGGCTCCACGGCCAATGCCCTGCTGCACGGCATCAAGACCGATGTACTGGCGGTGCGCGTCGGCCACTAGGCCGCTGGCTGGGCACGGATGAAGGCCGCCAGGGCGGCCGCATCGAACGGCCAGCCCAGCTCGGCACCGCTCGCCTCGCACTGCAGCACCGGGATGCGCAGGCCGTAACGCGCGAACAGTGCCTCGTCCTCCGCGATATCCACCACCCGCACGGCAGCACCGGCCGGCGTCGGCGCGATCAGCGCCAGCGCGTCCTCGCACAGGTGGCAGCCCAGTGTTGAATACAGTATCCACGCCATGGAAAAAAGCCCGGTTGGGAAGCCGGGCCATGCTAGCAGATGCCGCCGTGCCGTGCCGGCGCTCAGCGGATGTCGTAGCCGCTTTCGTTGTGCAGCACGATGTCGAGGCCTTCGGTTTCCTCTTCGGCGCTGACGCGCAGGCCGGTGAGGCTATCCACGCCCTTCAGCAGCAGCCAGGTCAGCACCGCGGTGTAGGCGATGGTGGCCACGATGCCGAGCACTTGCACGCCGACCTGCCGCGCCATGCCCACGCCCTCGGCATAGCCCTGGCCGCTGAACAGGCCGAGTGCATCGCTGGCAAAGATGCCGGCCAGCAGGGTGCCGAGGATGCCACCCACGCCGTGCACGGGGAACACATCCAGCGAATCGTCGATCTTCAGTTTCTGCTTCAGGGCCAGGGTGGCATGGAAGCAGGTGAACCCGGCCAGCGTGCCGATCACCACGGCACCCGCAGGACCGACATACCCGGAGGCCGGCGTGATGGTGCCGAGGCCTGCCACCATGCCGGTCACTGCACCCAGCACGCTGGGCTTGCCGTAGCGGAACCATTCCATCGCCAGCCAGGTGAAGGCACCGGCCGAGGCCGACAGGTGCGTGACCAGCAAGGCCATGCCGGCATTGCCGTCGGCGGCCAGCGCACTGCCGGCATTGAAGCCGAACCAGCCGACCCACAGCATGCCCGCGCCCATCACCGTCATGGTCATGTTGTGCGGCGGCATCGCCACCGTGCCGAAACCGCGGCGGTTGCCGATCACCAGGGCCGCCACCAGCGCCGCCACACCGGCCGTGATGTGCACCACGGTGCCGCCGGCAAAATCCAGCAAGCCCAGCTGGTAGAGCCAGCCGCCGCCCCACACCCAGTGGCACACCGGCACATACACCAGCAGCAGCCACAGGCCGGAGAAGAGCATCACTGCCGAGAAACGCGTGCGCTCGGCAAACCCGCCGATCACCAGCGCCGGGGTGATGATGGCGAAGGTCATCTGGAACATCAGGAACACCGTCTCGGGCAGGCTGCCACTCAGGCTGCCCTCGCCCACCCCGGCCAGCAGCCACTTGCCGCCGCCGATGACGGCATGGGCCGCCCCACCATCACCGAACGCCAGGCCGTAGCCGGCCACGAACCACAGCAGCGAGGCCAGGCAGGCAATGCCGAAGCACTGCATCAGCACGGTCAGCACATTCTTCGAACGGACCAGCCCGCCGTAGAACAGGGCCAGCCCCGGCAGGGTCATGAACAGCACCAGCGCGGTGGCCGTGAGCACCCACGCCGTGTGGGCGGCATCGGCGCCTTCGGCCAGGGCCGGCCACGGCAGGGCCAGCAGGCACAGCGTGCGGCACAGCATCGTCAGGAATCGCATGTCTCCCCCTCCATTTGCACCATTCGGGTGCCTTAACCTGCATTCTGCATTTTTTTGGTGCACGGGAACCGGCCTGGCAGCAGGCTGCCTCCCATCGCACAGCAATGAAGCAAATAGCGTGCCGGAAAGCACCGTTTGTGTGCGCGCCAGCTGGCGGCCTGCCCCCCCGGACACGGGCAAATAACGCCGTATTCCCAGGCCGTTGGCGGGGCTGGCCCGGCATCGCCTGCCTCCGGGCCGGCTGCCTTTGCTAGAATCAGCCGCGGCCGCACCCTGCGCCCGCCAGCACCGAGGAGAATCCCGGGTGAACCCCTACGAACAGCGCGTGGCCGGCATGCTCCAGGCCGTGCTGCACTGCCAGACCATCGGGCTGGAGCTGGTCTCCGCCGGCAAGGGCCTGCTGACCCTGCGCCTGCCCTACCGCGATACCCTGGTGGGCAACCCGCTCACCGGTACCATCCACGGCGGTGCGCTGACCACCCTGATGGATACCGCCTGCGGCTTTGCCGCGCCGCTGGCACTGGACGAGCCGGCCGTCTGCCCCACCCTCGACCTGCGCATCGACTACATGCGCGCCGCCATTCCCGGCGAGGCCATCATCGGCGAGGCCGAGGTGTACCGCGTCACCCGCAGCGTGATCTTCGCGCGCGGCATTGCCTGGCAGGACTCGCGTGAAAAACCCGTGGCACACTGCGTGGCCACCTTCATGCGGCTGGAGCCGCATGTGATCCGCCGCCCGGGGGTGCCCGCATGACCCCGCTCGAGCAAGCCATCCGGGATGCCCGGGAGTCCGGCCAGGCCAGCGAACTGTTGCAGGCCATTCCCTATGCCCGCTTCATCGGCCTGCGCTGCCAGCGGTTCGGCAACGAATGGCTGTACGAGCTGCCGTACGGCACCCACATCCAGGGCAACCCCAGCCTGCCGGCAGTCCACGGTGGCGTCATCGGCGGCTTCATGGAAACCGCAGCGCTGGTGCACTGCCTGGTGCAGATCGGCGGGCCGGGTTTTCCCAAGGTGGTCGATTTCTCGCTGGATTACCTGCGTGCGGCCCTGAGCCGGCCCACCTTTGCCGAATGCAGCATCGTGCGGCAGGGGCGCAAGGTCGTGAACGTGTCCGTGCAGGCCTGGCAAACCACCCGCGAGGAACCGGTGGCCACGGCGCGCACGCATTTCCTGATGGACGACAACGCGCCCGAATGAACCACGCCCCACCGGACAGCATCCCGGCACGCACCGCACGCGCCCTGCTGCGGGCCGTGCGTGACAGCGGCCATTCGGTCGACGATGCACTGCGCCACTGCGGGTTGCCTGCCCGGCTGGCCGACACCGACGACGCCGGCCATGTCAGCACGCTCGCCTACAGCCGCCTGTACCGCTATGTGATCGACCTGCTGCAAGACGAAGCTTTCGGCCTCAACACCCGCCAGAAGATGCCGCCGGGCACCTTCCGCATGATGTGCCTGTTCATCATCCACTGCCGCACCCTGCGTGCCGCCCTCGGCCGTGCTGCGGAGTTTTTCCACTTCTGCCGCCAGTTCCTCGATGCCAACCTGCCGCCGCCGGAGCCACTGCTGCCGGGTGAAACGCCCGGTTCGGTGATCATCGTGCTGGGCACGCCGCAGGCCGATGCCGCATCACACCCGGGTGCGGATGCCAGCATGATCTACATGATGCTGAACTTTTACAGCTGGCTGATCGACAGCCCCCTGCCGGCCACTGCCATCCTGCTGGCGCACCCACCGCCGGCCGCCGCGCAGCGCTACGAGGCCCTGTTCCGGGCACCGCTGCGTTTCGCCGCCGCCTGCAACGGGCTGGAAATCCCCGCCGAATGCCTCGACATGCCGCTGGCACAGAACGAAGACACGCTGCGTGACTTCCTCCGTTCAGCCCCCTACCCGCTGATCCAGCCGCACAACCCGCAACGCCGGCAGCACCCGCTGGCCCAGCGCATCCGCGAATGCCTGGGGCGCAACCTGCACGAACCGGCCACCACGCTCGCCTCGATTGCGCAGCAACTCGGGCTGACGCCGCGCACGGTGCACCGCAAGCTGGCCGCCGAAGGCACCTCGTTCCGCGCATTGAAGGAATCGGTACTGAAGGAAACCGCGCTGCACTACCTGGCGAACCCGGACCTGTCCGTGGACGCCATCGCCACCCTGATGGGCTTCCGGGAAAGCAGCGCCTTTTACCGCTCGTTCCGCCGCTGGACCGGGCAAGCCCCGGGACAATACCGCATCACGCACGGCATCGTGCACAAACCCTGAGGTCACACCGGCATGGCTGGCATCCCGAAAAACCTGATCACCCTCTACGGCCGCAACCCGGTGCTGGAAGCGCTGCTGGACCCGGCCGTGACACCGTGGCGGCTGCACCTGTCCGACCGCAACCGGCCCGCCGAGGTGCTGCAGCGCATCACCGACGCGGCCCGCCAGCGCGGCATCGATACCGTGCGGCACAGCCCGGAAAAACTCTCGCGCATCTCGCGCAACGGCCGCCAGGACCAGGGCGTGGCACTGGATGTGGTGGCCAGCGGCTACCAGTCCGCCGACAGCCTGCTGGCACAGCCGCCGGAACGCTGCCGCCTGCTGGCCATCGACCGCGTACAAAACCCGCAGAACCTCGGCATGATCATCCGCTCCAGCGTGGCCGGCTTCATGGACGGCATCCTGCTGCCGAAGGACGGTACCTCCGGCCTCAACCCGCTGTGCATCAAGGCCAGTGCCGGCACGGCCTTTCGCGCCAGCATCTTCCAGTGCAGCGCATTGCAGGAGGTGCTGGCCGCACTCAAGGCTGCGGGTTTTTGCATCTACACCCTGCATGCGGATGCCCGGCAGGATGTGTTTGCACTGGCCATCCCGCCGCGCTGCATTTTCGTGCTGGGCAATGAAAACGAAGGGGTGCAGGCCAGCATCGATGCGCTGGCCGATGCGCGCGTGGCCATCCCGATGCGGCGCAACACCGAATCACTGAATGTGGCCGCGACGGCCAGCATCCTCAGCTTTCTGCCGGGCCTGCGCGCCTGAACTCGAAGTGGGCGACCTGGTTCTTGCCCTGGTGCTTGGCACGCTGCAGGGCCAGCCGGGCCTGGTTGAACAGCATCTCTGCCATCGATTCGTCATCCGGCACCAGGCTGGCCACGCCGGCGCTGATGGACACGGTGACCGGGCCATCGGCCTCCTGCACCAGCCACTGGTGATCGGCCACCATGCGGCGCAGGCGCTCGGCCACCACCAGTGCGCCCTCCAGGTCGGTATCCGGCAGCAGGATCGACAGTTCCTCGCCGGCAATGCGTGACAGCACATCATCCGGGCGGGTTGCCACCGAGCGCATGAAGATCGCGATGGTGCGCAGCACCTCATCACCCATCACATGGCCATGGCGCGTATTGAAGCCACGGAAGTCGTCGATATCGATCAGGATCATCGACAGGGGTTTGCCACCCTGCACCTGGCCGGTGCAGTGTGCCTTGAGCAACTCGCGGAAGCGCCGCAGGTTGGCCAGGCCGGTCAGGCCGTCGATGTGGCCCAGGTCCTCCAGCCGCGTGTGGCTCTCGCGCAGGTGCTCCATCACCATCGACAACTCGGCATCGCGCGTGCGCACCTGCGACTTGAGGCGCTGGTTTTCCTTTTCCTGCTGGTGCAGGGCTTCCTCGCGGATGGCGCGGATCTCGCTTTCCTGCGACAGCATGCGGTGGAAGGCCATTTCCTGGTGGATGCGTTCCTGGCGGATCTGCTCGGCCAGTGACAGCGTGAGGAAGGCAGCCGACAGGGCCAGCCCGTAATCCAGCGACCCGACGGCCAGTGCACTGTGGTCGATCTGCCCGGTGATGTAGAGCAGGTAGATCATGCTGGCTGCAAACATCGCAAACAGCGACAGGCCGAGGTAACGCTCGGCAATGGTGCCCCGCCACCACAGGCGGGCCGCCATGGCCAGGTAGATGGCAAAGACGACCACATGGAACACCCGCAGCGGCATGTCGAGCCGTGGCAGGTACCAGAACATGCTGCCGATATACATGATGCTGAACACCAGCAAAAACAGCGCCAGCAGCCACAGCAGGCGCGGGTATTTCTTGCGGATCTCCAGGAACTCCAGCAGGTAGCCCACCCCCCAGATGATCGACAGCCAGGCAAACAGCTTGATGGCCTGCAGGTTGAAGGCGGGGCTGTCCGGCCACAGGAACTGGTAGCCGATGCCCTTGGCGCTGAGCACGAATAGCAGCAGGCTGGAGATGTAGATGCCCAGCAGCAGGTGGCGGAAACCGCCGGCCGACAGGTACATGTAGGCGTGGTACAGCGTCAGCACCAGCATGCTGCCGAACAGCAGGCCCAGCACGATCAGGTTGAGCTGCTCGTCCTCGGCAAACTCGACCTGCTCGGTCAGGTAGGCCGGCACCAGCATCGGGCCGTCGGTCTTCACCCGGAACACGATGTCCACCGACTGCCCCGGCAGCAGCGACACCGGGAAGACAAAATTTCGGTGGTGGAACGGCCTGCTGCTGAACGGCTGCGCAATGCCGGCTTTCCAGTTGGCGACGACCTCACCGCCGGACAACAGGTAGAAGTCGATGTCGCGCAATTCCGGCTGTGCGATGTTGAACAGCCACGGCGAAAACCGTTCCAGGCCGTTGCGCACCGGCAAGCGGAACCAGTACGCCGCATCGGTATAACCGGCACTGCGCAGGAAGCCGGCAGGCGCACGCCACTGTGCCTGCATCGGCGCCGACAGCACATCCTGCAGGCCCAGCCTGCCGGACGGGTCCACCAGCTGCTGCAGCTTGCTGCTGACCTCGATGTCCGGCACCAGGCCGGCATCGAGGACCAGGGCATGCTGCGCCAGCGCAGCGGTGGCGACCGGGCTGCCGGTGTCGGCCCGTGCGGCCGTGGCCGCGGCGAGGGCCAGCCACGCGGCACACAACCAGTACAGGGGAAACGCCATGCGAGCCGTCATGCCGCCATCCTATCGCGAGAGGCTGGCCATGGCATCGGCCAGGCCATCCAGGGTGAGCGGGTACATGCGGTCTTCCAGCAGGGACTGCACCATGCCGACCGACTGGATGGTTTCCCAGCGCGCTGCCGGCACCGGGTTCAGCCACACCATGTTGGGAAAGGCAGTGGCCATGCGGCGCATCCAGACCGTGCCGGGTTCGTCGTTCCAGTATTCCACGCTGCCGCCGGCCTGCACGATTTCGTAAGGCGACATCGAGGCATCGCCCACGAAGATGACTTTGTAGTCGGACGGGTAGCGGTGCAGGATGTCCCAGGTCGGCACATGCTCGGAATGGCGGCGGTAGTTGTTGCGCCACACATAGTCGTACAGGAAGTTGTGGAAATAGAAATATTCGAGATGCTTGAATTCGCTGCGTACCGCCGAAAACAACTCCTCACAGGTGCGGATGTGGGCATCCATGGAACCGCCGACATCAAAGAACACCAATACCTTGACGGCGTTGTGGCGCTCCGGGCGCAGACGGATGTCCAGCATGCCGCCCTGCTCCGCCGTGGACTGGATGGTGCCGGGCATGTCGAGCTCCAGCGCTGAACCGGTGCGCGCAAAGCGGCGCAGGCGGCGCAGCGCGACCTTGATGTTGCGCGTGCCGAGCTCGCGACTGCTGTCGAGGTCGCGGTATTCGCGCTGGTCCCACACCTTCACCGCCTTGCCCTGGGCCCCTTCCCCGCCGACGCGGATGCCCTCCGGGTTGTAGCCCTTGTGGCCGAACGGCGAGGTACCGCCGGTACCGATCCACTTGTTGCCGCCTTCGTGGCGTTCTTTTTGTTCTTCCAGGCGCTGGCGGAATGCCTCCAGCAGTTTTTCCAGCCCGCCCAGGCTTTCGACCTGCGCCTTGTCGGCTTCCGAGAGTTGCTTCATGAAGCCGTCACGCAGCCAGTCCTCGGGAATCAGCTGTTGCAGCAGGTCATCGAAGGTTTCCAGGTCCTTGAAGTAGCGGCCAAAGGCAATGTCAAACCGGTCGAAATGGCGTTCGTCCTTCACCAGGCAGGCCCGCGCCAGGTAATAGAAGGCCTCACGGTCGGCAAAGGCCAGGCGCTGTTCCATCGCGGCCAGCAGGTCCAGCAACTCACGCACCGACACCGGTACACCGGTGCGGCGCAAGGCCTGGAAGAAGCCGACCAGCACCGTTCAGCGCCCCTGTTGCTGGCGCCGGTGCATGAATGCGATGCGCTCCAGCATGTGCACATCCTGTTCGTTCTTCAGCAGGGCACCGTGCAGTGGAGGGATGGCCTTTTGCGGGTCACGGTTCTTGAGGATTTCGGCCGGGATGTCATCGGCCATCAGCAGCTTGAGCCAGTCGATCAGCTCGGAGGTCGACGGCCGTTTCTTCAGGCCCGGGATGTCACGCACCTCGAAGAAGATTTCCATAGCCTCCTTCACCAACGCCTTCTTGATGTCGGGAAAATGCACGCGAATGATGGCTTCCATGGTGTCGCGATCGGGAAAACGGATGTAGTGGAAGAAACAGCGGCGCAGGAAGGCATCCGGCAGTTCCTTCTCGTTGTTGCTGGTGATGATGACGATCGGGCGCTGTTTGGCCTTGATGGTCTCGCCGGTTTCGTAGACATGGAATTCCATGCGGTCGAGCTCGACCAGCAGGTCGTTGGGGAACTC
>LAHR01000747.1_pt1 | contig 65651 bp, 59 predicted proteins | sample 329641 | NCBI WGS metagenome assembly LAHR01 (sample SAMN03275701, study PRJNA271635) | activated sludge metagenome | isolation source: Sample C-3 Sludge from acetogenic chamber (third chamber) of Anaerobic...
CCGGGCCAGGGCCTGGCGCAGGCTGATGGTGCGGCCATCGGGCTGCTCCACGCGCAAGCGCCAGGCCTGCATGCCCAGCGTACGGCCGGCCCGTACCCAGAAACCGATAAAAAACCCCACCACGGCCAGCAGGGCCAGCACCAGGTTGATCCAGTACAGCGGGTCGTTGCTGCCTAGGGCAGCGGCCTGGCTTTGCCGGATGCTGTCGGCACCGATGAGGGCGACCTTGATGCCGATGCTGGTGGCCGTCACGGCCATGGCCAGTGGCACCACCAGCAGGGTGTCGTAACCCATGGCCGCGAGCCGCCGCCAGAAACCGGCGGCTTGCGGGAGCTGGGTGGCAGGAGCAGGGCTGGACACGGCGGCGCCTCCGTTGCGGAGGCGCCATTGTAGCAGGGGCTGTCGCAGCCGGTGCCTCAGTAGAAGCTGTAGTGCAGCTTCAGTTCGACATCGTCCTCCGAGAGGCTGAGCCGGTAGTCCATCTCGCCGCCGCGGTGGCTGTAGTGCGGGGTGTATTCCCGCGAGGCATCGAGGTGGCGCACCAGGTAATCAGCGGCCTGGTAACGCTGTGCACCGAAACGGTTCCAGGTATCACGGACCCACATCTGCACCAGCTTGCGGCCGGCTTCGCTGCCTTCGTACTGGCTGGCGCCCGGGGCGTGGCTGCGCAGCCACAGGCGGTTGAAGCGCTCATTGGGGTCGGTGGACAGGGCTGCGCCGCCGGTGCTGGCGATCCGCAGCCGTGGTGCCGGTCCCGCATCGCGTGCGGCCGCAGGGGCCGCCAGCGGTTTGGCATCCCAGCGCGAGACATACAGGTCACTGGCCCTGAGGCCCGAGGCGTGGGTGGGGCTGGCCAATACCATCAGCAGGACGATGCTGGCGGCAGCCCATGCACTGCGGCTTCCTGCCATGCCTGTGTTCCTGGTGGTGAGGGTATTCATGATGGCCGGTTCTCCGCTTGCCGTTGTCCTGAAGTCTGGCAAACGAAAAACGGGCCCCGGGAGAACGGCATCACAGGGTTCCGCCGGGCTTAGACGGATATATTCCAAGTAGCGATAAAGCCAAACCAGTGGTTATAACGGCAGGGCAGGCTGCCCGGTTCTGTATTACCATGCGCCCATTCCGGCAAGCACGGGTGGGACATGCACATTCTGCTGATCGAGGACGATGACACGGTGGCCAGCTTCATCCTGCGTGGCCTGCAGGAAGCCGGCCATACGGTGGAGCGTGCCTGCGACGGCCGTACGGGGCGCGACATGGCGCTGCAGGGGCGCCACGAGGTGCTGGTGGTGGACCGCATGCTGCCCCACCTGGATGGCCTGGCCATCATCAGCCAGCTCCGCCAGTCGGGCCAGTCGACCCCGGTACTGATCCTCAGTGCCCTGGGCGAGGTGGATGACCGCGTGAACGGCCTCAAGGCCGGCGGTGACGATTACCTGGTCAAGCCGTTTGCCTTTGCCGAGCTGCTGGCCCGCATCGAGGCGTTGCGCCGACGGCAGGAAGCCATCCCGCAGACCCGGCTCAAGGTGGCCGACCTCGAAATGGACCTGCTGTCGCACAAGGTCACCCGGGCGGGCCAGGCCTTCAGCCTGCAGCCGCGCGAGTACCGCCTGCTGGAATACCTGATGAAGCACGCCGGCCAGGTGGTGACCCGCACCATGCTGCTGGAGAAGGTCTGGGACTACCATTTCGATCCCCAAACCAACGTCATCGACGTGCACATCAGCCGCCTGCGCCAGAAAATCGACAAGGGCTTTGAACGGCAGCTGCTGAGCACCGTGCGCGGCGTCGGCTACATGCTGCATGACCCGGGTAGCGCATGATCCTGCAACGCATATTCACCACCTATACCTTCCGCTTCATGGTGTCCTATGTGATGGTGCTGGGGCTGGCGGTATTCGTGTTGCTGGCGTCGGTATATGCCCTGTACTCCTATGAGCAATTCAGCCGCGTGCAGGATTCAATCGCGCACGAGCTGGACCAGCTGGAGCACCACTACCGCAGTGGCGGCGAGGCCGATGTCCGCGCCTATATCGAGGCGGGGAAATCGCGGCTGGCGCTCAACCGTTTCTTTTACATCCTGGTGGATGCGCAAGGGCACAAACTGGCCGGGGACCTCGATGCCTGGCCGGAATCGCGTGAATTCGGCCGTGGCTGGCTGTCCTACGAGCGCGAAATCCTCGCCGGTGGCGAGACCGAACAGCGCGAATTCATGGCGCGTTCGCGTACCTTGGCCGATGGCAGCCGCGTGCTGGTGGCGCGCCATTATTCCGACCTGATCAGCAATGCCAAGCTGATGCTGCGCATGCTGGCCCGCGGCATGCTGATCACGATCCTGCTCGGGATCATCGGTGGTGCCTGGACCAGCCTGACCATGCTGCGCGAGGTGGAGGCCATCAACCGTGCCGTACGCACCATCATGGAAGGCGACCTGTCCGAGCGCATCCCCATCACCGGCCGTGGTGGCGACATGGAAGTGCTGGTGCTGAACTTCAACAGCCTGCTCGACCGCATCCAGGCGTTGATGAACGGCGTGCGCCAGGTGTCCGACAACATTGCCCATGACCTGCGCACACCCCTGACGCGCCTGCGCAACCACCTGTCCGGCCTGGAACAGCACTGCCCGCCCGCCAGCCGCGGGGAGGTGCAGGCCATGCTGGCCGAGGCCGATGGCCTGCTCGCCACCTTCAATGGCCTGCTGCGCATCGCCCAGGTGGAATCGGGGCACCGCCGCGCCGGGTTTGCCCGGGTTGACCTCAGGGCCATCCTGCTGGATGTGATCGAGTTCTACGAGCCGCTGGCCCAGGACAAGGGGCAGCTGCTGGAGACAGCCATTGGCGACACGGCCAGCGTGACCGGCGACCGCGACCTGCTGTTCCAGGGCATTGCCAATGTGCTGGACAATGCCATCAAGTACACGCCGGAGCACGGCCACCTGTCGGTCAGCCTGTCCCGGCAGGGGTCGCATGCGGTGGTCGTGATTGCCGACGACGGCCCCGGCATCCCGGAAGACAAGCGCCCGAAGGTATTCGAGCGCTTCTACCGCATCGAGGCCAGCCGGGGCCAGCAGCCCGGCAATGGCCTCGGCCTGAGCCTGGTTGCTGCCGTGATGAAACTGCACGAAGGCCGCATCGAGCTGGCAGACAACCAGCCGGGTTTGCGCGTCAGCCTGTTCTTCCCGGCCTGAGGCCGGCAGCCCGGTTCAGGGCTTGATGGCCAGGTGGCTGGTGTCGGGCACCGTCACGGCCGGGGCGGCCTTGCGTTCGCCCGGCTGCAGCAGCTCACCGCCGGCATCCGCCAGGCTGAGGAACTCCGTGTCCGGCGGTGGGGGCGGAGGCGGGGCTTGCGGGCTCAGGCGCTCGTAGCTGTCGGCGACGCTCAGGGCGCTGGTGTCCGGCGCTGGTGGGGGCGGCGGGGCTTCGGGACTCAGCCGGGCGTAGCCGGTTTCCGTGGCAATGTCCGGCACCGTCACGGCCGCCGGTTCGCCGGCCATCTGGCGGTGTTCTTCCGGGCGCACCAGCACCGCGCCGGGGGCGCTGATCGTCAGCCCCGCCGTGGCATCCGTGCCGGCTGCCGTGGGCATCGCAGCGGACGGGCGGGCGGGCATGGCTGCGCCCTGGGCTTCCATTTGTGCCAGGCGCTCCGCCAGCGAGCCCTTGCCTGCCGCAGGGCTGGCTGCAGCGGGCGCGGCTGCGCCCTGGGCGCGGGCTTCCAGTACGGCACCGGCTTTGCGCAGGATGGCCGTGTACTTGTCGGCGGCTGCCTGGTCGAGGTTTTTCTTGATGCAGTGTGACTGGCCGTTGAACAGGGCTTCGATGCGGGCTTCGTCGGACTTGAAGACGGTGGCCAGGTTTTTCTTGACCAGCGCGGCGGCCGCGCCGGGCACCAGTTCACCGTGGAAGTAGAGGTCGTACAGCGTGTCGCTCATGCCGTGGGTCCTGCCAGGTTGCCGGGCCCATTATAGACATGGATGGGCAGGGGTGGGGGCGTTACCATGGGGCCCCCTTGGGAAGCAGTCTTTCGGGACAATGGCATGACAACGGAAACGGTACCGACCCGGTTTGCCCGTTCACTGATCGAGCTGGCCGTGCAGCGCGGCTACCCGGTCCATGACGTGTTGCGTTCCGTCGGTTTGCCGTTCAACCCGCTGAAGCCCGAGCAGGCCGACTACCAGCCGGAAATCTCCGTGCTGCTGTACAGCCGCATCTACCAGCAGGTGCTGAGCCTGCTGCAGGACGAAACCTTCGGCCTGCAGGCCAGCGGCGAGCGGGTGACGCCAGGGGCTTTCCGCATGATGTGCTATTGCATCATCCATTGCGAAAGCCTGGGCCATGCGATCCGGCGTGCCTCGGAGTTCTACCGCATCTTTTTCGAGCGCACCGCGCGGCTGGGCCTGCAACAGGAGGATGCCCTGGCGGTGGTGGGTTTCAGTGCCGTGTCGCCACGGCCGGCACGCCTGCCGGTACAGACCGAAGAAGTCTATGGCCTGTCGACCTGGCACCGTTTCTGCGGCTGGCTGATCGGCGAGCCGCTGGCCTTGCGTGAGGTCCGCTTCCAGGGGTCGCGGCCCGACATCGTGCGCAAGTATGAGCAGATCTTCGCTTGCCCGTTGCTGTTCGACCAGCCGACCAATGCGCTGGTGTTCGATGCCCATTACCTCAACCTGCCGCTGGTGCATACAGAAAAGAGCGTGAAGGAATTCCTGCGCACGGCGCCGTACCAGCTGATGGTGATGCCGGCCGAGAAGCCCGGTACCGGCCTGGTGGCACAGGTGCGGGCCCTGATTGGCCAGGATTTCAGCCAGGGCTTCCCTGCCTTCGGCAAAATCAGCCGCACCCTGAACATGTCCGAGCCGACGCTGCGCCGCCGCCTGAAGCGTGAAGGCACCTCGTTCCAGCAATTGAAGGACGAATGCCGGCGCGATGCGGCAGTGGCCTACCTGAGCCGGCCGGAGCTGTCGATCAACGCAGTGGCCGCGTTGATGGGTTTCACCGACCCGAGTGCCTTCCACCGCTCGTTCAAGAAGTGGACCGGCATGCCGCCCGGGCAGTACCGGCATGAAGAACTCGGCCTGGGGCGTGACACCGCTTGACCGGCAACACAGGGCAGGGTCCGTTGCAGTGCTGCCTGTCCGAAACGGGCAGTCCGCAGGCCTGTCCGGCTATTGCCTTTTGGGGGGCAGGCGCTATCCTGCTTCTCCCTGGGCGGGACGGTCACGCAGTGCCCAGGCCCGCATTCCCACGGCCATCCACACAGGTGCTCCCATGACAGAAGCCTATATCTACGATGCCATTCGTACGCCCCGCGGCAGGGGCAAGCAGGGCGGCAGCCTCTACGAGGTCAAGCCCGTCGACATGGTGGCGAACCTGCTGCGGGCCATGCAGGCACGCAACAAGCTCGACCCGTCTGCGGTGGAAGACATGATCCTTGCCACCGGCGAGCCGGTGAACGAGCAGGGCCAGAACATTGCCAAGACCTCGCTGGTGTATGCCGGCTGGTCGGATGTCACCACCGGTGCCCAGCTGCACCGTTACTGCGCCGGTGCACTGGATGCCGTCAACAATGCTGCCGCCAAGGTGCGTGCCGGTTTCGAGAACCTGGTGCTGGCTGGCGGTGTGGAGTCGATGTCACGCCTTGGCATCGGCGCTTCCGGTGCCGCCGCCGGCGACCCGTGGGTGGCGATGCACAGCTTCGGCGTGTCGCAGGGCATCGGCGCCGACCTCATCTGCACGCTGGACGGTTTTACCCGCGAGGATGTCGACCGCTACGCCGTGATGAGCCAGCAGCGTGCTGCGAAGGCCTGGGCCAAGGGTTATTTCAAGAAGTCCATCGTGCCGGTGAAGGACATCAACGGTGTCACCATCCTCGACCGCGACGAATTCATCCGCCCCGACACCACGATGGAAACCTTGGCCAAGCTGAAGCCGTCGTTCCAGATGTTCGGTGATTTCGGCCATGACGACTTCATCAAGTTCAAATACCCGCATGTCGAGCGCATCGAGCACGTGCACACCCCGGGCAACTCCTCCGGCATCGTCGACGGCGCCTCACTGGTGCTGGTGGGCAATGCCAAGGCCGGCAAGGCGCTGGGCCTGAAGCCGCGCGCCCGCATCGTTGCCTGTGCCCTGACCGGCACCGAGCCGTCGATCATGCTGACCGGCCCGGCACCGGCTACCCTGAAGGCACTCAAGCAGGCGAAGCTGAAACTGTCGGACATCGACCTGTTCGAGCTGAACGAGGCATTCGCCTCGGTGGTATTGCGCTACCAGAAAATCCTCGGCATCCCCGACGAGAAGATCAATGTCAACGGCGGCGCGATTGCCATGGGCCATCCGATCGGTGCCACCGGCGGCATGATCCTGGGCACGCTGCTCGACGAACTCGAGCGCCGCAAGCTCAAGCGTGGTGTCGCGACCCTGTGTGCGGGTGGCGGTATCGGTATTGCCACGATCATTGAACGCGTGTGAGGGGAAGATCATGGGTTACATCAAGCTGCAGAAAGACGCTGACGGTATCGTGGAACTGATCTTCGACCAGCCGGGCGAGAAAGTGAACAAGATGGGTGACGCCTACATCACCGCGATGCAGAAGGCGGTTGCCCAGCTCGAGAAGGACAAGGCCGGCATCACCGGCGTGTACCTGCGTTCCGGCAAGGACACCTTCTTCGGTGGCGGTGACCTCAAGATGCTGCTCGACATGCCGGCAGCGCTGGATGCGAAGGAAGCAACGGCCCGTTACGAAGGCATCCTTGCCGCGAAAAAACCGCTGCGCCAGCTCGAAACCCTCGGCGTGCCGGTGGTCGTCGGCATCAATGGTGCAGCCTTGGGCGGCGGTTACGAAATCGCGCTGGCCTGCCATCACCGCATTGCCATCGATCGCCCGGATGTGAAGATGGGCCTGCCCGAGGCGAGCCTGGGCCTGATGCCCGGCGCCGGCGGTGTGGTGCGCATGGTCCGCAAGTTCGGCTGCCAGAACGCCATCACCTATGTCAGCCAGGGCAAGCAGTTTGCCGGCCAGAAAGCGCTGGAAAGCGGTTTCTGCGATGCGCTGGCGAAGGACGAGGCCGACATGCATGCCCAGGCGAAAGCCTGGATCAAGGCCAATCCCGGTGCCAAGCAGCCCTGGGACCAGCCCGGCTACCGGATTCCCGGCGGCTCGCCGGCCGACAAGGAGCTCGACCAGGGGCTCGCAGGCCTGCTGTATTTCGGCCCGGTCAGCGTGATGAATTCGACCAAGGGCAATTTCCCGGCACCGAAGGCCATCTTCGCCTGCGTGCACGATGTGGCCCGCGTGGATTTCGACACGGCCGAGAAGATCGAGGCGCGTTACTTCCTGCATCTGATGGGTTCGCAGGTGGCGAAGAACATGATCCGCACCTTCTTCTTCCAGCTGAATGACCTCGAAAAGGGCGCCAGCCGCCCGAAGGGCATTGCCCCGTCGACGGTCACCAAGCTCGGCATCCTCGGTGCCGGCCAGATGGGTGCGGGCATTGCCTACCTCGCGGCCAGCAAGGGCATCCCGGTGGTGCTGAAGGACATCAGCCTCGCCAATGCCGAGAAGGGCAAGGCCTACAGCGAGAAAGTCGCCGCCAAGGACAAGCGGATGACCCCGGAGAAACTGCAGGGCATCCTCGCGCGCATCCACCCGACCGAACAGGCGGCGGATCTGGCCGATTGCGATTTCATCATCGAGGCCGTGTTCGAGAACCGTGACATCAAGGCTGCCGTGACGAAGGAAACCGAAGCCGTGGTCGGCAAGGCTGCCGTTTTCGCCTCCAACACCTCGGCGCTGCCGATCACCGAACTGGCGCAGGCTTCGGTGCGGCCGGCCAATTTCATCGGCATGCATTTCTTCTCGCCGGCCGAGAAGATGCCGCTGGTAGAGATCATCTGCGGCAAGAAGACCTCGAAAGAGGCGCTGGCCAAGGCCTTTGACCTGGCCATTGTGCTGGGCAAGAAGCCGATCGTGGTCAACGATGCCCCCGGCTTCTTCACCACCCGGGTGATCGGTGCCACCATCACCGAAGGTGCGCAGATGGTGATCGAGGGCATCAATCCCGTGCTGATCGAGAATGCCGCCGCATTCAACGGCTCGCCGGTCGGCCCGCTGACCGCATTGGACGAGATCAGCCTGGAGACCGCCTACAAGAACGGCAAGCAGGCGCAGGAAGACGCAAAAGCACGCGGCGAGAAGCAGGCCGACAACGCCACCTTCGCGCTGGTCGAGAAGATGGTCACCCAGCTGGGCCGCAAGGGCAAGGTGTACGGTGCCGGCTTCTACGAGTACCCGCAGGGCGGCAAGAAGTTCATCTGGCCGGGCCTGAAGGAGCAGTACGCGAAGAAAGGCTACACGGACATCCCGTTCCGTGACATCCAGGACCGCCTGGTGTTCTCGCAGGTGGTGGAAGCCCTGCGTGCGATGGAAGAGGGCGTCATCAAGAGCGTGGGCGATGGCAACATCGGCTCCATCATGGGCATCGGCTTCCCGGCCCACACCGGCGGGGTATACCAGTTCGTCAATGCCTACGGCCTGAAGGCGTTCGTGGCCCGCTGCAACGAACTGGCCAGGCTCTACGGAAAACGCTTTGCACCGCCACAGCTGGTGAAAGACCGCGCCAAGTCCGGCAAGCTGTTTGTCTGAGCGAGTCTGGATGAAAAACCGGCCTCACGGCCGGTTTTTCATCTGGGCAGCATGCAAAACGGGAATCGGGAGTCGCAATGGCAGGCATGGGCATCCAGGCAACGATTGAGCGGAAGCTGCAGCAGGCGCTGGCACCAGTGCACCTGGAAGTGATCAACGAATCGGGGAACCACAGTGTGCCGCCGGGTTCCGAAAGCCACTTCAAACTGGTGATCGCCAGCCAGCAGTTTGCCGGTGAAACAGCCGTGAAGCGTCACCGCCATGTCTATGCCATCCTGCAGCAGGAACTGGCTGCCGGCGTGCATGCCCTGGCCATCCATGCCTATACGCCTGAGGAATGGCAGGCACGCGCGGCACCTGCCCCCGCATCGCCCGCCTGCCGCGGCGGCAGCCGTCATGAACACTGATTATCGGCCGGACCTGTACATGGGAGGGGGACATCCATGATGCCTGTGCCGGCCAGGGATGCGGCCGTGGACGGGCCGGCACAGCAGGTGCCGGTGGTGGCCGTCGCCATTGCCCAAACCCCTGATCGCTCCGGGTTCTACGCACTGGGCCTGCTGGTGGCCTATGCCCGTTTTGCCCGCGAGGGGCGCCTGCAGGCACATTTTGCCTTCCCGCCGGTGCGCCTGCTGGGTGAGGCGGACCAGGCCTCCTTCCTGGCCGGCATCGGTACGCAGCCGGCCGTGTACCTGTTTTCCAGTTTTGTCTGGAACCACCGGATCAACCTGGAGACGGCCCGGGCCATCCGGGCGCGCTCCCCCGGCTCCCTCATTGTCTTCGGTGGCGCCAACATACCGCGCCAGCCGACCAATGCCATTGCCTTCATGAATGCCCACCAGTGCATTGATGCGCTGGTGTTGGGCGAGGGTGAGGAAACCCTGTTTGAACTGCTGGAAACCTTGTCCGGCCACCGTGCACGGACCGGCACCCTCCGGCATGCCGATTATGCGACGGTCAAGGGCTGCGTATACCGCCTGCCGGACCTGCATGCCGTGTTTACCGGCCCACGCGAACAAATCAAGAACATCGATGCGATTCCGTCCCCGTATTTGTCGGGGGTCTACGATGAAACGCTTTTCAAGGTTCCCATCCTGTACACCGAGACCAACCGCGGCTGCCCTTTTGGTTGTACCTTTTGTGACTGGGGTGGGGCAACCCTGTCCAAGGTCCGGACATTCGGCATGGCGCGCATCCTCGCGGACCTGGAATGGTTTGCAAAATCAAGGCTGGAAACCATAGGGGTACTGGATGCGAATTTCGGCATCCTCAAGCGCGACGTTGAAATCGCTGGCCATGTCGTGCGGCTCAAGCATGAAACCGGTTACCCCAAACAGTTCCTCTTCAACATGGCCAAGAACTCGGCGGCCCGGGTAGGCGAGATTGCCCTGACGCTGACCCGGGCCGGCATCAGTGCACGCCAAGCCATTGCCTTCCAGACCCTGGACAGGACCACCCTGGAAAACATCGCCCGCGACAACATACGCACTACCGATTACGAGAACCTGCTGTACCTGTTCCGGCAACACAACATGCCCATGGTGACAGAGTTGCTCGTGGGCCTGCCCGGCCAGACATTGGACAGCTTCCGGCATGATTTGCAGAAATCCTTTGACTGGATGATTGCGCCGGCGGTGTACCTCGTGCTGGTGATGGTCAATGCTCCCATGGCGGACCCGGAATACCAGCAGAAATACCGGATTGTTGTGGATCCTGATGGCTACCTGGTGGCTTCGTATTCCTTCACGCAGGAAGACCGGCGACGCATGCTGGAACTGCGCATGCTGGAAGGGGCCTGTGTGCTGCAGAAGCTGGCGAAATATTTCCTTGTCTACCTGCAGGTCGAGCACGGAATCCCTGCCATGGGGTTCCTCAGCCGCCTGCTGGAGCGCGAGGCGGCGCTGGCCACGGCACTGCCGCACCTGCACTGGTTCGTCGCGACGATGAAAAACCCCGAGTCCGGACATATTCCCGATTGGCTGGTGGCGGGCTGGAGCCGCCAGGAAGTCGCGATACTCAACCGTGACATGGAGGCCATCCTTGGCGAGATGCGCCAGTTCGCACAGCAGGAATACGCCGTGAACCTGCCGGATGACGACATGGCGGCTGTTGTGGCGCTGCAGCTGGCAACCACCCGCATGATGGGCAGGGCATTGCCGGAAACCCATGCCGTGGTGCATGACGCGGTGGCCTATTTCCGGCAGTTTGTTACGATGACGTCATTGCACGAACTGCCCGGGTCGTTCCGCCGGCTGGCGGATTTCCCGCCCGGTGAGATCCGCGTTGATGCGCAGGATGTGCGCAAGCCAGGTGCATTTTGCCAGTCCGATCCCGGTAGCCCGGAATGGCCGCTGCGGATTACTGGTCTGGATTTCTAGCGCCGTGACATGCGGCAGGTGGGGGGGTATGGCTGTAAAGGTTGTTTTGGTCACCGGCGCCAGCCGTGGCGCCGGCAAGGGCATTGCGCTGGCACTGGCGGAAACCGGTGCCACCGTGTATGTCACCGGGCGCAGCGTGCAGGAAGGGGATGCACCCCTGCCCGGTACGGTGTTTGCCACGGCCGAGGAAATCAACCGCCGCGGCGGCAAGGGCATTGGCGTGGCGGTGGACCATGCCGATGACGCGCAGGTGAAGGCGTTGTTCCAGCGCATCGAGCGCGAGCAGGGCCGGCTGGACATCCTGGTCAACAATGCCGCCAGCATCCCGGACGGGTTGACTGCGCCGGGCCCGTTCTGGGAAAAGCCACTGTCCCTGCTGGATATCCTCGATGTCGGCATGCGCTCGCATTATGTGGCGAGTTACTACGCCGCCCCGATCATGGCGCGCCAGCGCTCCGGGCTGATCGTGCACACCTCGTCCTTTGGTGGCCGGTGCTACATGCACGGCCCGGCCTACGGGGCCGGCAAGGCGGCCGTCGACAAGATGGCCAACGACATGGCGGTCGACCTGCGTCCGTACGGCGTGGCCTGCGTGTCGATCTGGATGGGCCTGCTGCGCACCGAGCGCACGCTGCAGGTGTTCGATGCCGAGCCGGAAAAATACGCAGCCCTGCTCGATGCCACCGAATCGCCGGAATTCACCGGGCGGGTGATCGCTGCGCTGGCGCAGGATCCGGCGCTGATGGAAAAAACCGGCCAGGTCCTGGTCGGTGCCGAGCTGGCACTGGCCTACGGTGTCCGTGACATCGATGGCCGCCAGCCGGCTTCGCACGCACCGATGCTGGGATCGCCGGCACAGGCCAACCCGGCGGTGATCGAGTGAGCACTCCGTCCAGCCCGCAGCGCCTGCTGGCCTGTGAGCCGGCACGCCGGCTGGCGCTGGCCGCGCTGGAGGCCGCCCGTGCCGACGGCCTTGCCGTTGCCGTGGCGGTGGTGGATGCCGCCGGCCAGCTGAAGGCCTTCCTGGCCGATGACTGCTGCCCGCTGGTGGCCGCCGAGTTGTGCCAGCGCAAGGCGCGCACGGCCCTGCTGGGGCTGGCGTCCGGTGAGCTGGGGCAGGCGCTGGCCGGGCAGCCGCCGCTGTTGCACAGTTTTGCGGCCCTGCCGGGAATAACCCTGCTGGCCGGCGGGTTGCCCGTGCGCGACGGTGGGCAGGTCATCGGGGCGCTGGGTGTGGGCGGTGGCACGCCCGAGCAGGACGATGCCGTAGCCCGTGCGGCGCTGGCAGCGGCCGGCCTGCGGTCCTGAGGGCGGCATTGTCCGGAAATAATCCCGCCATCCCTTTCCCGGCCGCGCAGCAGCCACTAAAATGGGCAGCCTTGCCCCGTCGCCAAATCCAGGGTGTGTCCGATGAGCCCAGCCAAGCCCTTTCCCGAAGGCCAGTATGCCGACCTGCCGAACGGCTACCGCATCCATTACCTCGAGCAGGGCAGTGGCCCGGTGGTGGTGTTCCTGCACGGCAGCGGCAGCGGTGCCAGCGGCTACAGCAACTTCAAGCAGAATTACCCCGTCCTGGCGGATGCCGGCTATCGCGTGATCGTGCCGGACCACATCGGCTACGGTTATTCCGACAAACCGGACGATGTGCAGTACCACCTCGATTTCTTCGTCGAATGCATCAAGCAGACCCTCGATGCGCTGGGCGTGCACCGCTGTACCCTGGTCGGCAACTCGCTGGGCGGGGCGATTGCCATCAAGTTTGCGCTCGATTACCCGGCGATGACCGACAAGCTGGTGCTGATGGCGCCCGGCGGCATCGAGAACCAGCCAGACTACTTCACCATGCCCGGCATGGCGATGATGAAAGAGGTGTTCATGTCGCCGGAGCCGGTCACGCCGGAGCGCATGAAGGCCTTTTTCCGCAAGGCCTTCGTGGTCAATCCTGATTGCGTGGACGATGCCTTGGTGCAGGAACGCTGGGCCACCATGCAGCTGCAGAACCCGCAGGTCATCAAGACCATGGTGGTGCCGAACATGGAGGGCCGGCTGGGCGAGCTGCAGTGCCCGGTGCTGGCTTTCTGGGGCATCAATGAGAACATGATGCCGGAAACCGGCATCATGAAGCTGGCGAAGCACATCCGCCACATCCGCCTGGTGCTGGTGTCGCAGTGCGGCCACTGGGTGCAGCTGGAACACCGCGACATGTTCAACCGTGCCACGCTGGATTTCCTGCAGCACGGCTGACCCCGTATTTCCCGCAACGAGGCAGACATGGACCAACACACCATCAACCGCCTGGGCGACGAACTGTTCGATGCCCTGATGACGCAGCAGACGCTGGCACCCCTGACCGAGCGCGAGCCCGCCATCACCATCGACGATGCCTACCACATTTCACTGCGCATGGTGAGCCGCCGCGTCGAAGCCGGCGAACGCATCATCGGCAAGAAGATCGGCGTGACCAGCAAGGCCGTGCAGGACATGCTGGGCGTGTTCCAGCCGGATTTCGGTTTCCTTACCGACCGCATGGAATACCCCAACGGGGCCGACATCCCGGTGGCCGGCAACCTGATCCAGCCGCGTGCGGAAGCCGAGATTGCCTTCGTGCTGAAGCAGGACCTGGTGGGCCCCGGCGTGACGGAGGCCGACGTGCTGGCCGCGACCGATTGCATCATGCCCTGTTTCGAGATCGTCGATTCGCGCATCCACAACTGGAAGATCCGCATCCAGGACACCATTTCCGACAATGCCTCCTGCGGTGTGTTCGTGCTGGGCGAGGCGCGTGCCAACCCGGCGGCACATGACCTGCCGAACCTGAAGATCCGCGTGTACAAGAACGGCCAGTTCCTCAGTGAGGGCCTGGGCAGTGCCGTGCAGGGCAACCCGCTTACGGCCGTGGCCTGGCTGGCCAATACCCTCGGCAAGTACGACATCCCGTTCAAGGCAGGCGACATCATCCTGTCCGGCTCGCTGGTGCCGCTGGAGCCGGTCAAGGCCGGTGACCGCATGCGCCTGGAGCTGCTCGGTATCGGCACGGCCGATGTGAATTTTGTGTGAACCTCGCAAACCAAGGGACCAAACCATGAGCAAGAAAATCAAGGCAGCCATCATCGGGCCGGGCAATATCGGTACGGACCTGTTGATGAAGGCCCTGCGCAGCCCGTTCATCGAGCCGGTATGGATGGTGGGCGTGGACCCGGCATCACCGGGCCTGGCGCGTGCGAAGGACATGGGCATCAAGATCACCGACCAAGGTGTCGATGGCCTGCTGCCGCACATCGAGGCCGATGGCGTGCAGATTGCCTTCGATGCCACCAGCGCCTATGTGCATGCGGAAAACTCCCGCAAGGTGAACGAGAAGGGCGTGCTGATGATCGACCTCACGCCGGCGGCAATCGGCCCGTACTGCGTGCCGCCGGTCAACCTGAAGGAACATGTCGGCAAGCTCGAAATGAACGTCAATATGGTTACCTGCGGCGGCCAGGCCACCATCCCGCTGGTGTATGCGGTGAGCCGCGTGCAGCCGGTGTCGTATGGCGAGATCGTGGCCACGGTGTCCTCGAAATCGGCAGGCCCCGGCACCCGCAAGAACATCGACGAGTTCACCCGCACCACGGCGGGCGCCATCGAGAAGATCGGTGGTGCGAAGCAGGGCAAGGCCATCATCATCATCAACCCGGCCGAGCCGCCGCTGATCATGCGTGACACCATCCACTGCCTGGTCGAAGGCAAGCCGGACGAGAAGGCCATCACTGCCTCGATCATGGACATGATCAAGGAAGTGCAGAAATACGTGCCAGGCTACACCCTGAAGAACGGCCCGGTATTCGACGGCAACCGCGTGTCGATCTACATGGAGGTCGAGGGACTGGGTGACTTCCTGCCCAAGTACGCCGGCAACCTCGACATCATGACGGCTGCCGCGCTGCGCACGGCCGAAATGTTTGCCGAGGAAATCATCAATGGCACCCTGACCCTGAAACCGGTCAAGGCCTGAGGAGCGCACCATGAACCTGAAAGGCAAGAAAGTCACCCTGCATGACATGTGCCTGCGTGACGGCATGCACACCAACCGCCACCAGATCACCGTCGAACAGATGAAGACGGTGGCAAAGGCACTGGATGAGGCCGGCATGCCGCTGATCGAGGTCACCCACGGCGATGGACTGGGTGGCGCCTCGGTCAACTACGGTTTCCCGGCAGCGACCGACGAGCAGTACCTGAAGGCTGTCGTCAGCGTGGTCAAGAAGGCGAAAATCTCTGCCTTGCTGCTGCCCGGCATCGGCACCGTGGATCACCTGAAGATGGCCGCCGACTGCGGCATCAGCACCATCCGCGTGGCTACCCACTGCACCGAGGCGGATGTCTCCGAGCAGCACATCGGCATGGCGCGCGACATGAAGCTCGATACCGTCGGCTTCCTGATGATGGCGCACATGATCGGCCCGGAAGAGCTGGTCGGCCAGCTCAAGCTGATGGAATCCTATGGTGCCAACTGCGTGTACATCACCGACTCGGCCGGTTACATGCTGCCGGATGACGTCACCCCGCGCATTGCCCTGGCCCGGCGCGAGCTGAAACCGGAAACCGAACTGGGTTTCCACGGTCACCACAACATGGCGATGGGCATTGCCAACTCGCTGGCGGCCATCGAGGCCGGTGCCAACCGCGTCGACGGTTCGGTGGCCGGCATGGGCGCCGGTGCCGGCAACACGCCGCTGGAAGTGCTGGTGGCCGTATTGAGCCGCATGGGCGTCGAGCACGGTGTCGACCTGTACAAGATCATGGACGCGGCCGAAGATGCCGTGCTGCCGATCATGGAGCACCCGACCCGCATCGACCGCGATGCGCTGACCCTGGGTTACGCCGGCGTGTACTCGTCCTTCCTGCTGTTTGCCAAGCGTGCGGCGGCGAAGTACAACCTGTCCTCGCGCGACATCCTGGTCGAGCTGGGCCGCCGCCGCACGGTGGGTGGCCAGGAAGACATGATCGAGGACCTGGCGCTGGACATGGCCAGCGGCAAGGTCAAGGTGGCCCGCTGAGGCAGGGCCTGCGGCACCACGGACCCGGGGTTGGCAGCCCCGGGTTTTTTTCAGGTGGCATCCTTGTAAATGAGAACTTTTCTCATTAAAATGCCGGTACCGCACCAGGGTAGGACGTGATGGCCCTCCGTTTCAGTGACCTGCAGCCCGGCGACCGCGCCCGCGTGGTGGCCTACGACGGCGGTTCGCCAGCCTACAACCGTGAACTGATGAGCCTGGGCCTGGTACCGGGCACCGAATTCAGCGTGCGCCAGCGTGCGCCGCTGGGCGACCCGGTCGAGATCCTCGTGCGCGATTTCCGCCTGTCCCTGCGCGCTGCGGAGGCGTCCGTGCTGCTGGTGGAAAAGCTGTGAGCCAGGCCTGCACCATCGCGCTGGTCGGCAACCCCAACTGCGGCAAGACCACGCTGTTCAACGCCCTTACCGGTTCCCACCAGAAAGTGGGCAACTGGCCTGGCGTGACTGTCGAGCGCAAGAGCGGCTTTTTTGTCCATGCCGGTCGCCGCCTCGGGGTAACGGACCTGCCGGGCATCTATTCCCTGCATGTCTCGCGTGACGAGGATTCGGTCGATTACCGCATTGCACAGGACTACATCCTGTCGGGGCAGGCCGATATCCTGCTCAACATCATCGATGCCGCCAGCCTCGAGCGCGGCCTGTACCTCACCACGCAACTGCTGGATGCCGGCCTGCCGGTCGTGGTGGCCCTGAACATGATCGATGTGGCGGACCAGCAGGGCATGCACATCGATGCGGCGGCCTTGTCGGCGGCACTCGGCTGCCCCGTGGTGCCGATCGTGGCGAGCCGCGGTGACGGCCTGCTGGCCCTGCGCGATGTGCTGGAGAGCGTAATCACCCAACCACAGCCGCAGCAGGCCGTGGTATGCCTGCCCGATGATCTCGAGGCCGCACTGCACGACATCCGCGGCATGCTCGGCAATGCCGGCATGCCGGCTTCGCGCCTGCTGGCACTGGGCGTCCTCGAGCGCGACCGCCATGTGCTGGCACGCTGCCCGGAGTCCTTGCGTGAGGCACTCGATGCCCGCGCACTGGCGGTGGGCGGGGCACAGCCGGTGGCCGACCGCTTGATCACCGGGCGCTACCAGTGGATCGATGGCCTGAGCGGGAAAATCATCCGGCGCGATGCCCGCAGCGGCCACCGCCTGACCGAGGCACTCGATCGCGTGCTGCTGAACCGCTGGCTGGCCTTCCCGATCTTCCTGCTGGTGAACTACCTGATGTTCCTGTTCACCATCCACATCGGCAGTGCCTTCATCGATGTGTTCGATACCGTTGCCGGTGCGCTGTTTGTCGAATGGCCGCGGCAGGGCCTGCAGGCGATCGGCACCCCGGTCTGGCTGACGACCCTGCTGGCCGATGGCCTGGGGGGCGGCATCCAGCTGGTGGCCAGCTTCATCCCGGTGATTGCCTGCCTGTTCCTCTTCCTTGCCATCCTGGAGGACTCCGGCTACATGGCGCGCGCTGCCTTCCTGATTGATCGCCTGCTGCGTGCGGTCGGGTTGCCCGGCAAGTCCTTCGTGCCGCTGATCGTCGGTTTTGGCTGCAATGTGCCCTCGGTGCTGGCGGCGCGTACCCTGTCTTCCGCACAGGATCGCGTGCTGACCACCCTGATGGCACCGTACATGTCCTGCGGCGCCCGGCTGACGGTGTACACGCTGTTTGCGACGGCCTTTTTCCCGGTGGGCGGGCAGAATGTCATTTTTGCGCTGTACCTCACCGGCATCGTGCTGGCCGTGCTGACCGGTTTCCTGGTGCGCCGTTTCGTGTTCACCAGCGGGCAGTCGCCTTTCATCATGGAGCTGCCGCCGTACCACCTGCCGACGCTGCGCAGCATCCTGATCCACACCTGGCAACGCCTGCGCAGTTTCGTGCTGCGGGCCGGCAAGGCCATCGTGACCGTGGTGGTGATCCTGTCGTTCGTGAATTCGATTGGCACCGATGGCAGCTTCGGCAACGAGAACACCGAGCAGTCGGCACTGTCGCGCATCGGCAAGCTGCTGACACCGGCCTTCGAGCCGATGGGCGTCAAGCCCGACAACTGGCCGGCCACGGTCGGCATCTTTACCGGTGTCTTCGCCAAGGAAGTGGTGGTCGGCACCCTCGATGCGCTGTACACCGACATGGCCCGCCTTGAAAACACCGCGCCTGCCGTGGAGGCACCGTTCGACCTGTGGGAGAGCCTGCTTGCCGGTATGGCCACCGTGCCGGAGAACCTCGCCGCAGTCGCCGACAACCTGCTGGACCCGCTGGGCATCGGCGTCGGCGACCTGAGTGACATCGATGCGGCGGCCGAGGCACAGGAAGTCCATGTCAGCACCGTGGTGATGATGGCGCGCCTGTTCGATGGCCCGCTGGCAGCGTTTGCCTACCTGTTGTTCATCCTGCTGTATTTTCCCTGTGCGGCGACAGTCGGTGCCATCTACAAGGAAGCCGGCCCCGGCTGGGCGTATTTTTCCTGTGCCTGGAGCCTGGTGCTGGGGTATACCTCGGCGGTGATCGTCTACCAGGCCGGCCGGCTGGCCAGCCACCCGCAGGCTGCCGGGCTGTGGATTGCAGCCATGCTGGCCGTGGCACTCGCGCTGTATGTCGCGCTGCTCCGCTATGCCCGCCGGCAGGCGCGCCGCGACAACCTGATCCCGCTGGCCAACCTCTGAAGGCATCTCCCGTGTCGGCTACAATGCCGGCAGCATGCAGGGGTTGCCGATGAAAGCCGATGTTGCATTCAGTGAACTGCTGGGCCTGGTCTATGAAGGCCCGCTGGAGCCCGTTCCCTGGCAATCCTTCCTGGCCCGCTTCAAGGAAGTGATGCATGCCGCCGTGACCACCCTGGTGCTGCGGCCACCCAGCGAAGGTTCGCGGGGGGTGGTGCTGAACGAAGGCGGGGTGCTGGATGTGATTGCCTCCTACAACGAGCGCCTCTATGCGCTGGATCCGTTCGTCGACCTGCCGCTGGGCAAGGTCGTCGACCTGCACGAGTTCATCGGTACCGACACCCTGCTGGCCAGTGATTTCTACCGCCTGGCGATGGCACCCAGCGGGCTGTGGGACATCCTCGGTGCCGACATGCGGGTGCCGAACGAGCTGGAGGCGCGGCTGCGGGTATCGCGCACGAAGGACCAGGCGCAATTTACGGCGGCGGACAAGCAGTTGTGCGCGGCCATCCTGCCGCACCTGCAGCGTGCCATCCGCATCCACGCCCGCCTCAACCGCATCGAATCCGAGCGTGCCCTGTATGCCGGTGCGATGGAGCAGCTGGCCGTGGCAACCATCCTGCTCGATGAGAACGGCCAGGTGCTGAATACCAATGCGCGTGCCGATGTGCTGTTGGCCAAACGCCAGGGGCTGCGGCTGGAGGGCAGGGCGCTGTGCCTCGACACGCCGGCCCAGGAACAGGCCCTGCAAGCCCTGCTGGTGCGTGTGCTGGACAACCAGCGGCTGGGCCGCAGTGGCCTGGTCGAAGTCCTGCGCGTGCCGCGCGGCAACGGCCAGCTCGATCTCGGCCTGGTCATGCGCCCGGTGCCGGCCAGCGAATGGTCGGAAGGCCGGGCGGTGCCGGCCGTGGCGATTTTCATCACGGACCCTGACGATGCCACCGAAGCCCCGGTGCAGGTGATTACCAAGCTGTTCGGTTTCACGCCGACCGAGGCCATGCTGGCCATCCTGCTGGCGAAAGGGCTGACGCTGGATGAAGCGGCCGATACCCTGCATGTCAGCCGCAATACCGTGCGTACCCATTTGCGCTCCCTGTTTGCCAAGACGGGCGTGAGCCGGCAAGGCATGCTGATCCGCCTGATCCTGCAAAGCGTGGCCCCGCTGGCCTGACGCAACGGTCTGGGCTAGAGTGAAAATACCGCTTTCACGGTGACAGCGCATACAGGGACGGGCGCCATGATCAAGGCCATCTTCGGTTTCAGCATCCGGCAGGGCAAGACCATGGCGGCCTACCGCCGCAGCTTTGCCCAATGGCGTGCCCCCCTGATCCTCGGCAGTGACGCGCCACCGGCCGGCCTGGCCTTGCAGTGGGCCATCAAGCCGGCGGTACCGCCGGGTGCCGCCGGGCCGCTGTTGCTGCCCTATGACGGCATCAGCTTGAACTGGTTTGCCTCCGCCGATGCCCTGGCGCGTTACAGCGACAGTACGGCTTTCGCGACCCTGGCGGCCCACGGCATGGAATGGTTGTCGGGTGGCCATGGCTATCTGACGGAAGAAGTGGTGCAGTGGACGCCCGCCGGCAGGCCTGCAGCCGCTGAACCGGTACCCGGTTTCAAGCTGGTGGTCTATGCCCGCCGCAAGGCCGGCCTGGACCGGGCGGCCTTCGAGCACCATTACCGTGAGGTGCATGCCCCGCTGGCGCGTGAACACCATCCGGCGATGATCGGCTACACGCAGAATTTCGTGCGCAGCCCGTTGCTGGCCGATTCACCGGAGGTGGATGCCATCATTGAAATGCAATTCCGTGACCGCCGTGACTTCAGCCGGCGCTTTTATGCCTCGCCAGGCAGTGCGGCCATCATCGGGACCGATGTCGCGCAGTTCCTCGACCTTGGCAGCCTGCGCTGCCTCACGGTCGAGGAAGTCGTGTTCAAGCCACCGGCAGCATGATGCGCTGCCTGCTGTACCTGTCATGCCTGTACCTGCCCCTGGCCTGGGGCGATTCCCTGTTGCAGGATCCTGCATTCCGCTACGGTGCCCGCATCGCCGCACTACAGGTTGAACAGGTCGACGGCCTGCGGCGGGCGCGCATCGAGGGCACCCTGCAGCCGGCAGGGCAGCAGCAGTCGCCGGCCTGGATGCTGGTGCAATGGGGCAGCCGCGCCAGCCTGCACGGGGGTACGGCAGGGTGCGAAGGCCGGCTGTGCCGGCGCCTGCAGCACGACGGCCGCGAACTGAAGGCGATCGCCATCGGCCTGCCGGATGCGGACCTGCAACTGCGTACCGACGGCCTGGCGGAATTCAGCGGGCGCTACCCGCGCACCGATCCCTACCTGCAAAAGGGCGAGCATTGGCCGCACCTGCTGGTGTCGCAGCCCCTGCGCAGCCGCCCGCTGGCCGATTACCGCCAGCTGCGCCTGCGTTTCGAGGCCCGCCTGGACGCCGATGACCCGCAGCGGCAGGCCGGCCATGATGCCGGCATCCATGCGGCGCGTTTCGTGGTGGCCTTTACGCTGCGCAACCGCTTCACCCATGATTTCCTCTGGTTGACCCTGCCGGTCTACGACGACCGCTGGCCGCGCAGCCCGCACGGTTGCCGCCAGTGCCTGCCGGGGCCTGATGGCGAGCCGGATTGCGTGTTGCCGGAAACCCCCGAGGCCGGCGGCAGCTGGCAGTGCCCGCACGATGCCGTCCGTGATGCTGCCGGCAATACCGTGCTGGGCAGTTCACGCATGCTGTTCCGCCTGCCGAGCAGTGCCTTCGCTGCCGCACCGCTGCAGCCGGGGGTGTGGGTCATGCATGATGTCGACCTCAAGCCCTGGCTGCTGGCCGCATTGGCGGCGGCGGCCGGCCAGGGGGAGGCGGGTTTCCGGGTGCAGCCGCAGGATTTCCGCCTCGCCTCCGTCAGCCTGGGCTGGGAGGTATCCGGCCTGAACCGCGTCAGCCTGTCGCTGCGCGGCCTGGCACTGGACGGCCTGCGCTGAGTCAGTCCGGGTGGGTCACGGCGTTGGGGCAGGAAAGGCCCTGCTCGAGGCAGTGGATGTTGCCGAAGGTGGTTTCGGCGATGCGTGCGAGTGCCGTATCGGTAAAAAATGCCTGGTGCCCTGTGATGAGCACGTTCGGGAAAGTCGTCAGGCGCGCAAAGACATCATCGTGGATGACATGGTTCGAGAGATCCTCGAAGAACAGCGCGTCTTCTTCCTCGTAGACATCCAGCCCGACATGGCCGATTTTTTCCGATTTGAGCCCCTGGATCAGCGCATTGGCATCCACCACCGCACCGCGGCTGGTGTTGATCAGCATTGCACCGGTTTTCATGCGGCTGATCGCCAGTCCGTTGACCAGGTGGTGTGTTTCCGGCGTCAGCGGGCAATGCAGGCTGATGATGTCGGCATCGGCCAGCAGGGCTTCAAAGGTGACATAGGTGACGCCGGCCTCCCGCAGGCCGGGGTCTTCGGCCGGGTCAGTGGCGACGACGCGGCAGCCAAAACCCTGCATGATGCGGGCAAAGGTGCAGCCGATACGGCCGGTCCCCACCACGCCGACGGTTTTGCCGGCAAGATCGAACCCGAGCAGGCCATCCAGCGAGAAATTGCCCTCGCGTACCCGGTTCCAGGCACGGTGGGTCTTGCGGTTCAGTGTCAGGATCAGCGCCACGGCATGCTCGGCCACTGCATGCGGTGAATAGGCCGGCACACGCACCACGGTCATGCCGAGGTTCGCAGCAGCTTCGAGGTCCACCTGGTTGAAGCCGGCGCAACGCAGTACGAGAAAGCGGGTGCCACCAGCTGCCAGGATGCGCAAGGTCTCGGCATCGGCATGGTCATTGACGAACAGGCACACTGCCGGGAAACCCTCAGCCAGCGGCGCGGTCAGTGGCGACAGGTGTGATTCGATGTAAACCAGTTGGTGCCCGTGGCGGGCGTTTTCACGCCCCAGAAACGCACGGTCATGGGGGCGGGCACTGTAGACGGCGATTTTCATCGGGCGTCTCCCTGGGCAAGCGCCCTGGATTTTTCCAGATTGGCATGGCGCCGCACATTCAGCATTTCGACGCCGAAGGAAAACGCCATCGCAAAGTAGATGTAGCCTTTCGGGATGTGCAGGTCGAGGCCTTCGCCGATCAGGGCGACGCCGATCATGATGAGGAAGCTCAGCGCGAGGATTTTCAGCGACGGGTGGCGGCTGATGAAGTCGCTGATGCGGCCGGCAAACACCATCATCACGATGATGGCAATCATTACCGCAATCACCATGACTTCGATGTCACGCGCCATGCCGATGGCGGTGATGACCGAGTCCAGCGAGAACACGATGTCGAGGATGCCGATCTGGAGGATGACCATCCAGAACACCGCTTTCGCACGGGACTGCATTTCTTCCTGGGGGTGTCCTTCGACATTGCCGTGGATTTCCAGCGTGGCCTTGACCAGCAGGAACAGGCCACCGAGGATCAACACGATGTCGCGGCCGGAGATTTCCTCGCCGATGACCGTGAACAGCGGGGTGGTCAGCCTGGCCAGCCAGGCCAGCGAGAACAGCAGGGCGATGCGGGTCAGCATGGCGAAGGCCAGGCCGAGCAGGCGGCCGAGCTTCTGCTGCTCTTTCGGCAGGCGGTCGACGAGGATGGAGATGAAGATGATGTTGTCGATGCCGAGGACCACTTCCAGCGCAGTCAGGGTGAGCAGGGCGGCCCAGGCTTCCGGGCTGGCAATCCATTCGAGCATCGTAGCGGTCTCCGGTGGTCAGGCTGGCCGGCAGGGTCAGGCCAAGGCGGCGCCCATTCTAGCGTCTTGGACGGGCTAGCTGGTATTCCTTGACCCAAATCAAGCCTGTACCGGTATCGTCCGAAAAGACGATGGGAAGTGCAACGGGGCATGGCCATAATCGCCTGCAAGTGGGGAAACCGGCATGGAGCAGCGCAGGACCCCGGAGCACTAAACCGGAACGAGGATCAGGCCATGGGCGAAGCAGCCGTCGCGGTAACGAAGAAGCGCGAACCGTACATCATCAAGTCCGAGCCGGTGCCCGAGCGCTACGCGCGCGGCTGGCATTGCCTGGGGTTGGCGAAGGAATACACCGACAAGCCGGTGCAGCTCGATTACTTCGGCACCCGCCTGGTGGCCTACCGCGGGGATGACAACCAGGTACACATCCTGGATGCCTATTGCCCGCACATGGGGGCTGACATGAGCCGGGGCACCGTCAAGGGCAGTTCGCTGGTATGCCCGTTCCACGCCTGGAGCTGGGGCTCTGACGGTGTGTGTGACCACATTCCCTATGCCAAGCGCATCCCCGACAAGGCGGTCATCAAGGCCTGGTCAACGATGGAGCAAAATGGCCTGCTGTTCGTCTGGAACGACCCGGAAGGCAACCCGCCGATTCCCGGCCAGGAGCCGCGCCGCATCGAGGACTACTACAGCGGCGAGTGGACCGACTGGAACATCACCAAGATCACCATCGAGAGCAACTGCCGCGAGCTGGTCGACAACATGTCCGACATGGCGCATTTCGGGCCGGTGCATTATTCGTCGGTGGAAAACTTCAAGAATGTGCAGGATGGTCATGTGTTCACCCAGTACATGACCGGTGGCCATGAAATCCTGGCCGAGGCCGGCAAGGGCTTTACCAGCGTGGCCACCTACGAAGGCCCGGCCTACATGACCACCACCATGACCGGTTCGATGGATGGCTACGATGTAGTCACCCACCTGCTGGTGACCCATGTGCCGGTCAATACCAACAAGTTCGACATCCGGCTCGGCGTCATGCTGAAGAAAGACCCGAAACTGTCCGAGAAACAGAACAAGGCCATGGTGGATGAATACACCCAGATGAGCATTGCCTCCTTCATCCAGGATGTCGACATCTGGAACAACAAGATCCGCGTCGACAACCCGCTGATGTGTGACGGCGACGGTCCGATCAACATGGTGCGCAAGTGGTACAGCCAGTTCTACATGGATATCGCGGATATCCCGGCTGAACTGAAAGGCCACAAGGAGCACATCACCCGCGGCTACGGCAAGAAATAGGCCGCCGCAGCCGTGTGATCGACAGGGTTTCCCGCAGCACGCTCATGCAGGTGCTGCGGATTTTCTTGGCACGCGCAGAAGGATTCCCAGCATGGACATTCGTGGCCTGGCTTATGTCACCATCGAAACCACCGACATGGCCAAGTGGCGCCAGTTCGGCACGGAGGTCATCGGCCTGATGATCGCCCCGAACATGCCGGACGACGGCAACCTCTATTTCAAGATGGACGAGTACCACTACCGCTTCCGCATCATCCCCGGCACGCAGGACCGTTTCGTCGCGCCGGGCTGGGAAGTACCGGGTGAGGAAGCCTTCGAGCAGGCACAGAAGGAGCTGAAAAAAGCCGGCATTGCCTTCCGCAAGGGCAGTGCAAAAGAGGCCGAAGCCCGCCGTGTGCGTGGCTTCATCAGCCTGCAGGATCCGGCCGGGCAAGAGATCGAAATCTGCTGGAATCCCAAGCTCGACTATGCGCCGCTGATTTCACCGGTGGGCATCCCGCGCTTTGAAACCGGCTACCACGGCGACATGGGGCTGGGCCACATTGCGATGGCAACCCCCTGCCTGAAGGAAACCCGTGCGTTCTACCTCGATGTACTGGGTTTCGGGCAGACGGATTACATGCACTTCCACTTCAACCCGGACCCGAAGGATCCGGGGCAGGGGCTGCATTTCCTGCACTGCAACAACCCGCGGCACCACAGCCTGGCGCTGTTCGAGGACAAGAACCCGCACCCGGGCAACCTGGTGCACCTGATGGTGGAGGTCGAAAACCTTGATGAAGTGGGCCGTTTCATGGACCGCGTGCACCAGCACCAGGTGCCGGTGGTGACCGGGCTTGGGCGCCACACCAACGACCGCATGGTGTCGATATACATCAAGTGCCCGGCCGGTTTTGCGATGGAGTTCGGCTTCGACGGCATACAGATCGACTGGGCCAATTACACGCCCACCGAAAGCAGTGCCACCAGCCATTGGGGGCATCGCTGGGGGCAGGGCTGAACCGGGCGCGCAGCCCGGCTGCCGCATCAGTCTGCAGGCAGCCCAGGCGTGGAAATCCGGGTCCGGAATCATCGATTGATACGGACACTGCCATGCGGCGCAATGCCTGCAACACATCAATGGCGAGGTTCATGTCGCCCATCCGGATGCCTGCGGTCAATGCCAGCGCAAGGCAAAAGCCACCGGGATATATCCCGCGCGCCCCGTGCGGGCTCTGTGGCCGGCATCGTCGTGTGGCCACGCAGGCAGGGCCGTGCAGGGTGGTTGACGCCCCCGGCCTGGCTCCCCACAATCGGTGCCTTCATCCCCGACCGGAAAAAGGCATTACCCATGAATGTACGCAGCCTCGGCTACGCCTGGATTGAATCCACCAACCCGGCCCAATGGCTGGATTACGGCACCCATGTGCTGGGCCTGATGGTGGCGCCCACCATGCCCGATGACGGCAACGTGTACCTGAAGATGGACGCCCGCCCGTTCCGTTTTGCCATTACCCGTGCCGCACAGGACCGCCTCGCGATCCTTGGCTGGGAATTGCTGGACAAGGCGGATTTCGAAGCCGCCAAGGCTTCACTCAAGAAGGCCGGCGTGGCCTTCGAGGACGGCAGTGCGGCCGACAGCCGCCTGCGCCGCGTACGCGAATTCATCCGCCTGCAGGATCCGTCCGGCAACACCCTGGAGCTGTACTGGGGGGCGGATCTCGACTATGCCAAGTTCGTCTCGCCGCGCGGCATCGCCGGTTTCGAAACCGGCTTCAACGGCGACATGGGTTTTGGTCATGCCGTGCTGCCGTCGCCGAAGCTGAAGGAAACGCATGCCTTCTACAAGGACCTGCTGGGCTTCGGCGATGTCGATTACATGCATTTCCACTTCAACCCGGATCCGAAAGACCCCGGCCAGGGGCTGCACTTCATGCACTGCAACAACCCGCGCCACCACAGCCTGGCGCTGTACGAGGCACCCAGCCCGGCCGGTTGCATCCACCTGATGGTGGAAGTGCTGGACGTCGATGAAGTGGGGTACTGCCTGGATCGCGTCAACGAGAAGAAGATCCCGGTCGTTTCCACCCTGGGCCGCCACACCAATGACCGCATGCTGTCGTTCTACATGGCCACGCCCGCAGGCTTTGCCATGGAATTCGGCACCGGCGGCCTCAAGATGGACTGGGCCAACTACACGCCGACGGTGAGCAGCCTGCCGAGCATCTGGGGGCACAAGTTCCAGATGCCCGGTTGAACCCGGCCGTGCAACAAAAAAGGCAGCCTTGGCTGCCTTTTTTGTTCGGCGCCGTCAGGGCGCGGGCGGGAATGCCTTGAGGATGGCGTTGACGGTCTCGCTGCTGCGCGCGGCCGCGGCCTCCGGGCTGCTGCTGGTGTCGCTGGCACGGCGGGCACTGCCGCGCCACAACAGCTTGCCGCTTGCCGGGTGGCTGATGTCGATGATCAGCAGCTCGTGTGCCAGTTCGCTGCGGTCCTTGCCGAAACGGATGCTGACACCACCGAAGGCGCCCCCGTGCGAACTGGCTCCCATGCCGACGCCGATGCGCGGTTCCCGCGTGGCCACCAGCGGCGGTTCGATCAGCAGGCGGTAGTCGACAAACACATCCGCCGGGGTATTGGTGGCGGGGTGCAGGCCCCTGCCGGCGAGTGCCTGGCTGATGGCCGTGCGCAGGCGCTCATCGAGCAGCGTGCTGTCGGCCAGCGGGTGTGCGGGGGCGGCCGCATCCGGGGCGGCGGGTTTCCAGGCCCAGGAGCGGGTGTTGCTGAAATCGAAGGCGGTGTCGTAGTCGCGGTCGACCTCGATGCCGCTGCACGCGGTGAGCGACAGCAGCAGGGCCGTCATGGCAAGCAGTGCACGCATGGGCATCTCCCTGGCAGGGTGGGTATGCGGCCTATTGTGTGCGGAACGGGTCGGGCATTTCCAGTGTGGTGCGCGCAATCACGCGTTTCAGCAAGTCCTTGAACAGGCGTTGCTCCCAGGCGTCCAGATCCTGCAGGGCATCGGCTTCGGCAGCCTTGCCGGCGGCGATCAGGCGCACGATGGTTTCGTGGCCCTTGCCGGTCAGGAACAGCGTGTTGTGCTCCATGCGGGCAAAGCCGCGGGTGGCCAGTTCGGTCAGCTCGGCATCCATGTCGCAGCATTCCAGCGGGTTCAGGGCCTTGATGTTGGCGGTGCTGCGGCCATCCCCCACGCTCAGCAAGGCCAATGTGCGCATGGCAAACAGCGACAGGCCGGCATCCCGGGTGGCTTTGTGGAAGGGCAGGGTGACCTGCGGTGTGGCCCGCTCCAGCAGGTACATCAGGAAATCCTCGGTGAAGCTGCCTTCGGCCTCATGGCCTTCTTCGGCAACCCGGGCCTGCTCCTTGGCGACCACGGCCGCGTGCGGGCGGGCCTGGGCGTACTTGCCGCTGTGGAACAGCAAGGGCTCCTGGCCGCTTTTCCGGAACTCGGTGACCTCGCCGACGAAGATGATGTGGTCGCCACCTTCGTACTGGTAGGTTTCCCGGCACTGGAAGCGGGCGGCGTATTCCTTCAGCAGCGGGGTACCGCCCGCACCGAATTCGATGTCCAGGCCCTCGAACTTGTTGTCGATCTTCGAGGCAAAGCGGTTGGAAAGGTCCATCTGGTCCTTGGTCAGCACATGGATGGCCCAGTCCGGCGTGTTCTGGAAGACTTCCAGGCTCTTGGCCGTCTTGGCCAGGCTCCACAGCACCAATGGCGGGTCCAGCGACACCGAGCTGAAGCTGTTGGCGGTCAGCCCCACCAGGCCACCGTCCGGGGCGCGGGCGGTGATGATGGTGACCCCGGTGGCGAACTGGCCGAGGGCATTGCGAAAGGCGATCGGGTCGATGGCAGGCACGGTATTCCCCTTCGGTGGCCCCGTCATTGTGCTGCCAATCTACCCTGCCGGGCAGGGGGCATCATCACCTAAATGGGGTACGTGGCCTGGTACGGCCATGCTCCGGCAGGCCCGGCAGGCAGGACGCTCCCTGGGCAGGCCACAAGGTGGCCGTATCGAAGGGGCGGTGTTGTTTTGCCGCATCGCGGCCCGTTGCTTGCCGCGCGCCGTTCGCGGCAGGCAGCCGGTCCGTGATAGGGAATAACCCTGCCGACCCCGTTGTTTTATCCCATGCCGGTCACCGTTATAGTGCAGGAACCATGGCAGGCAGGGAGGAATGCCGATGTCCCAGGATCCCATCCAGCAGTTGTCGGAAGAGCACCGCCCCATCCTGGCGGTGGTGGACTACCTGGCTGCCCTGGCCCCGCAGGTGGTGGCCGGTGATGCCGTCGACATCGGGCGGCTGCAGGGCGTGCTCGCGTTCATGCAGGAGTTTGCCGACCGCTGCCACCACGCCAAGGAAGAGGAGCTGCTGTTCCCCATGCTGGTCGAGGTCAATGTGCCCGAATCCGGCTGTCCCATCGGCGGCCTGAAGGCCGAACATGCCAAGGGGCGCAAGCTGGTGGACCAGCTCCAGCAAGCCATCACGCTGTGGGACGACCAGCAGGCCGACGCCCGCCAACTGCTGGCCGGTGCCATCGACGGCATTGTCACGCTCTACCCCAGCCACATCTGGAAGGAAGACGACATGGTGTTCCCGATGGCCAGCCGGATTCTTGACCCGGCCCGCCTCGATCGTCTCCGTGCCGGGTTTGCTGCGGTAGATGCACAGTACCGGCACTGCCATCCGCAGCACATCGCCTTTGCCGAAAGCCTCCGGCAACACATGCCCGCAGGCTGACCCTGTACCGGCCCGTGCTTCAGCGGGCTCAGCAGCCGTGCTTCGACGGGCTCAGCAACCGTGCTTCGACGGGCTCAGCAACCGTGCTTCGACGGGCTCAGCAAGCGGGCCTCCCGGGTTCGGGTCGCGTAGCCTCATTTGGCAGCTTCCAGGGCAAACGCCGGGGACTGGGCCTGCAGGTGCTCGATGACCGCCTGGGTGATGTCCACGGTGACCTGGCTCTGGTTGAAGGCGATTTCACTGCGGTTGCCGATGACCAGGTCGAATCGTCCGGCGGCATAGCTGCCGACGATATCGCCCATGGCCTTGCTGGCGGTCGCGTCGATGCGGGAATCAAAACTGCGTTTTTCGGACTGTTTCTTGTCGAGCTCTTCGGCCTGGCCCTGCAGGTCGAGCACAAGCGGGTCGTTGTCGCCGGCGTTGTTGCACACGCTGCGCTGCTCATGGTACGCGACCCAGGCTTCCCGGGCGCTTGGGGGCGGTGGTATCAGGGATTGCCCGGAGGATGATTTCGGCAGTGCATTGGTGCAGCGCGTCTGGGCATCGTTCTTGATCCTGCTGATTTGCTGGCGAAGGGCGTTTGTTTTGCGGGACAGTTCGCTGGCGTCGTAGCGGAGGTGGTCCGGGTAGGGGTGTTGTGCCTTGACGGTCTCGCGGATCGATTCGCGCACCTTGCTGGTGTCTATCGTGGCCCAGGTCGTCGTGATCTGGGTGGCCTGGCGCGGCTCGCAGGCAGCCAGGGTGCATGCAGCCAGCAGGGTTGCAGCGAGCATGACGGGAAGCCGGGTGTGGTTGTTCATGATGTCCTCCTGGAAATGAAACAAGGGTCTTCCTTGCTGGGTTCAGGCCAATGGTGCAGCACTTTTCAGGATCAGCCGTATCAGCTCTGCCTGGCGCGTGACGCCGGCTTTCGCAAAGACCGATTTCAGCTGGGCGCGTGCGGTGTGCTGCGAGATGCCGAGCTCGGTGGCAGCCTCGGCGACCGACAGGCCGCGTGACAGCAGCAGGGCGAGTGCCGATTCTGCGCGGGTGAAGCCGAACAGTTTCTCGATGTCGCCGGCCGAGGTTTCCAGTTGCTGTTCGGGGTCGCGGATGAAGATCGCCACCGCCGGCACGGCACGGGTTTCGGCATAGTCGGGCGCGGGGATCGGCCGCAGGATCAGGCCGAGGTCGTGCAGGCCGGAAGGGCGGACCACCCGCAGGGCGCGTACCACGGTGGTTTCGCGGTGGCGGCGGGCCGACAGCACCTCGTCGATCAGGCCCTGCAGGGTACGGGTGAGGCTGCGTTCGGCCAGTTGCAGGTGGCCGTCGGCGATGGTGAGGCCGTCATGGCGGTCGAGCAGGGCCTGTGCCACGCCGTTGGTGTCCAGCACGCGGCCCTGGTCATCGAGCAGGATCGACCCCACCGCGAGCCGGGTGACCGCGCCGGCATACACGGCGCGCTCGGAGGCCATGCGGTGCAGGCGGGCATGGATGTGCAGGGCGCGGGCCAGGTGCGGCAGCAGGAACTCGCACAGGGCGCGGTCGGCCGCGGAGAAGGCCGGCTCGTCCGGGCCGCGCGAGATGCGCAGGCAGGCCAGCAGGCCTTCGGGGGTTTCGGTGTCGGCACCGAGCACGTGGTAGACGCCGGCCGGCTGCAGGTATTCCCGGTAATAGTCGCTGGCGGTGAGCGCATTGCCCGGCATCAGTTCGTCCAGGCCCATCACCGTGTCGGGTGGCAGGTTGATGAAGGGATCCAGCGCGAAGAAGCGCTCGCGGTAGGCCGCCGGTTGCCAGTCGCCGGGGTCGGCCAGGGTCAGGGTGATGTCGGGCTCGGCACCGTCGGCATCGCGGGCGGCGTTGAGGATCACGCCGGGGTCGTTGTCGGCCGGCGGCCGCAGGATCAGCGACACCGCCAGCGCATCCATGCGTTCGCGCAGCAGCGGCAGGAAACCCTGCCAGGGCGTGCTTTCCAGCGCACCCTGGTAGATGGCATGCACCAGCAGGTCGTTGTCGGCGTGGCCGGCCATGGGGGATCCTTCGTGGCGAGGGCCTAGTGTAGTCAGTCCCCCGGGGCCTGTCATGCCGGCGGCGGCAGCCGGCAAATCATGATGCAAATCAAAGGGCCTGCCGGTTGCCGGCGTTTTACCCTGTTTGGGGGATGGGGGCCGTGGCCGGCCCTTGCACACTCTGCCCAACGGTGGATGCCACCTGGACCGGCTGAAGGAGAACGACCATGAGTGACAAGGCTGCAATCCGTGCGCGCCTCTACCAGCGTGCCGAGGAACTGGTGCCGGTGCTGCGGGAGCGGGCGGTCGAGACCGAACGCCTGCACCAGTTGCACCCGGACACGGTGAAGGATTTCCAGGACGCGGGCTTCTTCCGCATCCTGCAGCCGGCGCGTTACGGCGGCTATGAGCTCAACCCGCACGATTTCTTCCATGTGCAGATGAAGCTGGCGGAAGGCTGCATGTCCTCGGCCTGGGTGCTGGGCGTGGTGGCCATCCACAACTGGCAGCTGGGTCTGTTCGATGACCGTGCGCAGCAGGATGTGTGGGGCAAGGACACCAGCGTGCTGATTTCGTCCTCGTACATGCCGGTCGGCAAGGTGACCCGCGTCGACGGCGGCTTCCGCATCAGTGGCCGCTGGGGGTTTTCGTCCGGCAGCAAGCATTGCGATTGGGTGTTCCTCGGCTCGATGATCCCGCCGCTGAAGGAAGGCGATGCGCCGGACATGCGTACCTTCCTGCTGCCAATCAGCGATTACACGATTGTCGAGAACTGGGACACCTCCGGCCTCGAGGGCACCGGCAGCCACGACATCGTGGTCGACAACGCCTTCGTGCCCGAATACCGCACCCACAAGGCGATCGACGGCTTCAACATGGACAGCCCGGGCAATGCCGTGAACACGCACCCGGTGTTCCGCGTGCCGTTCGGGCAGATCTTCGTGCGGGCGGTGTCGAGCTCCTCGATCGGTGCGCTGCAGGGCGCGCTGGATTCCTACCTCGAGGTGACCAAGGTGCGGGTGGGCCTCAACGACGGCAAGCGCACCGTGCTCGACCCCACGGCGCAGATGGCCGCCGCCGAGGCGATGGTGGTGGTGGACGAGTGCAAGACCATTCTCTACCGCAACTTCGACCGCATGATGGATGCGGTCAACGGCGGCAAGCCGCTGGACATCAACGAGCGCATCAAGATGCGTTTTGATTCGGCCATCGTGTCCGAGAAGTGCTTCCAGGCGGTCTCCCGGCTGTTCTTCTGCTGTGGCGCGAAGGCGATCTTCAAGGACCACCCGATCAACCGTGCTTTCCGCGACATCGCCTGCGGCCGCACCCATGTGGCCAACGGCCCCGACAAGCACGGCCGCAACCTCGGGGGTGTGCGCATGGGCCTGGAGAACACGGATTTCTTCCTGTAATCCGGACGGAGTAACAAAGGAGGGCGAAAGCCCTCCTTTTTTTATGGGTATCGCTAGCCCATTTGAGTGATGCCGCTGCCATACCCGACTGATTTAATCCGTTACCAGCCAATACACGAATACCCAGCCCACACGACCGGAGAACGCCCATGAGCGACAACGCCACACTGACTGCCGAATTGCTGGAACGCGCCCGCAAACTGGTGCCCGTGCTGCGCGAGCGCGCCGCCGAGGCCGCAGCAGCAGGTGCCCTGCACGAGCAGACCATCCGGGACATGCAGGACGCCGGTTTCTTCCGCATCGTGCAGCCCAAGCGCTGGGGTGGCTACGAACTCGACCCGCAGGTGTTCTTCGAGGTGCAGATGATCGTTGCCGAAGGCGACATGTCGGCAGCCTGGGTGCTGGGCGTGGTGGCCATCCACAACTGGCAGCTGGCGCTGTTCGATGACCGCGCTGCGCAGGATGTCTGGGGCAAGGACACCAGCGTGCTGATTTCGTCCTCGTACATGCCGGTCGGCAAGGTGACCCGCGTCGACGGCGGCTTCAAATTGAGTGGCCGCTGGGGTTTCTCCTCCGGCAGCAAGCACTGCGACTGGGTATTCCTCGGCGCCATGATCCCGCCGCTGAAGGAAGGCGATGCGCCGGACATGCGCACCTTCCTGCTGCCGCGCAGCGATTACCAGATCGTCGACAACTGGGAGGTGATGGGCCTGCGTGCCACCGGTTCGCACGACATCGTGGTGAACGATGCCTTCGTGCCGGAATACCGCACGCACAAGGCCGGTGACGGTTTCGCGATGCAGAGCCCCGGCAATGCGGTGAATACCGCGCCGCTGTTCCGCATTCCCTTCGGGCAGATCTTCGTGCGTGCCGTGTCGACCTCGGCCATCGGTGCGCTGCGCGGTGCGATTGCTGCCTATGCGGATGTCACTTCCAAACGGGTCGGCAAGAACGACGGCAAGCGTACCGCCGGCGACCCGACGGCGCAGTACAACCTGGCCCTGGCCGGCACCATCGCCGACGAACTGCGCCTGGTGCTGTTGCGCAACTTCGATCGCCTGATGGAAGCCGCCCGCGGTGGCGCGCCGCTGACGATCGAGGAGCGCATCAAGATGCGTTACGACTCGGCGCTGGTGGTGGAGCGTTGCGTGCAGGGCATCGACATGCTGATGGCCAACTGCGGTGGCATGGGGACCTTCTACAACCACCCGGTGAACAAGTTCTTCCTCGACATCCACACCGGCCGCGGCCATGTGGCGAACACGCCGGAGAAGTTCGGCCGTAACTGGGGTGCGGTGCAGATGGGTGAGGCGAATACCGACTTCTTCATCTGAGACAGCCGGGTTGCGGGTAAAAAAAGGGAGCCAGCGGCTCCCTTTTTTCATGCCGGTTGCTGCTTACAGGCTGAAGCCGCCGTCCATGCGGATCGACTCGCCGGTGATGTAGGCCGCGCGATCCGAGGCGAGGAACAGCACGGCTTCGGCGACATCCTGTGCGGTGCCGAAGCGTTTCAGGGCTGTGTTGTTGCGGGCGGCCTCCACCCATTCCGGGGTGAAGCTGGTTTCCTGCAGGCGCTGGAAGATGCCGGTGTCGATCACGCCCAGTTGCACACAGTTCGCGCGTACGCCGAAACGGCCTTCTTCCCGGGCGATGCCGCGCACCAGGGCCTCGATGCCGGCCTTCGGTGCCACCGACAGCACATCCTGTTTCGGCCAGCGGCGGATGCCGACCGAACTGACCTGGACGATCGAGCCACCGTGTTCGCGCAGGTGCGGCAGGCAAGCATGGGCGAGGTTGAAGAAGCCGTTGAAATCGGCCTCGATGACCGCGGCCCATTCCTGCGGGGCCAGTGCATTGATGAAGCGCATCGGGATATTGCTGCCGGCGGCATTGACCACCGTATGGATGCGTGGGTGTTGTTGCAGGGCCTGTGCCAGCAGTGCGGTGGTGGCCGCCGGTTCACCGGCCTGGTAGGGCAGTACGCTGGCCTGGCGGCCCAGGGCACGGATGCGGCCGGCCACGGCGTCGGCTGCTGCGCGGTTGCTGCGGAAGGTCAATGCCACATCGCAACCGGCGGCGGCCAGGGTCTCGCTGATGGCCTGGCCCACGCCGCCGCTGCCGCCCACCACCAGTGCGGCACCGGGCGGGAACGCTGCCGTCATGCCTCGCCCCGGTACACGCAGCCGCTGGTACAGGTTTCGCGCACGCTGATGGCCGACAGGGCCGGCAGGGACGGTTTCAGGCGCTGCCAGATCCAGCGGGCCAGGTGTTCGCTGGTGGGGTTCTCGAGGCCGGCGATGTCGTTCAGGTAGCGGTGGTCGAGGGCGTCGTACAACGGCGCGAAGGCAGCCTTGATGTCGGCAAAGTCCATCACCCAGCCCGATTCCTGGCCCACCGGGCCGCTCACGTGCACGGTGACATGGAAGCTGTGGCCATGCAGGCGGCCGCATTTGTGGCCGGCGGGCACATGGGGCAGGCGATGGGCCGCCTCGATGTGGAATTCCTTGAAAATTTCCATGCTGCCGGCACCGTGGGGGGAGGGCCGCCATGGTAGCGCCGCGGCCGGTAGCGGGTAAAGGACGCCGGCGCCGTGGCCTGCTTTTTTGCGTTGACAAGGCAACCGGTTCGGGTAGAATGCGCGTCTCGTTTTCGGGGTGGTTAGCTCAGCTGGTAGAGCATCTGCCTTACAAGCAGAGGGTCGGCGGTTCGAAACCGTCACCACCCACCAAATTGCCCCCGGGCAATACGCGGAGCGGTAGTTCAGTTGGTTAGAATACCGGCCTGTCACGCCGGGGGTCGCGGGTTCGAGTCCCGTCCGCTCCGCCAACTTTTTCCCCCGCTTTCCCTTGCTGTTCCTGGTGCGTCCCTGCCTGGGGCGCCTGCCCGCGTGTTTGCCGGCAATGGCTGCCGTACCATGGTGGCCTGTCCACAGGGCGGTTGCCCGGGAAGCGTCCGATGATCCTGACCGTACTCGAATGGCTGGCCTATGCCGCGTTGTGCGTCGTGGCGGCCCAGCATGTGCTGGGGCCACTGCTGGTGTGGCATTCACAGCGGGTGCCGGAGCGCTATTGTTTCCGCCCATTGCCGGATGACGGGTTCATGGCTGCACGCCCGGTGGCGTTCCGCGAACGGCATGAGGCGATGCAGGCGCTGGGATTTGTGTATGCCGGCTCGTCCTCGCTGGTGATGGGGCAGGTCACGCTGTTCTTCAGCGTGTATGCGCACCCGCACAGCGGCCTGGCCGGTATGCTGGTCACGGTGGTGAGCCCGATGGGCGAACTCACCTATGCCGACTTCACGCAGACCTATGCCGACGGCTCGGTGCTGACGGTCTGCAATGCGCCGGTCGTGTCGGCCTATCCGGCCTCGCGCTACAAGCTGCAGTTCCGGTTTCCTGCGGTGCAATCGCTGCGGGACCTGCTGGCGCGCATGGAAGGCTTGCGTGCGGCCTACCGCAACGATGCCAGCCCGACGCCGTTCCGGGCCGAGACGGCGCTGGAGACGGTGGCCCTGTTCCTGGACCGTGAGGTGGCGGAGCTGGTGCAGCGCGGCTGGTATGCCAGCCGGGTGGAAAGCGGCAGCCGCCGGCCGACCCTGAAGGGGGCGGCCCTGATGACCTGGAGAAACTGCTGGCCCTGGCGGCCGCTGCTGGACTGGCATGAATGCCGGCAGGCCAACCGGGCCTGGGCTGCGCTGGAGCGGCGGCCACCGGCCTGATCCGGCTGCAGGCCGGCATGAAATGTGTAAACTGGGCAGCGCCGTACCCGCCCGATGCCTGACAGGGAAGCCTTCCGATGGATGCCAGTACGATTCACCACGCGGTGCTGTTCTTCGACAAGAACAAGATCGTCAAGGAGATGCTCTGGAGCGAGTTCGAGGCGGTACTGGACAATGTGGTGGGCCTGCCGCAGTTTGAAAACCGGCGCATGCAGGCGGTGTTCACCAAGATCAATGCCCAGCTGCAGGTCACGGCCTGCGTGTTTTTCCTGATCGGTTTCGGTGACGGCGGCCAGGCCGATCCGACCTGGAACATGCCGCTGCAGCAACTGGCGGACGCTGCCGGCAAGGGGCCGGACCTGGGCACCGGTGCCATCCGGCTGGCCTGCAAGAGCCAGTGCCCGGCCGCCTGGCACCAGCAGTCGATGTGGGATCCGGATCTCGACGCCAAGCCGAACCATTTCGATGCCATCCGCGATGCCGTCAAGCGCAACCGCTTGGCGCTGGTTTATGTCGAGCCGTCCGCCGCCGCGCCCACCCTGGGCCGGGCGGCCACCGGTGTGGGCATGGCGGCAGCCGTGAATCCTGCCGACATCGAGGCCCTGCGCCAACAGATCCAGCAGGAAGAACGCGAGCGCGCCGAGGGTGCCATCAAGCAGGCCAAGCTGCGCCTGGCAACCCTTGCCAACCAGCACAAGCAGGAAATCGAGGACCTGCACCGCGGCTACCTGCGCGACATGCGCGATGACCACAAGGAACTGCTGGCCCTGCGTGAGGCACTGAAGCAGGCCGAGGCCCGTACCCAGAAACTCGAACAGGCCGTGGCCGAACATACCCGGGCACTGGAAACGGCACGCCATGACTTTGTGGCCAGCGCGGCGGCACAGGGCGGGGCCGATGCGGCGGCGCTGCAGGCACTCGAGGAACGCTTCGAGGCGGAAATGGCCGCCAAGCTGGATGCCGAAACGCGCAGCCTGCGCGAGGCGCTGGAGATGAAGACCATCGAGCTCACCTACCGTGACGAGCAGATGGGCACCCTGCGCGAGGAAGTCGAGAACCTGCACCAGGACAAGCAGCGCATGCTGCGCGACGGTGCCGGCAGCCTGCTCGACAAGCTGGAGAAGAGCGGTATCACCTTCGTGGCCTGGAGCCCGGGCCTGGGGCACGTCAACATCCCGCTGGCCGAGATGGGCATTTTCCTCGATTCCCCGGACGGCTGGTTTGCGCGCAAGAGCGAGGTGCCACCCGAACTCTACGCGGCTTGGATGAGCCATTACAGCTTCCCGGTCTGCCAGGCCGACATCGGCGACGGCGGTCTCTGCGGTGAGCCGATCGAGCGGGTGGATTCGCCGGCCAAATTCCTGCCCGGCCGCAGTGACTGCTGCCCGCAGCACCAGCACAAGGCCTGAACGGGCCCTGCCTGCCGCCTGAACGGGCCGGGGCCGGTGCTATACTGGCGCCGCATTCCCGCACCGGTAGGGGGCACCCCATGGAAACCGCAGCACTCGGCAGTCGCCTGCTGGAAAACTACGTGCCCATGCGCGCGCTGACGGCCGATCACCTGGTCACCCTGATGCGCAACCACGGCATCGAAACGGTGCTGGCCGGCAAGATCCTGTTCGATGTCGGCGACAACGACCGCCAGTATGTCTACCTGCTGCACGGCAGCCTGCAGCTCGAATCCGCGACCGGCGATGTGCGCACCCTCTCGCAGGATGATCCCGAGTGCCGTTTCCCGGTGGCCCATCGCCAGCCTCGGCGCGAGAAAGCCGTGGCGCTCACCGATTGCAGCGTGGTGCGTTTCGATGCGCCGGTACTGGACAACATGCTGTGCTGGGACCAGGCGGCCGACAGCATCAAGCTGGAGATCACCGGGCAGCCGGAACTGGGTGAGCAGGCGCGCTGGATGCTGGCGCTGCTCGATTCCAACCTCGTGCACAAGGTGCCGCCGGTCAACCTGGGTGAGGTGTTGGGGCTGTTCCGCGAGCAGGTGGCGATGGCCGGTGATGTGGTCATCCGCCAGGGTGATGTGGGTGAGGCCTGTTATTTCCTCAAGCGTGGCGAGGCGCGCGTGTTGCGTGAACGCAACGGCGAGGTGCCGGAGGAACTGGCCGTGCTGCCGGCCGGCCGCATCTTCGGTGAGGATGCCCTGCTGAACGATACCGTGCGCAATGCCACCGTGCGCATGGCCACCGATGGCGTGCTGATGACGCTCAACAAGAAGGATTTCATCACCCTGCTGCAGCAGCCCGATTGCCAGTGGATCGGCCTTGGCGATGCCCGCCAGGCCGTGACCAAGGGTGCGCGCTGGGTGGATGTGCGTACCGAGGACGAATTCAACGCCGGCCACCTGCCCGGTGCCTTCCACCTGCCGCTGGGCCTGTTGTGCCTGAAGTCGCAGCTGCTGGACCCGGCGCAGGAGTACATCGTGTATTGCAATTCGGGGCGCCGCAGTGCCATTGCCGAACACCTGCTGGCCAAGGCCGGCTTCCGCGTGAAGGCGCTCAAGAACGGTTTCGAGAACTACCCCGATGCCGACCGCGATGCCTTCGTGGCAGAGCAGGGCGATGTGTGCCTGACGGCCGGTTGAGACAAGCGCAGGACCCGCACAGGTGATGCCGTGACAGCAGAAAACTTCCGCAATATCGGCCTGATCGGCCGCCTCGGCAATGACCGCGTGCTGGAGTCCATCCGTGCGCTGCAGGCATTCCTCGAGGCGCGTGACATCAATGTCATCCTCGAGGATGAACTCGCCAGCGCCATTCCCGGCCACTCGTTCCAGGTCAGCACCCGCAAGCTGATCGGCGAGATGTCGGATCTCGTGATCGTGGTCGGTGGTGACGGCAGCATGCTGGGTGCGGCGCGCGCACTGGCCAAGTGCGATGTGCCGGTGATCGGCGTCAACCGCGGCCGTTTGGGCTTCCTGACCGACATTTCCCCGGCCGAACTGGAAACCCAGCTCGGTGCCGTGCTCGACGGCCGCTACACCATCGAGAGCCGCTTCCTGCTGGATGCGGTGCACACCCGTGGCGGCGAGCCGATCGGCAAGGGCGATGCCTTCAACGATGTGGTGGTCAGCTCCGGCGAGACGGCCCGCATGATGGAGTTCGAGCTCTACATCGAAGGCGAGTTCGTCTACCACCAGCGTTCGGACGGCCTGATCGTCTCCACGCCTACCGGTTCCACGGCCTACAGCCTGTCCGGCGGCGGGCCGATCATGCACCCGAAACTCGATGCACTGGTGCTGGTGCCGATGTTTCCCCACATGCTGAGCAGCCGGCCGCTGGTGGTGGACGGCGGCAGCGAGATCAAGATCGTCATCAGTGCGACCAATCCCATCAACCCGCACATCACCTGTGATGGCCATGCCACCATGGTGGCGCAGCCGGGTGATGTCATCTACATCCACAAGAAGCCGCACAAACTGAAGCTGATCCACCCGCTGGACCACAATTTCTACGCGATCTGCCGCGACAAGCTCGGCTGGAGTGCATTGCCCGGTGAATGAGGCGAGGCACTGCCGTGCATAAGGCATTTGAAGCGGCCCTGGACGAAGACCTGCGTCCCTTTGTCGAAACCGTGCGTGCGCTGGGCATCGCCGTGCGTGCCTCGGAGGAATCCTCCCACCAGGCGGTATGGGCCGACACCGCTGACGAGGCACGCTGGGTGGCAGGGCTCTGGCAACGCCATTGTGCCGGCGATTTCCCGTTGCAGGGGCGGCCTGCTGCCGTCCTCCCGGCCATGCCCTTGCCGCCGGCAGGGCCGGCACCGGCGAATTACCCGGTGACGCTGTTGCTGATGCTGGCTGCCGCGCTGGTATTCGTGATGGTCTGGCTGCTGCAGGATGCCCGCTGGCTGGCCGCACTCAGTTTTGAGCCGCTGCAGCTGCAGGATGGGCGTGCTGTGCGCGGCCTGGGTCTGGACGCGGGCCTGCAGGCGGGCCAGTACTGGCGCCTGTTCACGCCGGTGCTGCTGCATTTCGGCGTGCTGCACATCGTTTTCAATACCTTGTGGCTGTGGGAATTCGGCCGCCGCATTGAATCGCGCCGCGGCAGCCTCCATTTCCTGGTGCTGGTGGGGGTGACGGCGGTGGCATCGAATGCCAGCCAGTACCAGGCCCAGCAGTGGATGGCTGAGCCGGGGCTGTTTGGCGGCCTGTCGGGGGTCATCTATGCGCTGGTCGGCTACATCGGCAGCTGGAATGCCCTGCGCCCGGCCGAACGCTATGATGTGCCACGCGGCCTGTTCGTGGTGATGCTCGGTTTCCTGCTGCTGTGCATGACCGGCATCATGACCCTGGCCGGGTTTGGCCGCATTGCCAATGCGGCGCATGTGGGTGGGCTGCTGGCCGGCGTGGTGGCCGGTGCGGTGGCTGTCGTGCTAACGGGGAGACGCCATGGACATTGAAACCTTGGTCAGCCGCCTGGGACCGGTGGAATACCAGGCCTTGAAGCGTGCGGTGGAACTGGGCAAGTGGCCGGACGGCCGCCGCCTGTCGGATGCCGACCGCGAGACCCTGCTGCAGGCGATGATTGCCTGGGAGGCCCGCCACCTGCCCGAGCACGAGCGCACCGGCCATATGGAAGCCCCCGATTGCGGCAGCGCCCCGGCCGACATCGGCGCACAGACGCCGCTGAAATGGCTGCACTGACGGTGCGGCAGTGAACACCCTGTTCCGCGGCAACCTGCGCAAGATGCGCACCACGGCCGCCGTCCCGGTGCAGTATGCGTTGCCGGACGGCGAGGGCAGCCTCGACATGAATGCCCTGGTCGGGCAGCGCCTGTGCCTGCAGTTCAGTGGCGCCATCCATTGCATCCATTGCGGGCGGGCCACCCGGAAGAGCTTTGCCCAGGGGTATTGCTACCCGTGTTTCCGCAAGCTGGCCGAGTGCGACACCTGCATCACCCGCCCGGAAACCTGCCATTACCACCTCGGCACCTGCCGTGAACCGGCCTGGGGCGAGGAACACTGCCTGCGTGACCACATCGTCTACCTCGCCAATGCCTCCGGCGTGAAGGTCGGCATCACCCGCGGCTCGCAGGTACCCACGCGCTGGATGGACCAGGGCGCAGTGGCTGCCGTGCCCATCTACCGCGTGAAGGATCGCCGCACGGCCGGCCTGCTCGAAGTTGCCATCAAGGCCCATGTCAGCGACCGTACCAACTGGCGGGCGATGCTGCAGGGGACGCCGGAGCCGGTCGACCTGTTGCAGTGGCGCAGTCGCCTGCAGGACGAATGCCGCCCCGATGCTGATGCCCTGCGCCGGCAGTTCGGCCTCGATGCCGTCACCGACATGCCGCAGGCCGAGGTGCAGTCCTTTGAATACCCGGTACGGCAGTACCCGCTGAAAGTCGTGTCGCTCAACCCGGAAAAACAACCGTGCCTGGAAGGCGTGCTGTGGGGCATCAAGGGCCAGTACCTGATCCTCGATACCGGCGTGATCAACCTGCGTACCTACGCCGGGTACGAACTCAGCATCAGCGCCATGGCCTGAGCCAGGGTATCGTGAGGTCATCGTGAAAGACACCCAGCCCCAAGCCGTCCTGCTCAGCGAGTACCAGCCGCCGGCCTATGCCGTGCAGTCCGTGCGCCTGCACGTGGACCTGCACGAAGACCACACGCGGGTGCGTGCCGTGCTGCGCCTGCAACGGCAGGGCACCACGGCCGTGCCGCTGGTGCTCGACGGCCGTGACCTGCAGCTGGAATGGCTGGCCATCGACGGCCGTGCGCTGGCGGCCGGTGAATACCGCGTGGAGGGTGAAACCCTGGTGATTGGGCAGGTGCCGGCCGCCTTCGAGCTGGAGACGGTCAGTACCCTCCACCCGGAAACCAACACCTCGCTCGATGGCCTGTACCGTTCGCGCACGATGTTCTGCACCCAGTGCGAGGCACAGGGCTTCCGCAAGATCACCTGGTACCCGGACCGTCCCGATGTGCTGGCGCTGTTCGATGTCACCATCGAGGCCGATGCCGGGCGCTACCCGGTGCTGCTCGGCAACGGTAACCCGGTGGAACGCGGCAGCCATGGCGCACGCCACTGGGTGCGCTGGGTCGATCCGTGGCCGAAGCCGGGTTACCTGTTCGCACTGGTGGCCGGCGACCTGCAGTATGTCGAGGACCATTTCGTCACGGCCTCGGGCCGCCGCGTGCAGTTGCGCATTTATGTGGAGGCCAAGGACATCGGCAAGTGCGATTTCGCCATGGACAGCCTCAAGCGTGCCATGCGCTGGGACGAGGAAACCTACGGCCGTGAATACGACCTCGATGTGTTCAACATCGTCGCGGTCGATGACTTCAACATGGGGGCCATGGAAAACAAGGGCCTCAACATCTTCAACACCTCGGCGGTACTGGCCCACCCGGATGTCACCACCGACATCGGCTACCAGCGCGTCGAAGGCATCGTCGCGCACGAGTATTTCCACAACTGGTCCGGCAACCGGGTGACCTGCCGCGACTGGTTCCAGCTGAGCCTGAAGGAAGGCTTCACCGTGTTCCGTGACAGCGAGTTCTCGGCCGACATGGGTTCGCGTGCGGCCAAGCGCATCGAGGATGTGGCCCTGTTGCGCAGTGTGCAGTTCCCGGAAGACTCCGGGCCGATGGCGCACCCGGTGCAGCCGGCCAGCTACATGGAGATTTCCAACTTCTACACGCCCACGGTGTACGAGAAGGGCTCCGAAGTGGTGCGCATGATCCGCAACATGCTGGGGGAGGCCACTTTCCGCCGCGGCAGCGATCTCTATTTCAGCCGCCACGACGGCCAGGCGGTGACCATCGACGAGTTCCTTGCCGCCATGCGCGATGCCAGCGGACGCGACTTCAGCCAGTTCCGCCGCTGGTACACACAGTCCGGCACGCCGCGCGTCAGCGCCCGCGGCCACTACGATGCGGCCAGCCAGTGCTACACGCTCACCCTGGCGCAATCCTGCCCGCCGACGCCGGGGCAGCCGTCGAAACAGCCGTTCCACATTCCGGTGGCCGTCGGCCTGGTCGGTGCACAGGGCAGCCTGGCCGTCACGCGTGACGGGCAGTGCGCCACCACGCACGTGCTGGACCTGGTGGCGGCCGAGCAGTCGTTTGTATTCAGCGGCGTTGCGCAGGAACCGGTGCCTTCGCTGCTGCGCGGCTTTTCGGCGCCGGTGCGGCTGTCGTTCGATTACAGCGATGCGCAGCTGCTGTTCCTGGCCCGCCATGACGATGACGGTTTTGCACGCTATGAGGCCTGCCAGCGCCTGATGCTGGGGGCCATCCTGGCGCAGGCCGGTGCCGCGGCACCGGCCGTGCCGGCAAGCCTGCACAGCCTGTTCGGCACGTTGCTGGCCACCGAGGAGGCGGATCCCGCCATCCAGGCCATGCTGCTGCTGTTGCCGCCGGTCAGTTTCATCATCGACCAGGCCGATGGCGTCGACCCGCTGGCAATCTGCCGTGCCCGCGATGCACTGCGGGCGGGCCTGGCGCAGGCGCATGCCGCAGCGTTTGCTGCGCTGTACCGGGCGCTGGCCAGTCCGGAACCGTATGCCGTCGACGGCCACCGCATCGCCCACCGCCAGCTGCAGCACGTGGCCTTGTCGTATGCCGTGGCCAGCGGCGACCCGGCGTGGGCGCAGCAGGCCGTGCAGCATTACCGGCAGGCCGACAACCTCAGCGCACGGCTGGCAGCACTCACTGCGCTGTTGCAGGCCCCGCAGGCGGCCACCGCGGCACTGGCGCAGCCCGTGCTGGCGGATTTCATGACGCGTTGGGGCGGGGAAGCCCTGGCCGTGAACCAGTGGCTGCAGGTGCAGGCGATGGCACCGCACAGCGATCTTGCGGCCATACGGCAGCTGATGCGGCACCCGGCATTCCAGCTCACCAACCCGAACAAGGTGCGCTCGGTGATCGGTGCCTTTGCGTCGGGCAATCCCTGGCATTTCCATGCCACCGACGGCAGCGGTTATGCCTTCCTGGCCGAACAGGTGCTGGCGCTGGACGCACTGAACCCGCAAGTGGCCGCGCGCCTGCTGGTGCCGCTCACGCGCTGGCAGAAATACGAGGCCGCGACCGCAGGGCGCATGCTGCAGGCGCTGCGCCGCATCGAGTCAGCGGCGGGACTGTCGCGTGATGTTGCCGAGGTCGTGCTGAAGAGCCTGGCCTGCGCACCGGCCTGAGGCAGTCGCCGGGCGTGTCCGTGTCAGGGCAGCGGGCGCATCGCTGACGGGGGATCGTATTCACCGCGCCAGGCAGTGATGCGCTGCTGCCCGCGATCCCAGTGCACCAGCAGCCCGCGGCGCGGGCCGACCAGCAGCAGGGCTTCACCGAGCGGGATGCCATGGTCCTCGTAGGCTAGGCCGCTGGACTGCCGCTGCAGCATCGCGCTGAAGTCGGCGGCGGTGGGTGCCTGCCACAGGTGCGGCAGGCGGTCGATGTCGGCACCCCCGGCCACGGCGGCAAACATGATGGCCTCGCGTTCCTTCAGGTCTGCCGGCTGGTGCGCGACCACCAGCAGCGGCCGGCCCGCCGGCGGGTCACGCAGCGCAGGGTCGGCGATGCGGGCCGCATCGACCTCGCCGTGGCGGATCACCACGAAACGGTCACTGGCAAACACCAGCCAGGCCGGCCGTTCGGAAAACAGCAGCCAGTGGCCATAGCCCCAGGCCAGCAGCTGCAGCAGGCCGATCACCACCATGTCGAACCACAGGCCTTTCTTGCCCGGCACCCACAGGTAGGCCATCAGCAGCGGGCCAAGCACGAAGCCGCTGGCGGCGCACAGCGCCATCAGTTGGCCGATGCCGCTGGCGTGCCAGAACACGCCGGGATAGAGGAAACCTGCGGTATGCCAGGTGACGGCAAAGGCGAGGGTGAAAGCCGCGCTGTTCCAGGCGGCTGCCTGCCAGCGGGTGAGTGGTTCGGTGTTTTTCATGGCGGCCATTGTAGCGGCCCGGCCGGGCGACGGCATTCGCTTATAATGGCCGCCGCCCACGAACCGCGGTGCCTTTCCCATGTATGCATTGGCGCGTCCTTTGTTGTTTGCCCTGCCGGCCGAGGCAGCCCACCACGCGGCCTTGCTGTCGCTGGCCGCAGCAGCCCCGCTGCGCCTGGGGCGCTGGCTGACCGGCCCGGTGCCGGCCAACCCGGTGCGCGTGATGGGGCTGGATTTCCCCAACCGCGTCGGCCTGGCTGCCGGGCTGGACAAGAACGGCGAATACGTCGATGCGCTGGCGGCACTCGGCTTCGGCTTCATCGAAGTCGGTACGGTCACGCCACGGCCGCAGCCGGGCAACCCGAAGCCGCGCCTGTTCCGCATCCCGCAGCAGCAGGCCATCATCAACCGCATGGGCTTCAACAACGCAGGCGTCAACGCACTGCTGGCGAACCTCGAGCGCAGCCGTTACCGCGGCATCCTCGGCATCAACATCGGCAAGAACAAGGACACGCCGCTGGAGCAGGCCCTCGATGACTACATCGCCTGCATGGATGCGGTCTACCCGGCAGCGAGCTACATCACGGTCAACCTCTCGTCGCCGAATACCCCGGGCCTGCGTGACCTGCAGCTCGGTGATGCCTTCCGCCAGTTGCTGGAAGGGCTGAAAAACCACCAGGCCCGGCTGCGGGCCCGTCACGGCCGCCATGTGCCGCTGGTGGTGAAGCTGGCACCGGACCTGGCCGATGCGGCCCTGCAGTCGCTGGCAGCAGCCATCGTGGCAATGGAAGTCGATGGCGTGATTGCCACCAACACCACCATCGCCCGCCCGCAGGTTGCCGGCCTGCCGCATGCCGATGAGGCCGGTGGCCTCAGCGGTGCCCCCTTGTTCGCCGCCTCGACCCATGCCCTGCAGGTGCTGGCCGATGCCCTGCAGGGGCATGTGCCGCTGATTGGCGTGGGCGGCATCGTCTATGCCGACACGGCCGTGGCCAAGCGCCGTGCCGGGGCCGAACTGGTGCAGCTGTATTCCGGGCTCATCTACCGGGGCCCGGCGCTGGTGGGCGAGGTGGCGCGGCACCTGGTGACGCACGGCTGGTGATGCCGGGCAGGCAAAAAAAGCCCCGGAACGGGGCTGGGAAAAACAAGGACCGGATGGGGGCAGTGTTAGTGCACGGCCAGGTTCTGCAGGCTCGCAACGCCGGTGAATCCGGCTTGCTGGTCCTGCCAACCCTCCTGCCAGCCTTTCAGCCATTCCTCGCGACAACTGCCTTCGCCGTGCGGGCAAAGGCCGTGCGATCGCCCGGCCAGGCCGGAGAGGTAACCGCGGTGGTAGGCTCGCTGGATCGGGTCGCGTTTCTGTCTCTTCATGGTGCGCCTCGCAGGTATGCTGGTGGTGAACGGTAATGACAAGGAAGGGGCCAGACACGGCCGTCAGTGCCCGACCCGTGACCGAGTCTAGGGAGGGTGCCGGGGGCTGGCGAATGCCCTGATGGCATAAGCCATGCCCACCCAGAGAAGGACCTGCTATATCCTGCCGGCGGGCACGGCAGTTCAAGGGTTTGGCGCAGGCCGCCGGCCCGGATTGCCCGGGCCGGCGATAAGGGCGGACCGGCCTTAGCAAAAAACGCTCTAGGAGCATGTGTGCAAAAAATGACCAATGGGGATGCCGTACCGTACCGCTATTTCGTGGTCGCCCCGCAGGCCCTGTCGGTGCCGCTGGCCGGGGAACTGCAGCGGCTGGGGGCAGGCCACCTGCAGCCGCTGACCGGCGGCATCCGCGTCGAAGGCCCGCTGGCGCTGGGCTACCGGCTTTGCCTGTGGTCGCGCCTGGCCAGCCGCGTGCTGCTGGAGCTGGCCGAGTTGCCAGCACGTGACGGCGACACGCTCTACCAGGCCTGCCGCGAATTTCCCTGGGAGCAGCACCTCGGTGCCGATACCACGTTCGCGATCCGCTTTACCGGCGAATCGGCGGCATTCCGCCACAGCCATTACGGTGCGCTGCGCATCAAGGATGCCCTCTGCGATCGCCTGCGCGAGCAGTTCGGGCGCCGCCCCGATGTCGACCGCGAGCAGCCGCAAATCCGCATCAGCGCCTTCCTGCGCAGGAACCGCGTCACGTTGTACCTGGAATTGTCCGGCGAGCCGCTGCACCGGCGCGGGTATCGTCTGGCCGCCGGTGCGGCACCGCTGAAGGAAACCCTCGCCAGCGGCATCCTGGCACTGGCCGGCTGGGGTCCCCAGGACACCCCGGCACCGCTGGTGGACCCGCTGTGCGGCTCCGGCACCCTGCTGCTGGAAGGTGTGATGATGGCGCTGGATTTGCCCACCGGCCTGTGGCGCACGCAGTTCGGCTTCGAGCACTGGCCCGGCCACGATGCCGCCCTGTGGCAGCAGCTGCGCCGCGAGGCCTCCGAATACCGTGACCGCAAATTGTCGGCACCGCAGCTGCTGGCCTGGGGCAGCGACAGCGATGCCGCGGCCGTGCAGCGTGCCCGTGCCAATGCCGAGCGGCTGGGCATGACCGGGTTTTTCCGGTTCACGCAGCAGTCGGTGACGGCGGTCACGGCACTGCCCGGCGGGCCCGGCCTGCTGGTGACGAACCCGCCGTACGGCGAACGCCTGGGTGACCTGGCCGGCGTCTCGGGTACCTACCGGGAGCTCGGCGAGGTGCTGCGCGGGCAGTTTGCCGGCTGGCGGTTTGCCATGATCACCTCGAATGCCGATCTCGCGCGTGAAACCGGGCTGCAGCCCGAGGCCTGCCTGCCGGTGCGCAACGGTGCGCTGGACTGCGAGATCTGGGCACTCACCGTACCGGCCGCCAGTGAACCGTTGCTGCCGGTGCTGGACGAAGCACGCCTCACCGAATGGCGTCAGGCCTTTGCCAACCGCCTGGCCAAGAACCGCCGCAAGCTGAAGGGCTGGCTGAAACAGTCCAGTACCGATGCCTTCCGCCTCTACGATGCCGATATTCCCGAATTTGCCGTGGCGGTGGATTATTACCGCGGCTGGTGGCATGTCGCCGAGTACGCGTCACCGGCACAGGTCAACAGCGTGCACGCGGCCTGGCGGCTGAAACTGGTGCTGGAAGTGCTGTGCCAGCAGGAAGGCGCCACGCCGGATCGCATCGTGCTGAAAACGCGCGAACGCCAGCGCGGCAGCAGCCAGTACGACCGCCAGGATGCACGGCGGGAGCGCCTCATCGTGCACGAGGGGCCGGCACGCTACATCGTCAACCTCACCGATTACCTCGATACCGGCCTGTTCCTCGACCACCGCCCGCTGCGGCGCCTGGTGCACGCGATGGCGGCCGGCAAGCGCGTCCTCAACCTGTTCTGCTATACCGGCAGCGTCACGGTGCAGGCAGCCCTGGGCGGTGCTGCCAGCTCACTGAGCATCGACTTGTCGAACACCTACCTCGACTGGGCGCGTGACAATTTCCAGCTGAATGGCCTGGACCCGGGCCGGCACTGCCTGCAGCAGGCCGATTGCCTGCAGTGGCTGCACGACAGCAGTGATGCCTTCGACCTCATCGTGCTCGACCCGCCGAGTTTCTCCAACTCCAAGCGCATGGATGCCACGCTGGACGTGCAGCGTGACCATGCCGTGCTGGTGGATGCCTGCCTGCGTTGCCTGGCACCGGGCGGGGTGCTGCTGTTTTCCACCAACCGGCGCAAGTTCCGCCTCGACGAGGCCTTGCTGCAGCGTTACCGGGTGGAGGAAATCACCCGCGAGACCCTGGACCCGGATTTCGGGCGCGACCCGCCGATCCACCGCTGCTGGCGCATCACGCACGCCGGGGCATGAGGCGGCGGCACTGGCGGCGCAGCACGGCCAGCAGGGCATGCTCCTGCATGAAGGCCATGTAGTCGCGGTAGACCGGGTCGCGCGCGAGGTGGCGCTCCTCGGTTTTCGCACGCAGGTAGTAGATCCCGTTCAGCATCAGCAGCAGTGCGCAGTTGCGCAGTGCCTCGATCGGGTGCTCCGGGTGCAGGAAGGGCAGCGCAATCAGCCACCACGACAGGTTCTTGCTGAGGTAGGCCGGGTGCTTGGACCAGCGGTAGGCGCCGTTGGTGATGATGCCGCGGTGGGTGAGGTTGGAAAAACGGATGCCGAAGGACACCGAGGCCATCACATAGATGCCGATCAGCAGCAGGATCGCGCTGCCCCACAGGGTGTACAGCAGCGGCGAATCCGCCAGCCAGCCGCCCCAGGCCAGGCCGTCGGTGTCGTAGGCCAGGTACCAGGTGCCGATCAGGCTCCAGAACGGCTGGTAGCACACCAGGGCCGCCAACCAGCCCAGCAGGGTCGGTTCCGTGGAGCGGATCTGGGCATCGAACAGGCGCAGCGTGAGCGCATAGCCGGTGGCAGCGATCACCAGGTCGATGGTGAACAGCCAGTGCCAGGCCAGATCGAACAGCGGCTGGAAGCCGTTCCAGGACAGCGATGGCATGCCGTTGATGTTCTGGTTGAGGTAGACAAACATCAGCGGCAGGAAGAACGCCTTCACCAGCCAGCCCAGCGCGTACTGGCCCAGCACCGGGTAGCGTACCTGCCGCGTCCGCCCCAGCAGCCACAGGCCGTACTGGTAATACCCGTCTTCCGGGTCCGGCATGCAGCGGTCCACCCAGGGGATGTACACCAGCGCCAGCAGCAGCACGGTCGGGATGATCCAGCGACAGGCATCCCACACCGGGTTGTAGAAATCGCCGTGGTATTCCGGGAACAGCCAGTAGACGAAGCCGATGGTGGCAAAGGTCGCGGCGAGGCCGAGCCATTTGGTGGCCGAACGCTTCAGGTCGAGCGGGCGCAGCGGCTGCCGTTTCAGCGACTCGGTGCAGGCCAGCGGGTGGCGGAACAGGTGCTCCAGCACGATCACCGGTACGGCCCAGCACAGCCCGATCAGGATGGCACGCGCAGCCACCGGCAGGTCGAGGCCGGGAATCCAGGCCAGCCCGGCCAGCAGTGACAGCAGGGCCGCAAGGCAGATCGGCACCGAGGTGACGGAGCGGGGAGGCTGTGACGGCTGCGGCATGGCAATGTCCCTTGGCAGTAGCCGGCATTATAGCGGTAAGCCAATGACTTGCCGGGCTTTTGCGGCGGCGTTCCCGGCGTTTCCTTTTTGGGGTACTGGGGTAGAATGGGCCCTTCGTTTTCCCAGTCGAGAGGCCTTTCCATGACCGCTGCCCAGATCAACGCCCAGCATTCCAACGCGCTGTACACCTTCGCCGGCAAGGATGTGCCCTGGCTGGTGAAGCTGTGGGCCACGCAGACCCCGGACAAGCCTTTCCTCATCTGGGAGCCGAAGGACGGCAATGCCAAAACCTGGACCTATGCGCAGTTCTGGGCAGCCATCAATAGCGTGGCCTGCGGGCTGCTGGCCAAGGGCGTGAAGAAGGGCGACAAGCTGCTGATCCATGCCGAGAACTGCCCCGAGATGATGATCGCCTGGTATGCCTCGGCCATCGTCGGCTCGGTCGGTGTCACCACCAACACCCGCTGCATCGGCGATGAGCTGACCTATTTTGCCGAGCACTCCGAAGCGGTCGGCTGCATCACCCAGCCCAAGTTCATCCAGGCCCTGGCCGAGAATGCGAAAAGCATCCCCTGGTTCGTGGTGCTCGATGACAACTCCGGTGAGGAACCGGATGCCGACGAAGCGGCTTTTGCCGCCCGCTACCCGCGCTGGGACAGCCTGCAGCAGCACGGCAGCGAAGCCCCGGCCCGCGAACCCGAGCCGATGCTGCCGGTGGGCATCCAGTACACCTCCGGTACCACTTCGCGCCCGAAAGCCGTGGTGCATACCCATGCCAATGCCCTGTGGGGCGGCCGCACCGGTGCGCAGAACCTGCTGATGACGCCCGAGGATGCCTACCTCTGTTTCCTGCCGTGCTTCCATGTCAACGCCCAGAGCTGGAGTTTCTGGAGCATGCTGTGGGTCGGCGGTACCGTGGTGCTGCAGCCCAAGTTCTCGTCCAGCCGCTTCTGGGAAATCTCACTGAAGTACCAGTGCACCCGTGCCTCGATGATCCCGTTCACCATCAAGGCCCTGTTCGCGCAGGCCGTGCCGGCGCACCAGTACAAGACCTGGTCCACCGGTGTGAAACTGCACCTGATCGAGCAGCACTTCAAGGTCACCACCTTCGCCACCTGGGGCATGACCGAAACGGTGAGCCATGCCACCCGTTCCGATCTTTTCCACGATTCACCCGAGATGAACATCGGCGTGCCGACCCCGGGGTATGAATTTGCCATCATGAACCCCGAGACCGGCGAGTACTGCAAGGTCGGCGAGAACGGCGACCTGTACGTGCGCGGCACCCGCGGCGTGCAGCTGTTCTACGAGTACTACAAGAACTCGGAAGCGATGCAGAAATCCTTCACCGCGGATGGCTGGTTCCAGACCGGCGACATGGCGCGCATCGAGGCTGACGGTTACATGTATTTCGCCGACCGTGACAAGGATGTGCTGAAAGTCGGTGCCGAGAACGTCTCGGCCCGCCAGGTCGAGGAGTTCATCATGGGCCTGCTCGGTATGGGCGTGGTCGATGAGCTGGCCGTGGTGGCACAGAAGCACGAGATGCTCGACGAGGTGCCGGTGGCGTTCGCCATCAAGAGCCCGTGGACGCAATTGTCGGAAGACGAGATCCGCCAGAAGATCCTGGAAGGCTGCGAGAAGGGCCTGGCCGACTTCAAGCGCCCGCGTGCCGTGTATTTCCTGCCGGAAATGCCGCGTGCCACGCTGGAAAAGGTCGCCAAGAACAAGTTGCGCGAAATGGCCGACGCGCTGGCGGACCAGGCGAAAAAAGCCTGAACCACCGCCAGGAACCCGGAAAAGCCGGCTTTTTGCCGGCTTTTTCATGCCTGCTAGAATGCCGGTGTCCCTTGGCAGATGGAGTGGCTCCCATGACCGACCCGCAGGACATCATGGCTCCCGCACGATCCGGCCCCGCCGGCCTGCTGAAACTGGTGGCGGCGCTGGCGCTGGTGGCCATCGCCGTGCTTGCCGCCCTCGGGGTGACCGGCGTGCTGGCACAGGCGGTGGTGGTCGACTACGGCCTGAAGGTGCTCGCCGTGGCACTGATCCTGGCCGTGCTCGCGCTGGTGCTGGGCTGGCTGGCACGCCCGGGGCGCTGAAGCGTGCGCACGATTCCCCTGGTGTTGCTGGCGCTGCTCCTGCTGGCCTGTTCGCGCGATGGGCCACCGGCACCACCGCACGGCGGCCAGCCCGAGGGCAACGGGGCACCCCCGGCGGCAGCACAGCCGGCACCGGATGGCCTTGCCGCACCCGTGCCCGTCGTGCCGCTGGATACTCGCCTGCCCGAGCCCTTGCCCGGGGCGCAGGCACCGCTCGACATCCCGCCCCCGGTCACGCTCGGCAACCTGTTCGACACGGTGGGGCAGCCGCGTCCCGTCACGGTACGGCCCTTGCTGCGCGAGCAGGAAACCGCCGATGGCAAGCACCGCATCGTGATCGATGGTGCGCAGCTCAGCGTCGAAAAACCGGTTCACTGAGTGGCCGGGGTGGGCAATGGCCGCGCATGCCCTGCAGTAGAATGCCGGTACTGCCGACCACACGGAGCACACCGCCCATGAAGGACTTTCCCGCCCATTTCAAGGAACTCAATGCCGGGATGGAAAAACTGGGCCTGGCCATGCCGGCCGTGATGCAGGGGTTTGCTGCCCTGCATGAAGCGAGCCTGCGTGAAGGAGCCCTGGACCGCAGGACCAAGGAGCTGGTGGCACTGGGCATTGCCATCACGGCGCGTTGCGACGGTTGCATCTCCTACCACGTGCACGATGCCCTGCAGGCCGGTGCCAGCGAGGCAGCGATTGCCGAAACGGTGGCCGTCGCGATCCTGATGGGCGGTGGGCCATCGGTGGTGTATGGCATCGAGGCCATGCAGGCCGTCAGCCAGTTCCAGGCGCAGGACCTGTAAGCACCGCCCGCCCGGCAGCGGGTGGGCTGGCCACACCGTGCAAGGATGAGCACCCCGATGGACAGCCAGGATCCATACATGCCCGGTACTGCCCGTGATGTCATGGCGCATGCCACCAGGCATGTGCCGGTTTTCGGTGAGTCCGATACCGTGGCTGCCGTCCACCAGGCGCTGGCGAGCCGGCATTACGACGCTGTATCGCATGTGGTGGTGTGCCGCGCAGGGCGGTTTGCCGGGCTGGTGGCCCTGGAGGATGTGCTGCCTGCCGCCGCCGATACCCGCCTGCTGGACCTGCTGGATGCCAAGGTACCCGTGGTGTCGCCCGGCAGTGATCGCCACACCGCCGTACTGCAGGCGGTGCTGCACCACCAGTCGGTGCTGGCGGTGGTCGATGCCGACGGGCAGTTTGCCGGCCTGGTGCCGGCACGGCAGCTGCTCAGCATACTGTCGCACGAGCATGAGCGCGGCCAGGCACGGCGGGTGGGATTCCTGCACGATGCGGCCGGCATCCGCCGCAGCAGCCGGGAAGGGCTCTACCAGCGCCTGGTGCACCGCCTGCCGTGGCTGCTGCTGGGCCTGCTGGTGGCCCTGTCGACGGCCGACCTCATCGCCTGGTTTGAAACCCGCCTGGGCGAAACGGCCCTGTTGCTGTTTTTCGTGCCGGGTATCGTCTACCTCGCCGATGCGGTGGGCACGCAGACCGAAATGGTGGTGGTACGCGGGTTGGCAGTAGGCGTGCCGGTACGGCGTATTTTCCTGCGTGAATGGCTGACCGGTGTCGTGATCGGCCTGTTGCTGGCCGTGTTGACCGGCCTGCTGGTGGCCTGGCGCTGGGACAATGCCACGCTGGCACTGGCGCTGGGCCTGGCGGTGTGGGGAACCTGTGCGATTGCCTCGGCGGTGGCGATGAGCCTGCCGTGGCTGCTGGACCGTGCCGGGGTCGACCCGGCCTATGGCAGCGGGCCGCTGGCGACGGTGATCCAGGACCTGCTCAGCCTGCTGATTTATTTCCTGATCGTGATCGCGGTGTATGTGTGAATACCGCCTGCCGTTGCCGGCAGGCGGGTTGCTCAGCGTGGCTTGGGTGCAGACGGCTTGCGGCCGGCCGGTTTTGCACGGCGGCTGCCCTTGCCGGCGGCCGGTTTCGGCCTGCGTGCGGCAGGCCGGTTGTCCGCCGGTGTGGCGGGCAGGCCGGTGTGCTGCGTGCGGAAATGCTGGCCGGCGGCCGCTTCCTGCGGCTGCCAGCCCGGCGGCTGGTAGCGCGGCACCAGGTGTTGCCGGCCGTTGCCGATCAGGTCGCTGTGGCCCATGCGCTTGAGGGCGTCGCGCAGCAGCGGCCAGTTGTTGGGGTCGTGGTAACGCAGGAAGGCCTTGTGCAGGCGGCGTTGCCGCAGCCCCTTCGGGGAAAACACCGTTTCGGAATCGCGCCGCACGCGGTGCAGCGGGTTCCTGCCGCTGTAGTACATCGCGGTGGCGGTGGCCATCGGTGACGGGTAGAAGCTCTGCACCTGGTCGGCACGGAAGCCGTGTGCCTTCAGCCACAGGGCGAGGTTCACCATGTCCTCGTCGGTGGTGCCCGGGTGCCCGGCGATGAAATACGGTATCAGGTACTGTTGCTTGCCGGCCTCCTGCGAATAGCGGTCGAACAGCTGCTTGAAGCGTTCGTAACTGCCGATGCCCGGTTTCATCATCTTCGACAGCGGGCCTTCCTCGGTGTGTTCCGGCGCAATCTTGAGGTAGCCGCCGACATGGTGGCTCACCAGTTCCTTGACGTATTCCGGTGTCTGCACCGCGAGGTCGTAGCGCAGGCCGGAGGCAATCAGCACTTTTTTCACGCCGGGCAGGGCGCGCGCCTTGCGGTACAGGCGCACCAGCGGCATCTGGTTGGTGTCGAGGCTGACGCAGATGCCGGGATAGACGCAGGACAGGCGGCGGCAGCGCGATTCGGTGGCCGGATCCTTGCAGTTGAGCCGCCACATGTTGGCGGTCGGGCCGCCGAGGTCGGAGATGACGCCGGTGAAGCCGGGGGTCTTGTCGCGGATGGCCTCGATTTCGTGCAGGATCGAGTCTTCCGAGCGGCTCTGGATGATGCGGCCCTCGTGCTCGGTAATCGAGCAGAAGGTACAGCCGCCAAAGCAGCCGCGCATGATGTTGACCGAAAAGCGGATCATCTCGTAGGCGGGAATCACCGCATCGCCGTAGGCCGGGTGCGGCCGTCGCGTGTACGGCAGTTCGAACACGGCATCGAGTTCGTGGGTGGACAGCGGGATCGGTGGCGGGTTGACCCATACCTCGCGGTTGCCGTGGCGCTGCACCAGCGGGCGGGCATTGTGCGGGTTGGTTTCCAGGTGCAGCACGCGCGAGGCATGGGCATACAGCACCGGGTCGTTGCACACCTGCTCGTACGAGGGCAGCCGGATGCAGGCCGGCAGGGTGGTATTTGCCGGGCGTTCCAGGACGCTCACCACCTGCACGGCAGTGGCGTCGGCCGTTGCCGCAGTGGTCTCGCCGGTGCTGCAGGGGGCACCGGCGGTTTCCATGGCATAGGGATTGGGCTGCGGCTTCACCGGGCCGGGCATATCGACATGGCTGGAGTCGATGACGCGGTAACCGTCCGGGATGGCCGGCAGCACAAAGGCGGTACCGCGCAGGTCGCGGATGCCTGCGGGGCTTTCGCCGGCCGCCAGGCGGTGCGCAATGGCCACGATGGCGCGTTCGGCGTTGCCGTACACCAGCAGGTCGGCCTTGCTGTCGAGGAGGATGGAGCGGCGGATCTTGTCGCTCCAGTAATCGTAGTGTGCGATGCGGCGCAGGCTGGCTTCGATCGAGCCGATCACGATGGGCACATCGTAGGCCTCACGGCAGCGCTGCGCATAGACGATGACCGCACGGTCGGGCCGTTTGCCGCCGGCATTGCCGGGGGTGTACGCATCGTCCGAGCGGATGCGGCGGTCGGCGGTGTAGCGGTTGATCATCGAGTCCATGTTGCCGGCGGCGACACCGAAAAACAGGTTCGGCTTGCCGAGTGCCATGAAGGCATCCTTGCTGTGCCAGTCGGGCTGGGCCAGGATGCCGACGCGGAATCCCTGGGCTTCCAGCACGCGGCCGATGACCGCCATGCCGAAGCTCGGGTGGTCGACATAGGCATCGCCGGTGACCAGGATGATGTCGCAGGCATCCCAGCCGAGCGCATCCATCTCGGCGCGTGACATCGGCAGCACCGGCGCCGGGCCGAAGCGGGCGGCCCAGTATTTCGGGTGGCTGAACAGGGGTTTGACGGCGCTCATGGCAGTGCCCGCAGTTAAACAATCATTATACTGCAGGCGTTTGCGGCATCGGCCCGGTTTGCGGAAGGGGAAGGGACCTTGGAGCGTGTGTACCGCCTGGTGATTGCCTGTCCGGATTGTGTGGGCATTGTGGCGCGCGTCAGCAGCTTCATTGCCGCGCAGGGCGGCTGGCTGACCGAGGCCAGTTACCACGCCGACCGCGAGGCCGGCTGGTTCTTCATGCGCACCGAGATCCGTGCCGATTCGCTGCCGGTGTCGCTGCAGGAGTTTGCCCACCGCTTTGCCGACGAAGTGGCCGGGCAGTACGGCATGCAGTGGCATGTGAGTGATTCGGCCCGCAAGCAGCAGGTGGCATTGCTGGCCTCGAAAGCCTCGCATTGCCTGGCCGACTTGCTGTACCGCTGGTCGGCCGGTGAGCTGGACTGCGGGATCCCCTGCGTGATTGCCAACCACCCCGGCCACGAGGCGCTGGTGCGCCACTACGGCCTGCCGTACCACTGCGTGCCGTTCGGTGCGGATCGTGCGGCCGCATTTGCAGCCATTGCCGACCTGCTGGGCCACTACCGTGCCGACACGGTGGTGCTGGCGCGCTTCATGCAGGTGATCCCGCCTGCGCTGTGTGACGCCTGGGCTGGCCGCATGATCAACATCCACCACAGTTTCCTGCCGTCCTTTGCCGGGGCGCAGCCGTACCGGCAGGCCTATGACCGCGGTGTCAAGCTGATTGGCGCGACCTGCCATTACGTGACTGCGGAGCTCGATGCCGGCCCGATCATCGAGCAGGATGTGGCGCGTGTCAGCCACCGCGACAGCCCGGACGACCTGGTGCGGCTGGGGCGTGATGTCGAAAAGGCGGTGCTGGCGCGTGGATTGCGCGCCCATCTTGAAGACCGCGTCATCATCCATGGCAACAAGACCGTGATCCTGGATTAAGATGTCACAAAACCGTCATACGGTTGTCGTCTAATGCCCGCATGGCAATGCACGCAGGGGAAAGACGGGGCATGACTACGGAAGCAACCATCCTGGTCGTCGATGACGAGGCCGCGATCCGCGACATGGTGAAACTGAGCCTGGATGTGGCCGGTTTCCGCGTGCTGGAGGCTGCCGATGTGCGTACTGCGCATGCGCAGGTAGTGGACCAGCGGCCCGACCTGGTGCTGCTGGACTGGATGCTGCCCGGCACCAGCGGCATCGAATTCCTGCGCCGCCTGCGTCGTGATGAGGCAACCCGCGAGGTGCCGGTGATCATGCTCACCGCGCGCACCGAGGAGGACAACAAGCTGGTGGGCCTGGAAGGCGGGGCGGATGACTACATCACCAAGCCGTTTTCACCACGCGAGCTGGTGGCGCGCATCAAGGCCGTGCTGCGCCGCGTGGATGGCGCCGGCCATGAGCCGGTTGAAATCGCCGGCGTACGGCTGGATCCGGCCAGCCACCGCGTATGCCTCGGCGGCCAGCCGGTGCACCTGGGGCCGACGGAATTCAAGCTGCTGCAGTTCTTCATGACGCACCCCGACCGGGTGTTCACCCGCACGCAACTGCTCGACCAGGTGTGGGGCGGCAATGTCTATGTCGAGGAACGCACGGTGGATGTGCACATCCGCCGCCTGCGCAAGGCACTGGAGGTTCCCGGTGGCCAGGATTACGCCTGGCTGGTGCAGACCATCCGTGGCAGCGGCTACCGGTTCTCCGACGCCGTGGATACCTGATGCAGTCGTCCTGGTCCAGTGAATTGCAGCGCCTGGGTTTGGCGCTGTGCCTGTTTACGGTGCTGGGCTGGATGCTGGGTGATGCCGGCGCCGGGCTGGCCGTGGGCCTGGCCGGCTATGCGGCCTGGACATTGCGCCACATGCGCCTGCTCGAGCGCTGGCTGCAGCAGGGCGGGGTGGGGGACGCGCCCGACAGCAGCGGTTTCTGGGGGGTGCTGTTCGATGCCATCGACCGCCTGCGGCGGCAGCGGCAGGGCGAGCGCGATCGCTGGCAGGCCGCCTATGAGCATGTACAGGAATCGTTCCGTGCCCTGGCCGATGCCGTGGTGATGATCGACCCGGACGGCATCATCGAATGGGCCAACCCGGCATCGCAAGCGCTGCTGGGCCTGGATCCGTCGCGCGATCCCGGCACCCACCTGGGCAACCTGCTGCGTGATCCCGTGTTCATCCGCTATTACGAGGCCGGCGCCTATGCCAATCCGCTGGCGCTGGTGTCACCGGTCAATGAGCGCATCATGCTCGAGGTCCAGGTGACGCCCTTCGGTGAAGGCAGCTGCCTGCTGTTTGCACGCGATGTCACCCGGCTGCACCAGCTGGAGGTGATGCGCAAGGATTTCGTCGCCAATGTCTCGCACGAGCTGAAAACGCCACTGACGGTGATTGCGGGTTACCTGGAGAACCTCTCGCTGACCCCGCTGGCGGAGGATCCGCGCTGGCAGAAGGCCTTTGCACAGATGAATGCCCAGGCAAGCCGCATGCGCCACCTGGTGGATGACCTGCTGCTGCTGTCGCGGCTGGAATCCTTGCCGCGTGCCGGGAATGCCCCGGTGGCCCTGGCGGCACTCATCCGTGGCGTGGCCAGTGAGGTGCAGCTTGCGTTTGGCGGGCGGGCCATTGCCGTGCAGTGTGCGGAATCCGTGCACCTGCAGGCCAGTGCGCTGGAACTGCACAGTGCCATCACCAACCTGTTGGTGAATGCCTGCAAGTACACGCCGGCCGACAAGCCGGTGGCCATCGAGGCGCAGCAGCTGGCTGATGGACGCCTGGCGATTGCCGTGCGCGATGCGGGGCCCGGCATCGAGGCGCAGCATTTGCCGCGCCTGACCGAGCGCTTCTACCGCGTCGATGACAGCCGCTTCAGCGAAACCGGCGGTACCGGGCTGGGCCTGGCCATCGTCAAGCATGTGCTGATGCGGCACGATGCCGAGCTGCACATCGAAAGTGAGCCCGGCCGCGGCAGCACCTTCACCTGCCTGTTCCCGGCCAGCCGGGTCACGCCTTAACGCCACTGTCACATTGGCCCGTTACAGTGCCGGCAGTGGTGGGGTTGCCCCCATCCCTGACGGTCCATGCATCCAAGGAGAATGTCCTGATGAAAGCGCTCAAAACCCTGAAAAACCTGGCCCTGGCCGGCTCGCTGGCCGTGCTGCCGCTGGCCATGCCGGTGCAGGCTGCGGTCGATGCCAACCTGCCGGATTACACCAAGGTCAGCGGTGTGTCGGGCAACCTGTCCAGTGTCGGTTCCGATACCCTGGCCAACCTGATGACCTTCTGGGGTGAGGAGTTCAAGAAGCTCTACCCCAATGTGAACATCCAGATCCAGGCGGCCGGTTCCTCCACGGCGCCGCCGGCACTGACTGAAGGCACCTCCAACCTGGGTCCGATGAGCCGGGAAATGAAGGATGCCGAAATCACCGCCTTTGAAAAGAAATACGGTTACAAGCCGACGGCTGTCCCGGTCGCCATCGACGCGCTGGCCGTATTCGTGCACAAGGACAACCCGATCAAGGGCATGACCCTGCAGCAGGTGGATGCGGTGTTTTCATCCACCCGCAAGTGCAAGGGTGAATTCGCCATCACCAACTGGGGCAGCCTCGGCCTGGGCGGTGACTGGACCCGGCGCGAGATCCAGCTGTACGGCCGCAACTCGGTATCCGGTACCTACGGCTACTTCAAGGAGCATGCGCTGTGCAAGGGTGACTTCCGCAGCAATGTGAATGAGCAACCCGGCTCGGCCTCGGTGGTGCAGTCGGTTTCCACCGGCCTCAATGCCATCGGTTATTCGGGCATCGGTTATGTCACTTCCGGTGTGAAGGCCGTGCCGCTGGCGCTGGAAGCCGGCGAGCCTTTTGTCGATGCGACCCCGGACAATGCCATTGCCGGCGACTACCCGCTGAGCCGTTACCTGTGGGTGTATGTCAACAAGGCCCCCAACAAGCCGCTGTCGCCGCTGGAGCGCGAGTTCGTGCGCATGATGCTGTCGAAGCAGGGCCAGCTGGTGGTCGAGAAGGATGGCTACATCCCGCTGCCGGTCAGCGTGACGGCCAAGACCCTGAAGGAACTGGGCATCGAATGATGCCTGCGCTAACGGCCGGGATGCCGGCAACAGGGGCCTGCAGGCCCCTGTTGCATGCCTGCCGCTGGCCTTGTCATATTTCTGTCATCATCGCCGGCTAGGATGCAGGCTCCAGGCAACCGGAATCCCCCATGTTCGATACCCAGGCGATGCAGGGAACCCGTCGGCGGCGGGCCATCAAGGACCGCCTGGCGCGCCACGGCATCGTGGTCGGCGGCCTGGCCGTAATCGTCGCCATCCTGCTGATTTTCTTCTATTTGCTGTGGGAAGTGCTGCCGCTGTTCCGGTCCGCGACGCTGCAGCCGGTGCAGGCCCAGGCCCTGCAGCCGGATGCCAGCCGCACCCTGTACCTGGGGGTGGAGGAGCAGACCGATGTCGGCTTCCGGCTGGATGCCAGCGGCCAGGTGTCCTTCTTCGGGGTGCGTGACGGCCGTGCGATTGCCCAGCTGTCCCTGCCGCATGCCGGGCAGTCGGCCGTGGTGGCCGTGGCAGCGGCCAACGCCAGCGGCGAATTGCTGGCAATCGGTTTTGCCGACGGCCAGGTGCTGCTGGCCCGCCAGGAATACGCCGTCAGCTACCCCGACGACATCAAGACCATCACACCACAGATGGCCTATCCCTATGGGGAGACGCCGATTGCCCTGACCGCAGGCCCGTTGCGGGCGCTGGCCGTGGCCGACCAGGACAAGCAGTTGGTGCTGGTCGGGGTCAGTGACGATGGCCGGTTGGCAGTGCGCCGCTTCAGCAAGCGCAGCAACTTCGTGACCGGTGCAACCAGCCTGAAAGCGCTGGACGCCTTCGAATGGCCCGGCAACGGGCAGCCACCGCAGGCCGTGTGGCTGGATGCCGACCCGCGCTTCGTGTTCGTGCCCTATGCCAGTGGCCTCGTGTACACCTACGACCTCGAGCAGCCCGGGCAATTGCCGCAGGAGCAGCTGCTGCCGGCCGGCCGCCGGATCACGGCCAGTGCGATGCTGCTGGGCCGCATCTCCCTGCTGCTGGGGGACTCCACCGGCACCATCAGCCAGTGGTTCATGGTGCGCGACGACGACAACCGCTACCGCCTGACGCCGGTGCGCGAGCTGTCCCTCGGTGAGACGGCCATCACCGCCATCCGTCCCGAACAGCGCCGCAAGGGGTTCGTGGCCGCCGATGCCAGCGGGCAGGTCGGCTTTTTCAATGCCACCGCCGAGCGCCTCGCCTACCGGGAGCGCCTGCACGAGGAGGGCATCACGCAGCTGGCCATCGCGCCGCGGGCGGACGGCTTCCTGTGGCAGCGCGGCGATACGGAACTGGTGTTTGCCACGGTGCACAACGCGCATGCCGATGTGTCGTGGCAGGCGCTGTGGGGCAAGGTCTGGTACGAGAACTACGACAGCCCGCAATACATCTGGCAGTCGTCGGCGGCCAATGACGATTTCGAGCCCAAGTACAGCCTGGTGCCCCTGTCGTTCGGCACCCTGAAAGCGGCGTTCTACGCCATGCTGCTGGCCACGCCGCTGGCGATTTGCGGGGCCATTTTCACCGCCTATTTCATGGCACCGGGCCTGCGCACCGTGGTGAAGCCCACCATCGAACTGATGGAGGCCCTGCCGACGGTGATCCTGGGTTTCCTGGCCGGCCTGTGGCTGGCGCCGCTGGTGGAAAACACCCTGCCGGGCATCTTCAGCGTGCTGCTGGTGACACCCTTGTTCATCGTGATGGCGGCCTATGGCTGGTCGCGCCTGCCGCGCCGCATCCGCCATGCCGTTCCCGAGGGTTGGGAGCCGGTGTTGCTGCTGCCGGTGATCGTGCTGGCCGTGTGGATACCGCTGTCGCTGTCCGAAGCCATGGAACTGGCATTTTTCAGGGGCGACATGCGCTTCTGGCTGGACCAGGAGCTGGGCATCCCGTTTGACCAGCGCAATGCGCTGGTGGTGGGCCTGGCGATGGGCTTTGCCGTCATCCCGACCATTTTCTCGATTGCCGAGGATGCCTTGTTCGCGGTGCCGAAGCACCTGTCCTTCGGTTCACTGGCACTGGGGGCCACGCCGTGGCAGACCCTGGTGCGGGTCGTGTTGCCGACGGCCAGCCCGGGCATTTTCTCTGCGGTGATGATCGGCTTCGGCCGTGCCGTCGGTGAAACCATGATCGTGCTGATGGCCACCGGCAACACGCCGGTGATGACGGCCAACGTCTTCGAGGGCCTGCGTACCCTGTCGGCGAACATCGCCGTGGAACTCGCCGAATCCGAAGTGGCGAGCACGCATTTCCGCATCCTGTTCCTGGCGGCCCTGGTGCTGTTCCTGTTTACCTTCGTGTTCAACACCACTGCCGAGCTGGTTCGTCACCGCCTGCGGCGCAAATACGGTTCTCTCTGATGAGCATTCATTGCAAGGTCAAGAACAAAAGCCTGCTGGCCTGGGTGAAGGAAGGCTCGCCGTGGGTCTGGCTGAATGCCGGTGCTGTGGCCATCAGCATGATCATGGTGGTCGGCCTGCTGGCCTACATCATGGCCAAGGGCATGGTGCATTTCTGGCCGCACCCGGTCATCGAATTCGATTACCGCCAGGCCGATGGCAGCCGTACCCGCATCATCGGCGAGCTCCATGACCATGAAGAAGTCACGGCTGCCCGCCTGCGCAGCGCCGGGGAGGATATCCCGGAAGGTATGGATGTCGTCGGCCGCTACCTGGTCAAAACGGGCAATCGCGACATCAGTGGGCGTGATTTCCAGTGGGTGCTGGCCTTCCGCATGGAAAACCGCCGCGAACCGGCCGACCTGGTGGTGCTGGAACGGCGTGAATGGGGCAATTTCTACGGCCGCCTGAAGGCGGTTGCCGAAAACGGCGAGACCGTGGCCGAGGGCGAGCCGGCCTGGGCCGAACTGCAGCAGCGCCTGCAGCGGGCCGCCGGGTTGTCCGAACAGATTCGCCGTATTGAGCGCACGGACATCGGCCGCATCAATTACGGGATTGAAGGCCTGCGCCTGAAGCAGCGTAGGCTGGAACTTGATGGCGCGCTGACGCCTGCGGCAGCGGCAGCCATCGAACAGGAGCAGGCGCTGCTCCATGCCCGCTACGAGGCATTGGTTGCCGAGCTGTCGGTACTGTATGGCCAGCTGCAGCGTGATACGGTGACGCTGGTGGCGATGGATGGCAGTGAAATCGTCATCCCGCTGGGACGCATCGTGATGGCCAGCCAGCCGAATGCGCTGGGCCTGGCCGGCAAGCTGGTGTTCTATGCCAAGAAGATCTGGGAGTTCATCAGCGACGAGCCGCGTGAGGCAAACACCGAGGGCGGTATCTTCCCGGCGATTTTCGGCACCGTGGCGATGGTCTTCCTGATGACCCTCCTGGTGACGCCGTTTGGCGTGATTGCGGCAGTCTACCTGCGGGAATATGCCAGCCAGGGCTTCATGACGCGCCTGGTGCGCATTTCCGTCAACAACCTGGCCGGCGTGCCGTCGATCGTCTATGGCGTATTCGGCCTGGGCTTCTTTGTCTATTTCCTGGGCGGTTCGATTGACGAGCTGTTTTACCCGGAGGCCGCACCCGCGCCGGTATTCGGCAGCCCGGGCCTGCTGTGGGCATCGCTGACCCTGGCCTTGCTGACCCTGCCGGTGGTGATCGTGGCCACGGAAGAAGGCCTGACGCGCATCCCGAAGGCGTTGCGTGAGGGCAGCCTGGCCCTGGGCGCCACGAAAGCCGAAACCCTCTGGCGGGTCGTGTTGCCGATGACCAGCCCGGCCATCATGACCGGCATCATCCTGGCCATCGCCCGTGCAGCGGGCGAGGTGGCGCCGCTGATGCTGGTGGGGGTGGTGAAGCTGGCGCCGACCCTGCCCATCGACGGCAACTATCCCTTCCTGCACATGGAACGCAAGTTCATGCACATGGGTTTCCATATCTATGATGTCGGCTTCCAGTCACCGAATGTGGAAGCCGCCCGGCCACTGGTGTATGCGACGGCGTTCCTGCTGGTACTGGTCATCGGCCTGCTGAACCTGGCGGCCATCCACATCCGTAACCGCCTGCGCGAGAGCAGCAAGGCGCTGGAACACTGAGGCAGGGCATGAACGACGACAGGCAGGCTCACGCAGGAGAAGTCATGGATACGCAACGGGATGCAGCATCGGTTGTGCCAAGAGCAACACCGACACACGCTGTCAGCATGGCCGCATTGGGTCGCACCGAACAGCCGCGCCGCATGGAAGACGAGGAAATCTGCCTGCGCACCGAGGGGCTGGAGCTTTTTTATGGCGAGAAGCGCGCCCTGCACGGCATCAACATGCAGATTGCACGCCGGCGCGTGACGGCCTTCATCGGCCCGTCGGGCTGCGGCAAGTCGACCCTGCTGCGCTGCTTCAACCGCATGAACGACCTGGTCGATAGCTGCCGTGTGCAGGGTCGCATCCTGCTGGATGGCGACAACATCTACGACCGCTCGGTGGATGTGGCCGACCTGCGCCGCCGTGTCGGCATGGTCTTCCAGAAGCCCAACCCGTTCCCGAAGACCATCTATGAGAATGTGGCGTACGGCCTGCGCATCCAGGGCGTGACCCGCAAGCGCCTGCTGGATGAGGCGGTGGAGAAATCGCTGCGCCGGGCTGCCTTGTGGGATGAAGTGAAGGACCGGTTGCATGAGAGTGCGCTCGGCCTGTCGGGCGGCCAGCAGCAGCGCCTGGTCATTGCCCGCGCGGTGGCCGTCGAGCCGGAGGTGGTGTTGCTGGATGAGCCGGCCTCGGCACTGGATCCGCTGTCCACGCTGAAGATCGAGGAGCTGATCTACGAGCTCAAGGACAAGTACACCATCGTGATCGTGACCCACAACATGCAGCAGGCGGCGCG